>Ga0164315_10000262_pt1 | contig 34277 bp, 34 predicted proteins | sample GuaBasSedimGuay6_FD_113737 | JGI IMG/M metagenome (GOLD analysis project Ga0164315, IMG submission 113737) | Subseafloor sediment microbial communities from Guaymas Basin, Gulf of California, Mexico - Guay6, Core 4569-2, 0-3 cm | ecosystem: Environmental > Aquatic > Marine > Hydrothermal vents... | reverse complement strand
TGTGAACTCTGTCAAGGCAGGTTTTCAGTTCGGCATCGAAGGTTACATATGCAAATTAGTGCATTCCGGTACTCACAAAATACAAGACTTGATCAAATTCGGTGATCACAGCCTGGCAATGATATGATTGAGTCTAAGCTATTATAATCACAGTAGAAAGTGATCTAATCAATTATCGGCCAGTACCTTTCAGAGGTGTTGACTTCTATATCATGTCAATAGTCTCTGTATATTTAGAGGAGGCTTCAGTTACAGACCTGTCAAGGATTCGATAGGTTATTATCACGGCTGACAGCAATATAGAATTTGTGATAACCTGATGTGAAGCTGAGTTCTGGAGATCGACTTATGCCGCAAATACTCCAGGTATTACGGTTACGTGTTCTTTATGATGCAGCATATCTGCGCATGACCATATGCTTATTGACATCTTTGATACATCGAATTATATTATTCAATAGATTAATTGAATAATTGAGGAGGCTTTCATGAAAACGCCAAGTAGACGATTCAAAGACGCCATTTATGAACAATTTTCAAGAATCGGCAAGGCAGTATCAAGCCCGAAACGATTAGAGTTGCTTGATTTGATATGTCAGGGTGAAAAAACCGTTGAGACGCTTTCCAAGGAAACCGGCCTGACCGTGGCCAACACTTCGCAGCATCTCCAGATACTTCGAGCTGCACGTCTGGTAGAAGCCGAAAAAGAAGGCTTATTTGTCAAATACAGACTTGCGGATCAAATGGTGTGCTCATTTTTTAGATCGATGCGGGTGTTATCCGAAAATCGGTTGGCAGAAATTGAAATGATTAAACGACGATTTCTTGATGGTCGCGAAGGCATGGAACCGGTCAACAGAAAGGAATTGTTGAAACAGGTCATAGAAGGTGTTGTTACAGTACTTGATGTCCGACCCGTAGAGGAATATCAAGCTGGTCACATACCCGGTGCTCTGTCAGTCCCTTTGAACGATCTAAAAAAACTCCTTTTTGAGTTGCCGCAAAATCAGGAAATTGTGGCCTATTGCCGTGGTCCATACTGTGTTCTCTCGGTTCATGCGGTAGAGATATTACGCGAGAACGGTATAAAAGCCATTCGCCTTGAAGAAGGGGTCCAGGATTGGATGGCGATGGGGCTGACATTAGCAGTTGGCAATTAAAAAAAGCACTGATTTCGTAAGGGATTATTCAATGAACAGCAAAAATAGAATATTTCTAGCGTTGATCGCCATTGCTGTGACAGCTGGAGCATTGTGGTTTGCAAATCGACCCGTGACGCCAATAATCGCTGTTTGGGAAGATGTATTGGCTGAAGCCAGACAAGGCTCTTACCAAATCATTAGTACAGATGAATTATGGGAGCAGTATAATAGCGATCCTAGCAAGATCCTACTGGTTGATACCAGACAGGAATGGGAATATCGCAGCGGACACCTGAAAGGGGCCGTAAATTTCCCCATTGAACCGACTTGGTTGTCACGCTGGCGTAAAAAAGGTGCATTAGAGGAGTTTTTAGGATCGGATAAAAACCGTTTTATCGTTTTCTATTGAGCGGGCTTGGCATGAGTTCGCAGTGATTCAGCGGCCCGGGTGGCCGTAAAGCTTGATTATCAAAACGTTTATAGGGATCCCATGGGGTATCCGGAATGGCATGCCAAGGGCTTACCTGTAGAGGTTTCACCAGCTGGACTTGCTCAAAGGGGTTCGCCATCGGACACCTCCAAACCTCTTCAGGGCTGGGCTATCATTTGGACGCTTCTTGGTGTTTTCGCTGGTGGTCTTGCTCTTAATCTTACACCCTGTGTATATCCACTAATTCCCATAACAGTATCCTATTTTACCAGTAGAGCCGGCCAGAACCGGCAAACATTAATGATTCACGGCGTCAGTTATATTACTGGTTTGGCCGTCACCAACTCGCTTTTGGGTGTAACAGCCGCTCTTACCGGCGGCTTGATGGGGGCAATGTTACAACATCCTATCGTTCTGATTGGCGTTGCAGTTGTTTTGGTATTTTTTGCCTCAAGCCTTTTTGGATTCTGGGAATTACGATTACCATATTGGCTAAATCAAGCATCATCAAAATCATACACAGGCTATTTTGGCAGTCTATTCATGGGTATTACGCTGGGAGTTGTTGCCGCACCTTGTATCGGACCATTTGTGCTTGGATTGCTAACCTGGGTGGCGAGTATAGGAGATCCTTGGTTAGGATTTCTGATCTTTTTTACCTTGAGTATAGGTATAGGACTTCCCCTTTTCATCTTGGCCATGTTCTCAGGAAAATTGGATAAATTGCCGCGGTCAGGCGAATGGATGCTCTGGGTAAGAAAGGTTATGGGCTGGGTTCTGATAGGCATGGCAGCTTATTTTATTAGACCGGTCTTGCCTAAAGCATCCCAAGTCTTCGTTTTAGCGGCCGTGGCCTTGGCAGCGGGATTTCATTTAGGCTGGTTTGATAAAAGCAAAGCGAACATTCGTGTATTTGAATGGATCAAGACCGGGTCTGTAATCGTGGCAATGGTCATTGCAACAACACTAATAGGAACATCAGCCATACAGGGACCCGGCGTAGATTGGAAACAATACTCTGATGAGCTTTTATCTGAAGCAAAAAACCAGATAAAACCGGTCATCATAGATTTTTATGCCGACTGGTGCAGTCCCTGTAGAGAACTTGAAGATATCACCTTTCATGATAAGGAAGTTGTGAGACAGGCTGAACTAAATTTTATCATGATTAAAATTGATTTCACGCGTAAAGGGCAGCAGAAACAAGAACTGTTGTTAAAAAAATACAGAGTCAAAGGGGTCCCTACGGTAGTTTTTTTAGATCGACAGGGAATTGAACGGCGTGATCTTCGTCTTGTTGATTTTATGCCGGCAGATCAGTTTTTGATTCGTATGGCAGATGCTTTAAAGCCCGTTCCAATGAGCAATAATTGATATTTGTGTGAAAACAGCCACATTGCAAGATGCAATCAGTCTGTAAAAGGGAGGAACACATGCTACAGGTCAAATTCTTTCTTAACGAGCCGAATGGTAAGCCATGAAAGCATTTCAAAAAAATGATGCCCGGTCTGGGTGATAAATATGAAATCAAAATTGAGACCCTGTCAAAACCCAAAGCAGACTATCTGACCGACGAATACTTTGAATTGGACTTGCCGGTAGCTCCGGCAGTTATGGTGGGAGATGAAATCATAGTGGAGGGCGCAGATGTCTCTCAGGAAAAGCTGGAGTCTGCAATTTGTACACACTTAGGTCTCCCAGAGCCAACCGTGTCAAAAGATAGTATTGTAATCCGTTTGTTCAAGAGGTGATTGGAAATCCAATTCTTATTCTTGGAGATCGCGGCCAAAAATCGCAAACCCGATAGTGCCAATGAACCCGAACACGAATGCCGTAATAAAATTCGTTTCCGGGCTTATTTGCCACAAAAAAGCGCCGCCAAGCGCTGCAACGGCAACAAAAACGTCCCGAATCAGGTAGTAAAGCCCGAACATTCCGGCTTTACAGCTGTCCGGGGAAAGATCCATAATCAATGCCTTACGGGTTGGTTCGCCAAACTCTTTCAGTCCCCGCAGGATGAACGCCGCGACCAGCCATTCAAGAGATTGACTAAAAAGCAGCACCAAAGGGAACAGGGAGAAAAAGAAAAAGGTAACAACTACAAAAGGCTTTTTGGTGCTGCGATCAGCCAGATAAGCAACCGGAATGTACACAAGCACTGCCGTAGCCATCTCTATTGTGGTCAGAATTCCAAATTGTAGTGCGGTTACCGGTTCAATTATTGTTTTCATGCACCAGATTACAACGAAGGCATAGGGAATCTGCTCGCAGAATCTCACGAGAATGTCGGTTACAAGCAGCCCCTTCATAGACGGATTCATCAGCTTAAACAGCTTCAATGGGTTTTTTTCAGGTACCAGTCCGCAGGTATCTCCAACGGTTGTTCCTTGCGCTTTATCTTCTTCAATCATGCGCTGCTGCAGGAAAAGGGCCACTGCCGCCATAAATAGAGCGGCTCCGAAGGCAAGCCTTACGCCATCACGCTCTCCCCATACGCCGATAAAGAATCCACCGACCAAAGGACCAAGGGCCATGGGGATACGGCGAACCAGAGAGTGCATGCTGACTCCCATGGTGCGCTTGTCTTGGGGCAGCACCTTGTATATCAGGTTCATGGTGGCAGGTAGGGAGATGGCCGACCAGGAAATAAACAGTACTGCTCCAACCAGCACTGCCTGCCAAGTGGGAATCAGTATTACGAGGGTAAAGCCACTCATGGCTACCAGGTTGAAGATTAAAAGAGACTTTTTAGTGCCGATTCGATCTGCCAGGTACCCACCCGGAAATGAATAGAGGGCCGAAAGAAAGTTGTCCATGGCCTGCAGCAGACCGATGGCCAGCACTCCGCCTCCCAGAGACAGGATGTAAATGGGCAGAAAGCGCTCGGCCATCCGTTCCCCCATACCCACCAGAACCACCATGGCCAGCACCCCAATGGTGCTTCGCTGCAGACCAAGAAAGTTGGTAAGTCTTGATATATGGGTTCTAATGATTTCAGAGGTTGCCATGATGTATTTATTTACGGTTCGCTTTTTACGACATCCAACCGGCACCAGGCGTACAGGGCATCGTATACCTCGAACTGCCTTTCTATATTCTCCACGTCATCCGGGTAGCGTAAACCGTAACCAACGGCTATGGCCTCAAAACCGGTCGCCAACGGATCGGCATCCAAGGTGTCTGTGTCCGCAGCGTTGATCACTTTGGCCATTCGAAGCAGGGCTTTGTCCGTGAGTTCGTAGTCTTCGATAATAGCGTCAAAGGTACAGCGATTGTCACGGTGGTGCAGTTGGGCCCCTGGGGTGTCAAAGGGAATCGCCCCGGTATTTTCGGCCACTTCCATCACTTTGCTTTTGGGGACGAACAGAAAATCGGCTTCTGAATCGACAAACCGTGAAATCAGCCAGGGGCAGGCTACGCGGTCTACATGAACATGTGATCGGGTTATCCATTTCATGGGAATACTCCTTGATTTAAGGAAAACACTCTCTATTTTTTGGCTCCAAAGTAGGTTAAGTTTTTGGTAATTAGGGTTTGGACGTCTTCGATGAGGTGGTTGAACTTGCCGTTTAAGTCATCTGCAAGGTGCTGGACATACTCCCTGCCGGCTTCCTCATCATATTTTTTTTTGAACATCTGGAACGTGTCCGGGATTTTGGTAATATCGTGGCGCTCATCCTTATGTTGTGGGTCATCGATCCATTCATGAACTTCACGATAGGATCGATTCGTTCGCTGCTTGCTGATTTCGATATGTTTTTCTATAGATGGCATGGATAGTCTCCTTTCTTGACCTTTTTCAGTTATGCAACCTTGGGGTATGGTTTGCCCACTCGGGGGGGTCAGCGCCCTTTTTTTCTTAAATAATAGGCATATAAGTTTTCAATGAGTTGCATCCCCAATATCATTCGCTTGTCATCATTTGGCTGGGATGCCGCCAGACCGGTCAACATGGCGCTCAATCCGTCTGTTTCAGCATGACCATATTTAGACTCTTTCAGATCGATGTCATGAATGACTTCCGCTAAAGCAACGAGTCCACGATCCTGCAACCCAAGGCGTTGAATCATCACCTCAAACGTGCATCGATCGCCTTCATGAGTGTATTCTCCATCGAACATGTCAAACCGTACTTCGTCAGCTTTGGGCGTGTATGTATCGGACTCAACGAATTTAAAAACGGCGGTTTCGTCAATAATGCGTCGGATCATCCAACCGCAAGCAATGCGGTCTACAAATAGGTTTTTGCGCGTAACCCATATTTTCCCTCTTAACTCAGTAAGTTCATCCTTTTGAGCAATTGAATCTGATCCACCAGCGGACGAACGGGCAGCCAGATCCTTAATCAAAATTTCCGCAGTCCCCATTTCAGGAGCCTGAAAGAAATCAATGGCGGCAACTTCATCAAGCCGGTGCTGCAGTTTAGTCACTTGTACAGAAGCCCTTACTGCAGGGTTCCGGGGATCTATTTTTCCAGAAGACCATTCAGTGAGCAAAAGATTCGCATCCTGGATGATTTTTTCGTAATCTGCTTTGCGGGAATACTGAAACAAGGAAATGATCTGTTCATCGGTCAACCCCTCAACAAACCGTACTTCCGATATTGAACCGTCACCTCCGCCATCAACGATCTCCTTGAGCGTCCAACTTAAATCTTCAAGTGACTGCTCGGAAATGGGCATTACGTATACCGATTGCTTGATGGCTACAGCCCCCACCCGTTGCAATCGCCGCCATATTTTCACTCTAAGGGCGTTGGGTTTGGGGGGGATCTTGTGAATCAAAACTAACCAATTATTGGGCACCATTTTAATCTCCGTAACAATTGTTACATTAATAATATATCAATTGTTACACTATGTCAATGATAGATTTTCGGGATTATAACCCAAAAGAAGGTTGGTGGTATCGCACAGGAATCACCTATCCGCTTTCGGGGTTACCTATTTCAGAAATAAAGTAGATCGGAATCAGGGAGAGAAAGGGAATACAGACTAAAATCAGGAGCACGCTCTGGATGGTAAAGATATCGCCCAATTTACCGACGATGGGGGAAAGGACTCCGCCGATTCCAAAAGCCAGCCCCATCATCAGACTGGCTACCATGGAGCGGCCCTTGGGGGCGATTTTCTGAGCCATCACCACACCGAGGGGCAGGGAAGCCATGTTAAAGCCGCCGGCCAATATCGTAGCCGGATAAATCCAGTTTCCGGGAACCAACAAAAATATAAGCAGGAAAGGGGTCATGAGACCGTGGGTGATCCATAATAAGCGTTTGTATCCCATACGATCCGAAAGATGACCACAGAGAACACCAGCCGCTGTCCCTGAAAGGGTAAAGATGGAAAAGAGGATGCCGGCGGAAACGATGGTATGCCCTTTCTGTACCCAGAGCACCGGCATAAAGGTCATCAACGACTGACCTACCACCGATCGCATAACCATTGTAATCCAGATCAACAGTAGCGGCTGCCAGACACTTCCCAGGGTTTGCCTAAGGGTCTCCAAAAAGCCGTATTGGGCCAAGTCGTCTCCCTGGGGTTTTGGAATGACCCGATAAAAATACATCCAAGCCAAAAGGCCAATGACCATGGTCGCCGGCATTGCGCCGAGACCGAACCGGGCCACGTACAAAGTGATAAAGATGGGTCCCACCCCGAAAGCCAGGGTGCCGGCAGTATTATAAATGGACATGGCCAGTCCAAGCTTGCGGCCGGCATATAAGGGTACCATACCCGTGACCGGCGGATGAAACAGGGAAGATCCCGCAGAGCCCATGACAATACAGAAAAGCAATCCATAAAAGCCGGTAGACATTCCCGTCAGAGGAATGAAAAGAATGGGCATGAGCAACCCGATCAAAATAAAACTGCGGGAAGGATAGCGATCGGCCCAGTAGCCTGACATGGGCTGTACGATGAACATCAAGAAACGGGAAATCCCCGCCAGAAAACCCACCTGGGTCAGACTTAGCCCCATCTTATCCATAAACACGGGAAACAGAGGGTTTATGAAAGAGCTGTAGAAATCCCCACTGAAGTGCACCAGGCTGAGAGCGATGAGAATTTTCCAGTAGGTTCTTGAATGAGAATTTTCCATAGGGGCTTTTGGCACTTACTTTTACCAAAGTCAATGAAAACCTCTTCTATTCGAACGTCTTAAGATAAGCCCCATACCCTTCCTTTTCCAGGTCTGCCACGGGAATAAAACGAAGGGATGCCGAATTGATGCAATAGCGCAGACCCGTCGGCTCGGGACCGTCATCAAAAAGATGCCCCAGATGCGAGTCCGCATGCTTGCTGCGCACCTCGGTTCTGACCATGAAAAAACTGCGATCAGATTCCTCAACGATGTTCTCTGATGCCAGCGGCCGGACAAAGCTGGGCCAGCCGGTTTTTGATTCGTATTTATCCAGTGAGCTGAAAAGGGGTTCGCCTGAAACAATGTCCACATAAATGCCGGCGTCATGGTTATTCCAGTATGTATTTTCAAAAGGGCGTTCAGTACCGTTCTGCCGCGTCACCCGATACTGCAGTGGTGTCAACCGGCGTTTTAGCTCTTCTTCATCTGGAATAGTAACCATCACGGGCGACATGGTCTTGGTATTCATGTCCCCTGAATCCATTGAAGCCTTTTCCAAGACACCGTCAAAATGAAAGGTTTCGTCCGTCCATGTTTCCTTTAAAAACGTATCCCTTCCGGATCCCGATCGATACCACTTGTAGCGCAGCGGGTTCTTTTTGTAATAATTCTGATGGTAGTCTTCGGCCGGATAAAACGGGCCCAGGGGTAGGATTTCCGTCCCAATGGGATTCTCGAACACACCGGCCTCGGCAAGTTTTAGTTTTGAGCTTTCCGCTAAACGGCGCTCTGTATCGTCAGCATAAAAGATTGCGCTGACATATTGACCGCCGCGGTCCACGAATTGCCCGCCGGCATCGGTGGGGTCCACATGGGTCCAGAATACTTCCAGCAGTTTTGCATAGGTCACTCTTTTCGGATCATACACCACCTTCACAGCCTCTACGTGACGGGTACTTCCCGATGAGACCTCTTTGTAGGTTGGATTTGCCATGGTGCCACCCGTATATCCGGAGATGGCATCGATGACCCCATCGACCTTTTCAAAATCGGATTCCGTGCACCAGAAACAGCCGCCGGCAAATACTGCCGAGCGTATGGAGCCGGATTCACTCGCTATCTTTTTTTCCATATCATTGTCCATGCTGATGATAGGGGTGGAAAGGGCAAATGTGGAAACAGCAATAATCATTGCATAGTTTAATGTTTTCATAATGTTTCCTCCTTATAGCTCAATGCTGAATGTTGCATAAACTTCGATGCGACATCAGGGCATAACCTGTGTCAGGTATTTGCGGATGTCAAGTCCGGTTAAAACTTGAAACGCCCAACTGAGATTTAAAATAAAACAGGGCTGTAAAGGAAAGATAATGGAAGTGTAAAGATTTAGTAAATAAAATCGTTTCACGATTTTATGAGACGCGACGTTGTCGCTTTTATCGTTGTTGTCATAAATTTTAATGCTGCGGCAATTACGTTCTGAGAGCATGGGCCTCAAAAGAGCCACAAGATCGGCAACCGGAAGATTTGGAATTCCTACCAGTACCATTGAAAAATGGACTTACCTTTGATCCACCAAAAATTAAAAACCCGGTGCCAAAGCTACCGGGTTAATAACAATTGCTTATATTTGTTTTAAATCTTAAGAATTCCTTTTTGTAGCAAATAATACCCATTTCCAGTTGTTGAGCATGAAAGTAGAGTAAATTTTTTCATAATTACATTCAAATCTTTTTTCTTTTCAATAACTACTGCAAGCTCTTTAAGATAATCAGCAAGCGCTTTAATTTGGCTATCAAATAATGGCACTGTATTATCGCCACCTTTTCTTATTACATTAAGCCTACTATTAAAGGCTGTATGGGTGCTTTGCAAAATTAAATGTAATAAAACAAGATCTTCATTAAAATCCTGATTGTAGATTCTATTAATTATCGAATGAACCCCGGAAAAATAATATAGACCTTGGGTTATGTCCTTACTTTCCTCTATTTTTCCAACAACAAAATTAATTTCGTCTACAATCATAACTCTTGATTTACTGTTAATATTCATAACTTTTCTCCCAATATATGATCTTATGCGGCTCTGTCGACTTCAATTTCTTCATCAAGTGGCGGTGAATAAATAACTGTATCACCTGATCCTGAAATTGTTGAATTGCATGAAACATAAGCAATCTCATCAGCATGGGTAGCAATGTTCCAACTTTTTGTTGGCACAGGCATCCAATGGGCAGAAGCCACTTCCTTGTCTACGAAGCTTATTTCTATATCCTGCCCTAATGCATCCGATAAAGATAATAGTGTTTTTAAAGTGAAATTTGAACTCCCATTCAAGATTTTAGTTACAGCGGGTGGTGAAACATTTAATAACCCAGCCAAGTCTATTCGGTTAATTTCTTTTTCTTTCATTTTGAAACAAATACGTTCTGTAAGATCTATAATGAGGGTTTCAAGGCGAAATTCAAAATCATCCTTGAATAAAGTCAACTTATTTTTTAACCAACTTGTTTTTGCCATTTTACCTATCCCTCCATATCCAAATCAACGATATTTACAGTTTCCTGAAAATATTGATTACGCCAATCTAAAGCCTTTTTCTTTTCACGTTGTAATATTCGACTATGAGGTTTATCAAAGGCATGGGTGAGTATTAGAGATCTCAGGAGAAACGACCCTCCGGTAAAGCACAAGACTCTAAGACCACCTCTTGTTTTTAGTTCAAAAATAGCATCGCCTAAACTTCGATATTTTTGCTCGTTGTGTGGGAGACCCTTTACAATGATTCGACCAAATAGAGCTGCTATTTGTTTTTGATTCTTTTCATCAACACTATCGATATATTCAATGACTTGACAGCTATCTTCAATAACTAACGCATAGAGATCAAAACCCATGTCTGATTTCGATTCTATTAAAGTTATATCCATACAATTAACCTGTAGGTTAAATTTGTCAAGTAAAATTTAGAAAAAATAATCCTTTAAAATTAATACATTTTTATTTTTCACTAAAGCCATTAGCATTAATCTTCATGCTTGGTCAACATTTAGTCAACATTTCCGATAAAATAGCCTTCTATATCCCCTGCTAACCCTGTATGACCCAGAAACAGAAAAGGGACACAACCTATTGATTTTGTTGTGTCCCTTCTTGTCCCTGCAGTTCCCTATGTATCTGTCATCATGTCTCTAATGAATATGCTTCGTTTGACTTCCAGTAAAGCTGGCGGGTTATGGTAATCAGTCGGTCGCTTGTTTGAAGCGAATTAGCGATCGTTAGGAAAACCAGAGGGTTGGAATGAATTTAAAACGACCATACTCGATAATTTGCAAAACCTCATCTTTACATTTTAGCGCTGGTGTTCCTTACGAGCGTTTATTTGCAAGTTCGAGAGACTGATTACCGTGATTTTCCGAAGCGATTTTAGGATAATATTTGGCAGATGGCAGCTCGACGCAAATGTGAATATGGCCTTCCTGGAGTTCGGCATCAACTGTGCCCTTGTGGGCTTCTATCAGCTCTTTGACTATGGCAAACCAGATCCCGGCACCGCCATGCTGTCGGGATCGGAATTTTTTGCCACGATAAAACCGCTCGAAATATGTGGCAGGTCTCTTGCGGTCAGGCCTTCAACAGCGTTTCGATGATCAAAATCGTGTTATTCTTCCTTTGGATCAACTCTTACGGAGCTGATCCAAAGTCTTGAACCCAATGGTTGTTTTGCTGACACCCGGCAGAAGAAACCTGCCGGCCGAAAAGTAATGAAGCATCTCGGCAATTCGCCCGAATACTATCGAAGACCAGCGATAAAATCGTTTTTTCGGCAACGTAAACCCACCGATCATATTCTGAACGTTCGTAAAGCCGGATTTTTCCAGAAGCTTTCGCATGGCTCCGGGATTGAAATCATACAGGTGAAAGGGCGTGTGATAGATATCGAACCTTTTTGCAAACGGCCCCAGAATTTTGACCACCGGCGTGGAGTGCGGCCATCGAAGCAGGACCATCCCACCCGGTTTGAGAATGCGATACACTTCCTGTAAAACCATTTCCGGATCATGAACGTGCTCGATTACATAAAATAACGTCACAACATCAATACATTCTTTTGGAAAGGTCATGTCCTCCAAAGGCTTTGAATGAATAGAAAGGCCCAGTTTTTTTCTGGCATATTCCCGCCCTGGCCTGGATACTTCGATCCCTTCCACGGTCCACCCTCTCTGGACCATTCTTTTCAAAAAAAAGCCGTATCCACAACCGATATCCAGCAGACTTGCCCCATCTGAATGCTTATGATCATCTATCAGGATGGCCGCGGTATCGATAACCGGTGCTATCATTTTTTCCCAACAGGCAATTTCATCCGCTTGATCCGGCAGATAGGTGTCGTAGGATGTCAACAAATCGTCGGCAGACGGGCGTGGATGCAGCGAAACTACACCGCAGCCGCTGCACCGAAAGTATCGCCAAGCCCCCCTCTGGTGCACCAGGAGATGGGGCGGTCTGTCACATAAGATACACGGTGCCGCTATTTCACGGGTTTGTTTCTTTTTCTCGTCAAGTTTCATGAAATATTCGGGTTAGGGTTGCCTCACAAGGGAATTGCCATCCCCTTTCTGCTCAGCCCACATGACTGCGGATTCTGCTGTCCGCTTGAGATTGTCCATAAACAATTCCACCATCTTGTCGTGCTTACGCCGTACCTTGGTCGCCCAGGCCAGTCGTTTGAAAAAGCCCTTGAGGTCAACATAGATGGTGTGGCTGACAAGGGTACCATTGGTTTCCGGATAAAACTCCCAGAGTTCGGTACTGCCGGAAAAAAAGCCATTCTGAAAGATCAATCGAATCGATTGATTTGCAACCACCTGCTCTACCCGGGAGGTCCATTCAAATTCAAAAAGATGCTCTATCCGGGTTTCGACAAGGTTCCCTTCCACGTACGACAACGGCGAAAGATAGGAGACGACAGTTCCGTCAGGACACAGGGATCTCATGCCCTGGGGACTCGTCAGGATCTGAAAAATCCGCTGGCTGTCGGCCTGGATCCAACGAACATGTTGGTTGGCTTCGCCGGAATATGTGGGCACATTCGACGGCAAGACCGTATATTGGGAGGTACATCCCGTCAACAGCAGCAAAAAAGATAGGAATTTTATGATCGTTTTGATGAGAATATTTTTTTTGATTTTAACATCACAACGTTACATGCTATAGAGAAATCCAGCTTAAAGGCGATTGTTAGTATATTCATACCCGACTGTAAAGCTGTTTTTTAGCCATAAAGATTGATAACATATTTGAAAACAAACACTTGACCCCTTGAACCCTTGGATCCTCGGACCCTCTTTTAAAACCAAATAGGGAAAGAAGTGACAACGGTACATCAACTTATATACGAGGGATTCCTTCCATAGGGGCATTATGCGCCAACACATCCTCGACACGCCCGTTTCCTATTACGCCATTTTTGTCCTGGCCCGATTGCTGCCCCTGCAGGTCTGTCGCTGGCTCGGCAGGGTTATTGCGTCGACGGTGTACATCTTCTCGACCCGTGATCGTAAAGGTTTTGCCAACAATCTATCCATCGCCCTGAATAAGCCTGTCGACGATGTCCGCATCCGGCGACTCGTTCGCAGGATGTTCATGAATTACGGTGAATACATGGCGGATTTTTTTTGTCTGCCACAACTACCAGGCCGCAAAGCCCATGCTGTGTTCTCCCATTTAAAAGGAGAGGAAATCATCCAAAATGCCCTCAAACAAGAACGGGGTGTTATCCTACTGTCCGCCCACATCGGCAACTGGGAATTTGGCGGCACCATGATGCGTCTGTCAAAGTACCCTCTCGCAGTGGTGTCTCTGCCGCATAATTCAGCCCCCACCAACGCACTCGTGAACCGCTTTCGGAAAGGCAAGGGTATCTCTGTCATCGAGGTGGATGCATCTCCCTTTTCAGCCATTCCGATATTGAAGCACCTGCGAAAAAATGGTGTAGTGGCCATGATTGGAGATAAAGATTTTTTTGGCAACGGGAAATTGATCCCTTACTTTGGCAAACAGGTCCGTTTTCCCATCGGGCCCGTAACCATTGCCATGGCATCCGGAGCGGCCCTGATACCGGCTTTTGTCCTGAAACAACCTGATGGCAAGTATTTCGGTGTTCTCGAAGATGCCATCCCCCTGACAAATGAAGGCTCGCGTGAACAGGCCATTCAAAAAAATCTTGAAAAAATAGCCGTCATTTTTGAAACCTATATCCAGCGATACCCGGACCAGTGGTATAATCCGGATCCCATAATAAAATCGTAAGGACGATTTTATGAAATTATTTCTGATCGCCCCGAAATGGCCGGACAATAGTCTCTGGGGGCAAATATTTTTTCGATTCCCTTTCCTGTCTCTTACCATGCTGGCAGGCTTGACTAGCGATGACTGGGACGTCATGATTATCGATGAAAACACCAAGCCCATCGATTTCGACATCTTGCCTGACCTTGTGGGTGTTTCGCTCATGACACCTCTGGCCCCTCGGGGCTATGCGATTGCCGATGAGTACCGCAAGCGAAACGTCCCGGTGGTACTGGGGGGTATTCACCCTACGATGATGCCGGACGAAGCCGCAATGCATGCAGATGCGGTTGTCACGGGAGAAGCCGAAGCCACCTGGACTGAAGTGCTCGCAGACACCAAGGCCGGAACGCTCAAGTCACGCTACGACGCAGACGGGTTCCAGCCCCTGGCAGGCATGCAAATACCTCGCAGGGATCTCCTGAATAAAAAAAGGTATTTTTTCATCAATACCGTCCAGACAACACGTGGCTGTCCTTTTGACTGTGAGTTCTGTTCGGTTACCGCTTTTTACGGACGCACTTACAGAACGCGCCCGGTTCAGGAAGTCATCAGCGAAATAGAAAAGATGGACGGTAGCCATCTGTTTTTTGTGGACGACAATATTGTCGGAAAACCAGACTTTGCAAAGAAATTATTTCAAGCGTTGAAACCGCTGAAAAAAAAGTGGTTCAGTCAGGCATCCCTGAGTATCGTCAAAGATCAATCTCTTTTGAATCTGGCCAGGGAAAGCGGCTGCGGCGGTCTGTTTGTAGGGTTTGAATCCCTGTCCCAGGAAACCTTGAAATCATACGGGAAGTCAGTCAATCGGGCCGGAGAATACCGGGATGCCATAAATCGTCTCCATGACCATGGCATCGGCATCCAGGGATCCTTTATCTTTGGTGCTGACCAGGACGACACTTCTGTCTTTTCAGATGTCCTGCGGTTTGTGGAAAAGACCCATATCGAAGCAGCTATTTTCTCTGTGCTGACACCATTTCCGGGGACCGACATTTTTACGGACTTCAAACGAAACCACAGGCTCCTTCATATGAACTGGGAGCGTTATGATATGAATCATGTCGTCTTTAAACCCAATAAAATGACGCCCGAACAATTGCAGAATGGACTCAACTGGGCTTATCAAAAGCTGTATGGCTACCCTTCCATTGTCAAGCGGCTCTTCCCTTTTAAAAGAGGGCCAATTTTTTTCGGTGTCCAGAACATTGGTTTCAGACAGGCATGGAGAAAGACGCAAGGTTTGAAGGATTCAAAAGTTTATTGAGTTTTTTGGGTTTTTTGAGTTCATTGAGTTGATGGAATGGGGCGCGTTAACGGTTATCGATTCGTCATGTCGGCTATATACCGAATTCTATAGACAACCCGACAAACCCAACGAACACAATGAACATAGTAACCAGATATATAGGGTTCGAGCTTTCAAGGGGAAAACATTGTCATTAGCTTGGCATCTTTATAGACCGTTTTAAGTTTTAAGTGTTAGGTAAGCCCTAAGCCATGGGCTACTAAAAATGACGCGCGCAGCGCTAATGTCGCCCGAAGGGCTAATGACACCCGCAGGGTAAGTGACTATCAATGATGCACGCAGTGCAAATGACAACAGCTTTCAGACATCCAAGCATCTAAAGTTAGGTTGAATACATTATGAAAAAAACCTTCATCGTCTTGACACTGCTTCTGCTTTACCCGGCAATGCCGGCGTTTTCGTCAGAAACGCAAAAACCCGCCACCTGGGCCGTGGATGATGTGCTGCTGCATCTCAAAGAACGGCAGGGGACACTTGCAACCTTTATTGCCGAATTCAAGCAGATTCAGAAAAACAGTCTATTTGACCAACCCCAGGTGTCGGAAGGAACATTGTTTTTTGACCACAACGGCAAGCTCCTGATGAAAATGACGGTACCGGAGGTCTATCTTGTTTTCATTACAGACCAGAAGATGATCATGGGCGTTCCGGGGTCGTCCTCCTACCGGCAAAAAGATCTGCCGGGACGAAACACTTTTTTCAAACGGGTAATGGGGATCGGTCAGTCCATCGATCAGTTGAAAAATCAATACGACATCCAGATGGCCACCACTCCTTGCAAAGAAACCTGTGAACTCCGACTGACGCCGCTAAAAAAAAGCCGGCGAACACCATTTGTAAGCATTCAGGCCACCATCAATACACTGCAATGGCTACCGGAAACAATCCAGCTGGAAGAAACCGAAGACGACCTTACCACATTCCATTTGCAGTTCACGTCCATCAATCAACCGTTGCCTGACCGTATTTTCGACATCCCCTTGCCGGACAAAAAAGCCCATCGCCCTGAAGGTTACCATGACAGCAAATAGCGTTGGATTCGTATATCCCGGCCAGGGAGCGCAACAGGTCGGCATGGGCGCTGATCTCTGCGACGCTTACCCCTTTGCCGGGAAGCGTTTCCAAGAGGCGGATAATTTCCTGGGATATTCCCTCCAAAAACTCTGTTTTGAGGGTCCCCAGGAAACACTGGCCCAAGACCTGAATGCCCAGTTGGGTATCTACACCATCAGCGCCATTGTTACCGACCTCCTCAAAACGCAACACATTGTGCCGGATCTCTGCACAGGATACAGCTCCGGATTTTATGCGGCAGCGTATGCTGCCGGCTGTTTCGATTTTCTGACCGGTCTGTCTATTGTAGAAAAAGCCGGGAAAATTCTCCTGAGGGAAGGGCAGGCCTGCGACGGCGGAATGGCCGTCATTTTTGGTCTGCCTCATGAGCAGATCCTTGCCATTTCCCGAAAAGTGAGGTCCGTCGACATTGCCATCCATAATACGCCTCGCCAGTTTGTCATTTCCGGTTTGAAGCCTGGAATTGAAGCCGTCATGACGGAAGCCATGCGTGAAGGAGCTCTTGATACAGATTGGCTTCCGGTCGCCACGGCGTATCACTCGCGTTTTATGGCAGCCGCCGGGAAATTGTTACGGAAAGAAATTGACAAAGATATCATTTTCTCTCCTCAAATCCCCCTCTATTCTTACACCACCACCCAGCAGATTATGGACAGGGATGACCTGTTAAACATGATGGCCATGCAGTTGAGTCATCCGGTTTTATGGGTTGATTTGATTCGAAAACTGAGACATAATTACGTCCATACGTTGGTTGAAATAGGCCCCGGAACCATGCTTTCCCGCAGCATCCGGTGGATAGACCGGCACATTGACATGCTGGAAACAGCTTCGGTCAACAGGATTCAGGACGTTGTTCGAAAGCTGAAATTTTGAGTTTATTGGGTTTAATAGGTTATTTGAGTTTATTGGGTTGCTCAGAGCAACCGGTATAATAGTGCCGTTAAGTGTCAGCCGACAACACGCTCCTGATTGACAGCTCAAGAAACTCAACGAACACAATAAACTCAAATAACCTATGAACCCAACAACACCGTGGGTAGGGTCCGCGTAAGATGCCTGTAGGATTGGCTATATTTATATGAGCTTTGGTTGTATGAGCCGGGAAGAACTCGACAAATTGTCTTTGATTCAACAGATACTGCCCCACAGACCACCATTTCTCTTTGTGGACAAAATCCTTGAATTAAACGCCGGGACTTCTATCGTCACGGAAAGGTATGTTTCGTCCCAGGAAGTCTTTTTCAGGGGTCACTTTCCCGGCAATCCGGTGATGCCAGGTGTCCTGATTATTGAGGCTCTTGCCCAGACAAGCGGTCTGTTGATGGGCCTCACTCTCAGAGAAAAAAAATCCTCCGTACAAAATTCCCCGACTGGTTTTGTTCTGACAACGATTGACATGAAATTCCTGATTCCGGTAACACCCGGATCCACCCTGAGGATGACATCGACACTCAAGAAGAAATTTGGAAATCTTTATCGCTTCAGCGTGACGGGAACAGTGTCCGAGAAGATTATCACCAAAGGAATCCTTTCTCTCGCTAGAGCTACTTGATCAATCCAGAGAATCAGTGCTATAATAAAATCGTATAACGATTTTATGGAGGTTATGAATGAATCTGAAAGCCATCGTTATCGTCTCGGGACTACTCTTGTGCTTTTCGGGAGCACCTCTGACGGCACAGACACCGGACAACGATATCACAGTCCAGGCGGAAGGCTTTGGCATATCAAGAAAAGATGCCCTACTCAAAGCAAAACGAAATGCCGTTGAAAAAGGTATCGGAACAGTTCTCATCTCCCATACGGAAATCACTAATTTTGAGCTCCAAAAAGATATTATTCTATCCAAAACCATCGGCTCGGTCAAACAATACGACATTCTGAAGGAACAAACAGAATCGGATGGGTCCATCGTTATTCGAATCAACGCGCTGGTCTCCCTTGCAAGCATCAAAACAGATCTGGCCGCGCTCAAAATTCTTCTGGAATCCATGGACAAACCCCGCATGATGGTTTTAATCCGGGAAGTCGATGGAAAAACAGCTGAAAATACGATTATAGCCTTCTTAAAAGACAAATCGTTCGATCTTGTCGATGCGGCGTCTGTTGCAGCGCGCCTTAAAATGGAAGAGGGGTTGATTAACCGAGCCGTCCAGGGTGACCCGGGTGCCGCGGCTCAGATAGGCGCTAAAAACGGCGCTGATTACGTCATTGTGGGCTCTGTCACAAAAAGCTTGAAGGAAACCAAACTTCTCAGCGAATCAGGAATGATTTCGGGACAGGCCGGCATTTCAGCAAAGGTCATCAACTGTACCAACGCCAGAGTTGTGGCCTTGAGTTCCGCTTCCGGTGCCGCCTATCATGTGTCAAAAAAAGTGGCCATGGCCAATGCTTCTCAGAAAGCTGCTGAACAATTAATGGATAGAAAACTTTTCGAGACCATTGTGGCGACCTTCCAGGATATGATCAACAACGGTTTCTCACTCGATGTTACGGTAAATAACGTCCCGAATTTCAAGACCCAGAAATCGGTTCGGGCATTTCTGGTAGATTTTCCCAATGTTGTTTCCGTCACCAAGAAAGCATTTGGCGGCGGAACGCTCGGGCTGACGGTCCTGTATAAGGGAAATTCCGATACGTTCAGTGAACTGATTGATGGAAAAACAGTAGCGGGTAAAATGATTTCCGTAACCGATATTGCTGCAAACAGTGTAACACTCTTACTCGAGTAGATACCAGGGTCTAAAGGGCCCGGCACTGATTTAACCCTATAAGCGTAATGTTATACACATTCAGCGTGTGATAAATTCTAAATCCGAATATCGAAATACGAAACAAATCCAAACCTCAAAGGCTCAAATGACTCAAACATAGTGCTTGAACTTGTATCTCAAAGGTCTTGTTTTGATCATTCGGTATTGCCCCTTGACGTTGCTCAGGGCGGTAAGCCTGCCGAACCGTTTAGGATTTCGAATTTCGTGCTTCGGATTTAAGTAACTACCGCCATCGGTACAGCCAAATATCTCTGACCTGGCCCTAAGGACCAGGTTTTAAATGACGTAAAAAAATAGTGGTGGTGAATATGAAAAAGATTGTTGGTGTCATCAGTCTTGTACTGATTCTGATTTTTACGGCCGCTACGGCTGCAGCGGACCTCAAAAAAAATAAAATCGCGGTTCTCGATTTTCAAATACAGGGGAAAAAGTATCAAGACGCCGACATGGGAGCCATTGTTGCGGAATGGTTGATTACCGCGCTGGTAAAGGACGGACGATTTGATGTGGTCGAACGTCGCCTCCTGCAAAAGATTCTCACCGAGCATCAACTGGCCATGTCCGGCGTTGTGGATAACAAGAGTATTTCAGAGCTTGGACAAATACTGGGTGTCAAAATTATCATCAGCGGTGCTGTGCTCCATTTCCAGAATATCATCGAGGCCAATGCCAGAATCATCGACGTGTCAAACGGTTCCATTATCGCGGCGGAAAGTGTCAAGAGCACTTCAACGGCAGGCCTGGAAGCTCTTGTGATTCAGATGGCCCAAAAAATCATCAAGGACTTCCCCCTCGAAGGATACATCGTCATGCGCAAGGGCGACAAGGTTTCCATAGACCTGGGCAAACGGGCCGGTGTCAAGGTTGGTATGCAGTTTGTCGTCTACAAAGAAGGAAACATCATCAAACATCCTAAAACCGGAGAAGTCCTGGACGTTGAAACGCTTGAAACCGGAAAAGTGAAGATCACCCGGGTCCGTAAGAATATCGCCAACGCCAACATAGACAAGGAAAAAAATCCCGGTGCCATCGCCTACGGTCAAATGGTTAAGAGCATTTCCCGGGGTCCCAGACCCATCGGCAAATACACGACGCCATCAGCCACCGCTTCCTATGGGGAACTGGCCGAGTTCGACCCGCTGATCGAAGAAATTCGACAGATGAGAGAAGCCAACAACCCTCAATGGAAAACCAACTACAAGATGCTTTTCCAGAAACTGAAGCCCGTCTACGCTAGGAACCCCACGTCACCGGAAGTCTTCTTCTATTATGCAAAGGGTACCGCTGCAGGTAATGACGTCGGCAAAGCCAACAAGTATTTGGCCAAGGCAGTTTACTACAACCCTAAATATCTGGAAGCCTATGAATTCCAGGGTGACATCAACTACAATTACGGCCTCCAAACAACCAGCAATCGTGCCAAGCGAAAAGTCGCGGCCATCGCCCAAAACGCCTATGAATCGGCCGCGGCAATCAGCCGGGAAATTGATTACAAAGCCATGATGTACTACAAAATAGCCAAGGTGAATATGGACCTTTCCAGCAACGTCGTGTTGGCCGACCAGTACAAACAAAAGGCCATGTCCATTGCACCCTACAGTGAGGCTGCCATGTTGGCCGGTAGTCTCTAACCTAAAGTGAGCGTTTCAAATTTAAGAATATTGGATGGAGAAACAATGACCGCAGATATCATTAACATCGAAGACCGCGACGACGCCTTGCATGCCATTCTGAAAAGAGTAATGCTGCTGGTTCCTGAAAAAGACAAACAGGATCTGAACCTCCAGCGAATCATCGCCTTCCGGCTCAAGCTGGACGGCGAACCTGAAACCAGAGCGTATCTCGTCAAGAAAATCGAAGAGATCATTCAGTGTGCCTACACCGGCAGCCTCTACGAATTCCTCAAAGACGACATCCAGGAAAAAAAATGCGTCTCAAAAAAAGAGAATCTAGATCCCCCGGATGTTGCGTGATTTCCTACCCAGAGGCTATATCAATTTATAGATCACACCACCCCAGGTTAATCCCGCTCCTAAACCAATGAACATGATGGTGTCCTTTGGTTTCAGCATGTTTTTTTCCAGGAGTTCATCAAGTGCGATAGGAAGGGTTGCCGCAGTTGTATTTCCATACCGTTGAATATTGTTATACATTTTTTCTTCCGGGATATTTATCCGTTTCCGGAAAGCTTCGTTTATTCTCAGATTTGCCTGATGGGGAATAACCATATCCAGGTCGTCAATTTTTATATTTGCTTTTGCCAACAGTTCCTCTGTTACCTTTGGCAGAAGAGTCACAGCCAGTTTGAATACTGTCTTACCATCCATATAAGGAAAATGTTCCTTGTTTTTTATTACAGTTGGGCTGATTGCCTGCCCGGATTTTCGAGCAGGTAATCCAAAACGCAATGCCCCTGAATATTTTCCATCTGCATGGAGAATCGATGTTATGATGCCAACTTCCTTGCTGGTTTCAACGGCTTCAATGCAAACAGCACCGGCACCATCTGCAAAAATCACCGCTGTATCACGGTTTTCGGTTGTCAACTCCAAATACCGGCTTTGATATTCAGCACCTACCAGAAGAATTTTCCGTGCTTTTTCGCTTCTGACATAGGCATCACAGACTTCCAATCCATGCAGAAACCCGGTGCATTGCTGACGGATATCGAGAGCAGGTACGTTTTTCGCGCCCAGTCGGTTTTGCAGAAGTGCCCCGGAGCCCGGCACGTTCACGTCGGGCGTCATGGTTGCAAATACAATTAAATCCAGGTCCTCGGGATTCCAGCCCGCTCTTTCCAGTGCGATTACTGAAGCCTCATACGCAAGATCCGATGTCCCGACATCCTCACCTTCTCTAACCCAGTATCTGGCTTCAATGCCCGTGCGTTGCACAATCCACTCATTTGATGTTTCCATTAATTCGCTTAACTCTTCGTTTGCGACATGTCTATCAGGTACATACCTGCCGGTACTCTTTATAATCGATCGTTTCATAGCGTAATTCCTTATCTTTTGGAGGTAAAAAGTATATTATCAGCAAGCTATTACAATGGTCAAACTATTATCCGCGTCTCAGCTTAAACTTGATAAAATAGAATTCTTCCGATAAACATATTTAAATACGATCGGCAGCGGCGGGCCTTACGGCGCCTTAGTGCTTCGATTCGCAATTATTGTGACGTATTTTGCGAAAATAGTTCAAGGCGATTGCTCACTCAGCACTTAGTCCTGAGTGAATAAATACGTGACCGTATTTACGAATCAATGGACTTAGGAGCGAGTTTTGGCCGGCTTTAAAGCGAACTTCCGCAGACCGCCAAGACAACTCGGCTTGAGTTTTGCGGATGGCCGGTTTAATGTTTCTACACTTTCTTAAGGAGATTTTTATTGTTTGCCATATTGCTTTGTGCCGGTTTTGCAACCCGCTTGTATCCATTGACACGTGATTACCCTAAGCATTTACTGCCCGTGGCAGGGAAACCCGTCATTCAGCAGCTCAAACACGGGGCAACGCAATCTCTCATTATATTCCCAAGATCGCTTCCACTCGGTAAAGTGAGGATAAAAATTTTCATTGCTGACAAGATATATCGCATGGAGATCGGGAAGTTCGACGAGTTGATCCATTAGATAGTCGATGACCGGCCTGCCGGCCACTTTCAACAGCGGTTTGGGAAACGCTTTTGTAAGCGGGTACATCCGGGTGGCAAAACCTGCGCACAACACTATGGCAATGTTCATGATTTTATCTGTTTTTCCTGCCAGCCCCGGTATCGCTTCACGGACGCGTAGGTCCGCATGGCACGCTCGGCCGAATCGAAAAAGGGGAGGCCCGACTCGCAGAATTGTTTGGCCAGATCCTTGTCAAAACCGGGTATCTTTACCAGCAGAAATGGCTTGCCGCTTTCCATTTGGGCCTGGATGAGTCCCGAGGTATAGGCTTCATTTGTTTCGGGCGTCAGGCCTGCACCAATAACGACCAGGGCATCTACACCCGGGTCCCCGGCGATTTTCCGGGCAGCATTGATATAGATATCGATATCCAGGGAGGCCATGAGTCCCACATCCACCGGATTTTTATAACTCGTGCCGGTGGGCGGAATTATTCCCTTCAGCGTTTTCTTCGTTTCAGGCAGCAGTTCGGCCAGTTTAAGCCCCTCTTTTCCACAGGCTTCGGAAGCGGATACAGCCAGCCCGCCCGGACCGGAAAGAATAGCCAGTCGATCCCCGACCTGTGAAGGCAGGAGTGAAAATGCCATGAGCGCGTCCAGATAAGCCTCGAACCCGGAAACCGAAACCGCTCCCCCCTGCCGAATCACAGCCTGCCAGATTTCTCTTGAACCGGCCAATGCACCGGTATGAGACGTTGCCGCCCGGGATCCTTCCGGTGTCATGCCTACCTTCCAGAGGATAACCGGCTTTTTCAGAGAAGTACTTTTGAGAGCGTTTAAAAATGCCGGGCCATTGGGGATACCCTCTATATAGCCCCCGATGACAGCCGTCTCTTCGTCAACTTTAAAGTAATCCAGAAAGTCTGTTACGGCGAGATCACACGCATTGCCAATACTCACCACTTTGCTGAAATAAATGCCCTTTTCCGATGCCATGCGCCCTAAAATATTGGTCAGAGACCCGCTGTGGGATATCATGCCCACGCTTCCCGGTCTCCTGGAAAGTTCCGGGAAAAAAGATAACCCTGACCGGGGCACGTAAAACCCCATACCATTCGGTCCAATGATCCGCATTCTCCCCGAGCGGGCGATCGCGACGATCTTCTTTTCAAGATCGATGCCCTCCTGAGTATTGGTTTCCCTGTATCCAGCCGTGAACAGGATGGCGCCCTTGACACCCTTTTCCACGCATTCCTTGATAACCGGCAGTGTATATTGACTCGGTACCAGCACAATTGCCAGATCCACAGGTCCTGGAATGGCCGATACGCTTGGGTAGGTTTTGAGGCCGTCAATCTCGTCGACATTCGGATTCACCGGGTAGATGTCCCCGGTAAATTTCTGGTCCTGAAGCGCCAGAAGAAACAGTTTGCCTGTTTTCAACCCCCTGGGAAGCCCGACGATGGCCACCGAACGGGGGTGAAACAATGACTCTATCTGTTCAAACATTGGATTCATGTTTTTGTGTTTAGTATTTAGTATTTTGTGTTTGGTATTTTGTGTTTAGTGTTTGCTTATAGCCGTTCGGATACTCATTTCCTGCCCATCTGTCCGTATCTGTACCGCACCATTGATGTCGGTTCGCAAGACCTTGGCCCCTATGGCTTCATAGCGCTGCAAAACAGCTCTATCAGGAAACTTAAATCGGTTCATCCAGCCACAGGATACCACAACGGTCTCCGGGTTGACCTGTTCTATCAAAAGGGGCGTACTCGAAGAACCGCTCCCGTGGTGGGGTGACACCAGAACCGTACTCTTCAGGTTTTTCCCGGCTGCTGCAACCAGCGCCTTTTCGCCCTTGGCCATGATATCACCCGGAAACAGAAATGCATGCTGACCATAGGATACCTTGACCACCAGAGAGTTGTTATTCTTATTTCGCCACTTCTCCTGCAAGGTCTTTTCTAAAAAGTCTTCTGGGGGATAGAGAATTTCTATCTTCGTACCCGCAACCGTTGTGATGCGTTCCAACGCCCGGTACCCCGGTGCGTCAATGCCGTACTTTTTCAAAGCTTCGACAAACAATTGATACCCCATGGTCGGGGATGATTCATTGTTCGTGATGGCCTGCTCTACATTAAAATGCTCGGCAATATATATCAAGCCATTTAAGTGGTCACTGTTGGGATGTGACAAAAAAAGGGTATGGATGGTCTTGATCTTATTTCGCAGGAGGTATGGGGCAATGATATATTTACCCGTGTCAAAAACAGCATTATCTGCAAAGCCTCCCCCGTCGATGAGGAGGTTGCGTCCCCCGGGCAATTCAAGAAGTGCTGCGCTTCCCTGACCCACGTCAAATATCATGATGCGAAGATCTTTATGCAGGAACCGCTGATGAATCCAGTACCCGGCATCCAAGACCCCACCAAAGACAGCAAAGAGGATCATCCCATAGGCAAAGCCTCGTCTCATGCCAACTGACAGATTTGACTGTTTTTCCCGATGCCTTGCAGAAAGCCAGCTGAAGACACCCAGAAGCATCAGATAAAAAAGACTGATTTCAACAAGACTGGGTGTGATGGTTTCCAGGGCGGCAGCAGGCAATCCGGAAAAAAAATCGATGACCAGAATTGCTTTCTCAAGAACCCAATGGCTCAATTGAAGGCACGCCGATGCGGCACCCGTGCTGAACACCTGGATAAAAACAGCCAGCAGCCCCAGGGGAACTGCTAAAAACCCCACCAGCGGTATGGCAATGATATTCACAACAATGCCGATGAGAGAAACCTGATTGAAATATGCCATAACCAGTGGTGCCGTACCCACTGTGGCAAAAAGAGTGACGGCCATAAAAGCAACACCTTTGGTAATCAGAGTCGCCTTGACGCCTTTCGTTTTTTGCAGAATGGGTCGCATCAGTGACATGCCTGACACGATAACCAGCACTGCCGCGAAAGAGAGTTGAAACGATATGGAAAACAGTGCAGGTGGGTTGATGACGAGAATCAGCATGCCGGCAACACAAATGGTGTTGATCAGGTCCTGGTCCCTGTCAAAGAGGAGGGTCAGCAGAAAAATACTCACCATGATAACCGCCCGTTGGGTCGAAGGCGACATTCCCGCCAGAAAACCATACGCCAGTACCGGCACAAAAGTCAGGATGGCGGCAGTTCTTCTGGTCCAACCTGCCCATAAAACAGGCGAAAGCCATGCGACAATCCAACGAAAGATTGTAAACGTCACGGTCGCCACAATTCCGATGTGAAGTCCCGATATGGCAAGGAGATGTCCCACACCGGCACGATTGAATTTTTCCCGTAAGGCGGTTGAAATCCCTTTGCGATCTCCAATCAAAAGCGCCCGGGACACCGCCTTGACACTTTGTGAGCTTCCCGGGGCTTCGGTCCCAAGGCCATCGATCATTTCAGAAATCCTGGTACGGCGATCATCGAAAACAGCCATCCTTGTGGATGCCTTTCCTCTTGACTGGATGGACAGTTTTTCTACAGCAGCATAGCTGCGGGCCCAGATACGTTGAAAGGCCATATAGCGCTCGTAATCAAACCCGCCGGGGTTGTTGAAATTTCGGATAGAGCGGAGACGACCGAAAAAAGAGACCTTGTCTCCTTTTGACAAGGAGACGGGACCCTTAGAAACCGTAACACGCAGCCGCCCACAGGCGGGGACAGGACTCCCGTCTTGCACGATCGAAACGACCTCCATAACGAACCGGGTTCTGTTGCGGTCATAAACAGGCTTGTCCAGAATGGTGCCGGTAATTTTACAGGCCTTTGAATCAACAAAATGCCGAATGTGATGATCCGGGAAGCGAGGTTCAACCCAGGGTTGGATAGAAAGGTAACCGATACCGCTAAAGAAAAGGAGTGGTAACAACAAGGCCGGCACCTTCCGCTTCAGGCTAACCACCAGGGCTACGCCGACTGCTACGGCCGGCGCCAACACCCATCGGCTGTACCCCGGACATGCTTCACCCGCAATGATTCCAACAATCATCGAAATCGTCAGCCAAATGATGGGGCGGTAGATGGGAAGAGACATAGGGTTATAGGGAACATAGATCGTGTTTTAGGTGTTATGTTTTAGGTAAGCACAAAGCTATCAGCTATAAGCAGCAATAAATGACGCGCGCAGCGCTAATTGCGCCCGAAGGGCAAATGACTATAAATGACAGCCGAAGGCAAAATGTCGCACGAAGTGCTAATGACAGCCGAAGGCTAAACGCGTACTCGCTTTATCACCGCTCCCAGGCCGGTCAGTTTTTGGTCCAGTGCCTCGTATCCCCGGTCCAGATGATACACCCGGCTGATTTCGGTGGTCCCCTTTGCCACGAGTCCGGCCAGAATCAGTGATGCACTGGCCCTGAGGTCCGATGCCATTACCGGCGCGCCGGAAAGAACCGGTACCCCTTTAATCAGAGCGGTATTGCCGGATATGGTAATACCCGCCCCCATCCGTTTAAGTTCACTGACATGCATGAAACGGTTTTCGAATATGGTTTCGGAAATAATGCTCAATCCCCTGGCCACAGACATCAGAACCATGAACTGAGCCTGCATATCCGTGGGAAATCCTGGATATACCTGCGTTTTGACATCGATGCTCGCGATATCTTCCGGCCCTGAAACACGTACACTGGGCCCATCGATATCGATGACAGCTCCGGCGAGTCTCAGCTTGTGGATGACCGCCTGGAGGTGATTTGGTTCGCATCCCAATATCTTGACCGAACCACGGGTCAACGCAGCGGCAATCATCAGCGTACCTGCTTCGACACGGTCCGGTATAATCGATGCAGATACCGGGCTGAGAAAAGGCACGCCATGAATTGTCATCATAGCGGTGCCTGCATCCCGGATATCGGCACCCATCCGGTTCAGAACATCCGCCAGGGCGACCACTTCCGGTTCACAGGCCGCATTCCGCAGAATGGTTTTACCCTCTGCCAAAGCAGCTGCCATCATCAGGTTTTCCGTACCCGTCACGGTGGGTATGTCGAGATAAATATCACTGCCCACCAGGTGGGGTGCAGAGGCCTCCACGTATCCATGCTTGAGCTCGATTTTGGCCCCGAGGCTGGCCAATCCTTTCAAATGAAGGTTGATTGGTCGCGCTCCAATGGCACAACCGCCCGGCAGCGATACCCGCGCCTTTTTAAGCCTGGCAAGCAGCGGTCCAAGAACCAGTATGGACGCTCGCATTTTCCGAACCAGGTCATACGGTGCTTCATGGCTGTTGAGTCCGCTGGAATTGATGCGAACCGTTCCGTTTTCAGCGGTTACCTGGGCGCCAAGAGTAGACAATAACTTTTTGGTGCTTTCAATATCCATAAGCGCCGGCACATTGCTGAAAGTATTCCATCCATCGGTCAGGAGGGCAGATACCAGGATGGGCAGTGCTGCATTTTTTGCACCGCTGACTATGACGTCACCCTCCAGACGTCGGCCGCCTTCGACAATGATTTTATCCATAGATTATGGCTTCTCCGAAAAAATTCATTTCATGCGGGAATCATTCAACACAACCCGTTGGATTGATTTAAATCACAAAGGGTCGGAAGGGTCAAGGTCTGAAGCAGGGTACTATGCCTCGGTTCAGGCACTTTGGGCAGGTCCATTTCTCATGGCTGCCATGGGCCTTTCCCCGTATATGACCGGCAACCTGCTTTTGGCCATGAGCATCGGCCTGATTATCGGTAGCCCAATTTGTGGATGGATATCTGACAGGATTCTTCTTTCAAGAAAATATGTCATTATCACAGGATTGGTCACAATGGCGGGCATTCTGATTATACTGTCAGTGTTGCCCAAGGGTACTTGGCTACTAATTCTATTTGCATTTGTTTTTTTCGGCGTGAGCCTTGTCTTAACGGCGTTACTATATGGGCTGACCGTTGATGTTAAAAAAAACCATGGAAAAACAACTTAAATTTTTAGACGAGCGGTGAATGGTTTGCCAACGAGGAGTTACCCGAAAACAATATCTTCCAAGCTAACGCTGTGAGCCAGCTCAACGGTAATGGTTCTCGCAGCATATTCTTTATAGGCTACCTTCAGCCGGTATGTTCCACTGCCTGGTTCTATTTTGTCGAATTTAAAGTCACCATAATTGTCAGCTATCACCTTTGCGACAATAGCATCATCTTTGACCAGAGCAACTGCTGCTCCCTGGGCACAATCAACCGTTTCACCTGTTTTAACCGACACGCTGCCGGCGATGAAGCAGCACGCATATCGATGCAGGTTTTTGTAGTATACACGGGGGCGGGTCTGCTGTTCCGGAAAAAGAATTTCCAGGTCCTGATTCTCGACCTGCGCCTGCATTGAACTGTCATCTACCCTTACGATCTTCAGAGCACCTGTGGGGCACACCTGCACGCAGCGCGGCTCCTTCCAGCCGGCATCAAGCAGATGCGCGCACAAAGTGCATTTTTGGGGGACATTCTTCTCTGCGTTCCACCAGATAGCGCCATAAGGACAGGATTTTACCAGGTTTTTTTGTCCCTTTGCCTTCCGCGGATCGATCAGCACAATACCGTCATCTCTTTTGGATATTGCCCCTCCTTCGGCTGCAGCAATACAAGGCGCATCATCGCAGTGCATACAGGGTGTCGGGCGGTAGGCGACGTCGATCAGGGGAAACTGCCCGCGCTCTTTACGCAGGATATTGATCCAGCGATGACCGTGACGCGGCTGAGAATCCGTATACCCCGGCCACTCATTGTCCACATGTTCATCTTTGCACGCCAGGAAGCAGTTGTTGCAGTCTTCACATTTTTCAATATCGATAATGAGATTCCATTTCGTCATGAGGCTTCCTCCTCTTCAGGCTGCCATGCTTCTATCTGCACAAGGCATGAGTTCGATGCCGTGGCATGGGACTTCTTGATAATCATCCGGCTTGGCGTCAACTGGTTGATACAACCACCGCGGTCCGGCGATTCGCCCGGTTCGCCGACAGGATCATAGACGGCGCAGGATTCGTAAGAATGCACCGTACCCTTCGGGAGCCGTTCCGTAAGCTGCACGGCACAGATGACGGCGCCTCTGTCGTTGAACACCTTGACCAGGTCATTGGCTTTTATGCTGCGTGCTTCGGCATCTCGTGAATTGATACGCACGATCCAGTAGTAGTATCCATCGATAAGTATACGATGATCCTTGATATCGTTGATGATGCTGTCCTTGCCGTCGCCCATTGTATGAAAACTGAACCGGGGATGCGGTGAGATCAGCTGCAGTGGATATTTCTGGTATAAGGCGCCGCTGTGATGGCCCTCCCAGGATGGGATGTATTTCGTCATCGTCGGCCTTTCCGGATCATTCGGATCGAATCGCTCAAGGCTTGAGCAGACAAACTCCAGTTTCCCGGACTGTGTCTGCAAACCGCGCCGCCACTGTTCCGTATAATCCCCCGGCAGGGGTGTGAGATCCGGCGTGTCTTTTAAACGATCCTCGGCGAACCAGCGATAGGAAACGTTGGGCCTTTCGGCAAGGGGTGGTGCCGGGATGACGTAATAGCCTTTTTTAAGGAATTTCTTCCAGGAAATTTTCCCGGGCAGATCCGTGGCATCGAATAAACGCCGGCACCAGTCCAGTTCTGTCATACCTTCTGAAAAAGGGGCACCCAGACCTAACCGTTTGGCCACTTCCAGGAAAATCATGAAGTCTGATTTTGACTCCCCCAACGGCTCGATGCATTTGTGCTGGATCACGGCCACCCGGTGATTGCACTGATTATAGCAATGCGGGATATATCCGCCGCAATTGGCAAATTCACTGATATCCCATCGCTCAAAACTGGTGCAGGCCGGAAGAATGACGTCTGCAAATTTGGCTTCGCCTTCAAACCAGATGGATTGGTTGACAACACACTCCAGACCGTTGGAACGGTAGGCCCTGACATAACGATTGGTCTCGTTCATGGTTCCAAAATGGGATCCGCCGTATTTATAGTAGAGCTTGACGGGAGAATGCCCGGGTGTGGGGTATCCGAATTTGAGGAACTGCCCCTCTATCGTAAATGGATCGGTGGGATAGCCCTCGCATTTGCCATCCATGATGGCTTCGGGTATTTTGAGGCGGGGCACTCTCTGGGCCACCGTATTGACTGTCGGCAGCTGGGGCATGCGCTGATAAAGGCTGACAGCCATCGCCGTACCCTGGTAGTCTCCGGATAAACCGCCTTCCGCATATCCGGGAAAATAGAATCGATGGTCCACCGGTGTTCCCTGCTGCATACCGCCCAGGTTGACTCCGGGTTTCCCCAGGCCTTGCATGGCCATCAGGCATACCATTGAGCGCGCCCATTCGTTACCGGTTGCACAACGGCAGGCACTGCCGAAGCCATTGATCCCTCCAGCTGCCAGGTACGTTTTTTTGGTGCCCCACTGCCGGGCCAGTGCACGCACATCCTTTGCGGCAATACCGGCTTCTTTTTCCTGCCACTCGGGTGTTTTGGGAATGCCGTCTTCCTTTCCCAGAATGTAGTCTTTCCACTGGTCAAACCCAACCGTACGGTCGGCCACATAGGTTTTGTCGTACAGATCTTCCGTGATCCAGACATAGGCAATCGCCAGCGACAGGGCATTCCCGGTGGCCGGTCTGGGGGCCAGCCATTTACCGCCCAGAAGGGCTGCCGTGTGGTTGTAGAACGGATCGATGTGGACCAGTTCCATCCCCACTTCCTTGAGCCACTGGCGACGGACGGTACCTTCAAAGGCACCGTATACACCGCTGGTCGCTTCCGGGTCGCTCGACCAGAAGACCACCATCTCGGCTTCCTGCAAACAGTCCTCAATGGTCCCGTATGCCTCGCCGGCTCCCAGGCGGGCGCTGTGCCCCCAATGGTGCATAGCTCCCCAGTACCATCCCTCCCAACTATCCGGATTGTGCACCACCGGCGTAAAACCAAGAGAGTTAAAAAAACGTAATCGTGCGCTGAGCCAGTACCCCAGATGCCCCCAGGTGTGGTGGGATCCGCTGCCGTTCAAGATGGCCCCCGGTCCGCAGTCGCGTTTAACCCGCTTGATCTCACCGGCTACCAGATCAAGGGCCTCATCCCAGGAAATCCGCTCATATTCAGATATACCCCGATTTTGGGGATTGCGCTCACCATTGACATCGAAATCGACCCGCTTCATGGGGTAAAGGATTCGATCTTTTGAGTAGACCATTGATTTCCAGCCCATGGTATGCGGAGAAACGGTGGTCTTTCGTGGGGGTGTAAATCGCTTGCCCCTGGCATGAATCGTCCACGGAGGAGCATCCATATCATCAAACTCGATTGGGGTGATGCGGATGATCTTGTTGTCTTTCACATAAACGAAAATCGGCCCGCCATTTGTGTTGCTGGTGTAGCGCATCACCCCGTCATCCATTTCCGTCCCGTATTTTGTCCCGGTGGTAAACAGCAGATTCAGCGTTTGACTGAACCACATGGCCAATTCATCCGGGCCTTCGACCATAACATGCCCGTCTTTGGCTGCATTGATCATGTCCAGCTGGTCTCGTGGCGGCGTAAAAAGCTTTACGGCCAACTTCGAATTGCTGATAATATAGTTGACATCGGCTTTGGCATGGATTCCTTTCCTGGAGCTAAATATTTTAGGCTGAAAGATGAAATATCGGCCTGTAGAACCGTCCAGCGTCTTGATTTGAGCAATAAAATCCTTACCGCGTATGCGCTTTTTAAATGAGCTGTGTCTTGCCGCGGTCATTCTTATGGCTTGCCCCATACCAAAAAGAATCGTGTCTAAAACCTTATCAGCGAAATTCATAGATTGTTCTCCTCAACTCGATCCCTGACGGCACTTCATGTCACCTTTAAAAAGCTACCTGGTCCAGGCCTTTCAACCCCAGAATCCGGCGGGCTTCACTTGGTGTAGCCGGTTCGATACCAAGTTCCCGGGCGATTCGGATGATTTTTGCTACCTGCTCGGCATTGCTCTTTGCTAAAACACCTTTTTCCAGATAGAGATTATCTTCCAGGCCGACACGTGCGTTTCCTCCCATAATCAGCGACTGGGTGCACATGGGGAATTGGTGGTTGCCGGCAGCGCATACCGAAAACACAAAATCACCGATTTGCCTGCGGGCGGTATCGACCAAGTATACCAGATTTTCCGATGTTGCCGGCATGCCGCCGAGAATGCCCAGGACAAATTGCATGTAAACCGGCTTTTTGACGATCCCCTTTCGGATTAAAAAGGCCAAATTGTTGATCATGCCCATATCGTAGATTTCAAACTCAGGCTTGGTTCCCGTGGCCTCAAACGTTTCCAGAAACTCGCGCATGGTTTTGAAGGTGTTGGGAAAGATAAAATCATCTGTTCCCGCAAGGTACGGCTTTTCCCAGTCAAATTGATAATCCTGTATCTTGTCGGCTATGTGAAATAAGGCAAAATTCATCGATCCCGCATTCAGCGACGCCAGTTCGGGCTTCAGCGTGGACGCGACGCGGACCCGCTTCGCCACGGGTTCCCCGAGTTTACCACCGGTAGTCGTGCACAGGATGAGGTCACAATGCTTCTTCACCTCAGTGGCTACTTCCATATAGACATCCTGGTCGGCATTGGGTATCCCCGTCTCCTGGTCCCGCGTGTGAACGTGGGCGACTGCCCCGCCTGCTTCGTGGACAGCCAGACATTCATCGATCAGCTGCTGTGCCGTGATGGGAAGGTAGGGCGACATGGATGGGGTATGAATCGAGCCTGTGAGAGCCGCCGTTATGATAGCTTTGTTTTTTAACGTATCGGTCATTTTTCGTATCCTCAATTAATAAAATATTGTTGAATGCGTTTTGCTGAACCCGTATCCAAGCTACTCCGGATAATTGATCACCACCAGCATGCTGGCTGGTTTATTGGTATTATTGATGATTTCGCGCCCCTCGTTCGGTCCGAGAAATAACGAATCCCACTTCTGCAATACAATTTCTTCCGTTTTTGATTTGACGGTTATTTCGCCTTCCAATACAAAGTAGACCTTTTCCAATGGATTGTCCTCATACCCCCATTCTGCCCCACCATTGGGTAGAAAATGGGACAGGCCCATCCAGAATTTGGTGACACCGGTTTCCTCGGTGCCCTGAAGTCGCATGGCCGTCATGCCGAAATGACCGGGGACTTCGTATGCCTTAACCTCTTCAAGTTTTATTTTTTTCATCCTTTTTATCCTTATTTATTTCCTGTTTGGCAATCAGTTGATTTAGCCGGATAACCTTCAAAAAGTAAAAGTTATCCGGCATAAGAAGATTGATCCTGTGGAGCAGCGTCTCAAATTACCCCAACGTTGCAAAAGCCGGAGGGCTTTAGAGCCAAGGCGTCGAGGGTGAAGCTGTAGTCGTTTACCGCAAACCCTTGACAACACCGGATCTGATGTCCTCCGGCCTTTCCCGTAGGGTAAACAACATGGCAAAATCGACCCCATCCTTCTTGTCCCGTCGTAGCTCGAAGAGCGAAGTCGGACTTGTCCCGT
>Ga0164315_10000261_pt1 | contig 34279 bp, 31 predicted proteins | sample GuaBasSedimGuay6_FD_113737 | JGI IMG/M metagenome (GOLD analysis project Ga0164315, IMG submission 113737) | Subseafloor sediment microbial communities from Guaymas Basin, Gulf of California, Mexico - Guay6, Core 4569-2, 0-3 cm | ecosystem: Environmental > Aquatic > Marine > Hydrothermal vents... | reverse complement strand
TTGAAAATAAGACTTTTGCACAAGTGAAGCAATGTTTTTTTAATTTTTTAGATGGACAAGTTTTCGATTTTCCCAAGCTGTCATTATATGGTTAAAATTTACAACTCATTTAGGAACACTATAATCCACAGCCCCATAATAAGTTTGGCGTTCTTTTTCGTTCTTGACCGGAACTTGTATTTTCTCATTAGTTCGCCCCCAAACATATAAGCAGACATCTCCCCACAGCAGATGACATTCATCCATCATAAACGCAACAATTTCACCAGATTCTATTGCATCATGGTAGTCTTCTAATGTGTTTTTAATTCCCTCTTGTTTTTGTAAAACTAACGTTTCATCTTTTTTGGGATTAGACTTTTCCGTCTTTTTCCAACTTAATCCTGCGGCATCCATTATTTCATAATATGATTGTTTGGATTTATAAACAACATGATACTTTTCCTCAATATGATCTCGAAGTTCTTCTATGCTATAATACTTTTTTTGTTTTAAAAATGAAATAATTTCATCTTTTTCAGTCGCTAACAAATAACTCCTTTTTCCATTGTATCCTAAAAGTAATGATTTTGCACCTTGTTGTTCATATATGTTTTTTCATTTGCTGACAAAAGCTTCTGATACTTGTAGAAAATTAGCTATTTCATTGTTTGTCAAGGTGCTTTCTAATGCCATTTCACAGCAAGAGCTCTTTTAATAACTCTTGAATCTGAGTTTGTGTCTATAATCTGTTCTAGAGTCAACATAGTTAATTATTTCCGGTTTTGAATTTGAATTTCTATATTCTACCAAACTCACTTTACAAATCAAATAGGATCACTATATAAGTAAAACGATTTGGAACATGAATATCTTTGGAACTATGAAAATACTTCCCGGGTAAGACTTGTCGTTGACTATTCCAAAGCATTTGAATCATATACACTTCGGCTAGATAACCTTTATGTTCAGCAAATTTTCGCTTTAAACACCGATATTGATGACGAATTTCATCCCTAACGAAGTTAGCTTTTTCCCCGGCCACTTTAATGGCTCTCTGGTAATTTGCGTGGTTCGTAAACAATTGATTACAAAGCATATATTTTTCTGTCTGAAATGTCCAAAAATATCCGTTGGAACAGATGTCCAACGTTAATTATGCTTGAGCCTCGTCGCTTTCTCACCTTGATTTTATTATTGAATCCTTCAACGAACTTAACGGAATGCCGATTAATGAAATAATTCACGATGACTGAAAGATAAGAATTCAATGTAGAGATGAATTTATCAAAACATGTTATACCGCTTTCATTAACTTGGACTAGGAAGGAATTTATCCTACGTTTACCACCATTTATAGAGGTCTTTGTATCAAAAATATTTTTAAGACAATTCTGTAGTTGATACGCGATTTATAACGAAGGAGAATAGTCAAATAACCGTTTTAATAATCCTTTATTTTCTACCGTTAAGTTCTACCGTTAAGTCTTTCTGGCTCGAAGAAGAGCCCACATTGCTCCTTTTAATTCAGCATATTCTTCTTCTGGACCATTCAAGGAAACTTATTTCCTTGGCTGAAAGAAGAATTAGGGGAGCTAACAGCCAAACAGGAATTGCTGATAATGGTTTTAGAAGTCCTACGAATAGAAGAACATATTCCAAGTCATTTTTGTCTTCCAGGACGCCCTCTTAGTGATCGCGTAGCCATAGCCAGAGCATTTGTTGCAAAAGCCGTCTCTGATATGTCCACCACCAGAATTTTATTGGACCGTCTTGCATGCGATATTGTTTTGAGGCGAATTTGTGGTTGAAAAAAGTTCAGTGAAATTACAAGCGAATCAACTTTTTCTCGGGCATTTGCCGAATTTTCGCAGGCTGAATTAGCTTCCCGAGTACATGAAACGTTAATAAAAACAACTTGACCCAGAACAACTCGTCGGGCATATTTCAAGAGATGCTTGAGCAGATAGAAGCCCGTGAAAAACCTGTAAAAAAAGATAAAAACAATGAAGGGCTTCAAAAACCGAAAAGAAAACGTGGACGTCCTAAAAAGGGTGAAGAAGTCGTCAAAGAACCCACTCGTCTACAACGCCAAAGTGACATGAGTCTTGACAAAATGCTGGAAGACTTACCTAAAGACTGTGATGTAGTTCGCTACGAAAAACAGCAAGGGTCATATAGAAACTTGGGTTGGTTACAAGCTTCATATCGACACAGCTGATGGGAAAGGCACGGTGAGTTGTGTGTTAACCTCTGCTTCAACACATGACAGTCAAGTAGCAATTCCTTTGGCCGAACTTACGTCAAAGCGAGTAACTAATCTCTATGATTTAATGGATTGCTGCTTATGATGCCTCCGAAATTAAGAATCACAGTTTTGAACTGGGTCATGTTCCTATTATAGATGTCAACTAACAAAGTGATAAGGTTTTAAAAGAAGAACTTCTCGCTGAAAAAAAACGGCTTAAATTTATCCATATTGAATTACCTGAACAAGTTCGTTATCACGAGAGGAGTGCATCTTCACTCGTTAATGGAAGACTGAAAAATGAATTTGGGGGTCGCCATGTCCGTGTACGAGGTCATGCTAAAATTTTCAGCCACCTTATGTTTTGTATCTTAGTGGTGACAGTAGATCAATTAATGCGATTCGTCACATAAAAATAACAGTAAAAACAATATTTTAAAAATAAATCGCCTCGGGGGGATAGGGACTGGTACGTCCAAAAATCGCCAATTTTACTCGTTTTTAGCATTTAAGTCCTTTATCGTGCTAATTTTTAATTTTTTGAAAGAAAAAACGGATAATCAAGTTTTTTTACCCCTTTTTTACACACTATTTTGTGGACTAATTTAAAAGTTTTGCAAGAGGCTCACATTTTTAAAACTTAATAATTCACTATAAATATATTGAAACTTTTATGAATCAGTTTTGTGGACTCAAGTGAGTCCATAAATTTCAAGAGCGTAATGACCAAAATAATGAATAATTTGTCGTTTTACCTCATTCAAATTCGCGATGAAAACCAGTGTTTCCTCTTTGAGTCCTTTCCAAACCACTACCGATATTCCTTCCATCAGACGAAATACCCTTTGTTCCGTTGGATTTTGGATCGGTTTTCCAACCTGATTAGCTAATGTTTCTTCATTCTCTTTTAGAATCTCCCTCAAGCGAAATTGGCCAACATTATATACCATAAGACACTTTAGGAATAACCATCATCAAAGCACCAATTCGTGCCTGATTCTTCAGAAAAACTGAATCAAGCATGAACCATGGGTATTTCAGAAAACGGAATCCCGATTCCACTTGACTTTGTTTCTTATATTCCTGAAATACTTCAATATCAGACAATTCTTCCGAATCTAATTGATTAGTAGCGAGTATAAAACGTCCCTTGGCATTTCTAGTGGTTGCGATAGTTTCTTCGTTACGGCTGAAACTCACCTTCACAAGGTATTCAACCCTTTCTTGTTTCTGTCCTGCCTTTGGACGACCCTGACCACTATACTTTCGTACTTCTTGTAAGGAGTAATCAAAATCATGGTATTTAGCCGTATGGCTCAAAGCATTGACGGCTTGTTCAGCTTCATTTTTGCTTGCAAATACTTGATTGCCAAGATGCCAAATTGCTTTGGTGAGTTTTTCTTCTTGGTTCTTCAAATGTTTATCAAAAGTAGCCGATTCTCTTTCAAAAGCTTGTTGAGAATGAATCAAAAGCCAACGTTGTTTTAACCCTCCATAATTGGAACACAATGCCACCATATTATAACCCTTTCCGAGTTCTGTCCATTCAAATTGGGCTGACGGTGCTTAGCATAATGCTTATTGAGCAACAATAGTATTTGGTACCCGAGTAATCCAGTCGTTCTCCGATAAATTTAGAAGCTTGTCCACAGTATAAAGCGCAGAATCTGCTACCCATATAAACTTTGAAGCTTGTTGCAATTGTTTTTGGAAAGCATTCACTTTGGCAATAGTTTCATTTCTGTCAGTTTTATCGCTACTGTTTCCGTCTAATGCTGACAGAAGGGAAAACTCGCAGGGCCACTTGTTGTCAGCGATAATACGACTTGTTTTAGATCAGGACGATGATCTTTAGAGTAGCTATGTCGTGCCTTGTATATTTACATTACTAAGTCGTAACAATATAATCTTTCGTTATTATTTAAAATCACTATTGCTTCATTATTAGATAATTACCTTGAAGTGTTAAACTGGTAGTATCCAAATGGGATGATTTACCTAACAAACCTTGTTCTGTTCCAATTTCAAAGGCCATATCGAAAAATAAGCGAGTGGTTCCATAAGTGGCGATTGCATCCAAACATCGCCCTAAAGCGTCGTCATTTAAGTGCTCGGATTCTATTCCAGGCCCAATCAGTCTATCTACTGGTTTATTTTGAAAAAAACGTGGGACTAAATAAAGCCTATCGTTTGTAAATCCTAATCCGTTTAGGATCATAGCGAGTACTCTTTGTCCCATAGTAACATTGGCTTTGTCTGTGGTTGGCAATCTTTGATTTATCTTATCTACAATTTTTAAATCGCGTGTGACTGCTGCAACTAACCCTTCGTTCTCAAGTGCTTGTGTCTTTAATAAATCTGGGTTTTGAGTGTCTATACTTGGCACTGTCATAAATTGCGCTTTTTTTTAACTTAACAGCCAACAGCTTTCAGCCGTTGTCGCAACGCGAAAGTCAGGTGGTGGTGACTAACTAAACACGAAAATTATAACGGTGGACAGTATATGTTTGTAGTTGTCATTTCCATGCCAATTGTCCCCGTAATTTTAATTAGTATTTTTTATAGGTTTATATGATATATTTATTTTTAATCTATGTCAGTCTTAGCCTAACACAAATAAATATTTTTTTAAATTTGTCAAGTGCGGAATGTCGGTATAAATCTTATTTAAAATGTTTTTTTTTAATTAATGGGTAATTGATAATTTGAAAACCCGTCATTTTATTAATTATTCATAACACTATACCCATTTGTTTTGATTTTGTATTAAACTAATTAGATAATTCAAGCAAAATATTTAGAAATTGAGCCATATCATCTTTAAATAATCGGTAGTTCCTATCAATCTTGCTTCTGCCCGATTTTCATTCCAAATTTATTTTGCGACTTTTTTCGTTCCAAATTTATTTTGCGAAGGGCAAATTTAAACCAAGTACTACCACGATCTAATCCTTTATGATATACAATCCTTGTAGTTATAGGTTTTCATCGCTAAAAACTTGAGCATCTATTGAGGCAATCATTATGACTAAACACACAATTTTTATGCAAAATTGTATTATCATCAGTTTGATTTTGTTGATTTTTTTGGCATTACCACGGTTTGCCCTAGCTGGCAATTTGAGAATTGAACCAGCGATGCCAATAATCGGGCCGGGGGAGTCTATTTCGTTAAGGGTGTTAGGGGCTATGGGAAAATTGAAGTGGATGGTTCCGAAAGCAGGTGAAATTCAGGAGAATGACAAGTATCGTGCCACTTATGTTGCGCCTAATAAAGTGGGTCAATACTACGTGAAAGTGATAGATAGCAATAACTCGTTCGTTGGGATTCCGGTCACAGTGTTGCCAAAAGAGGCAGCAAAACGCGCCTATTCACGAGAAAAAAGTGTGTGGAAAATTGTGACTAATCTGAATTATATCACGGCCATTTCCTCTTTTGAAGAAGGCGAAACACTTTGGGTAGGCACTCATGGTGGACTGGAAAAACGCAATGCCACTACCGGCAAGTTGATAAATGTCATAACGTTGTATTCTGATGATTTGCCAGATAACTTTATCACTGCCCTTGCGGACGATAATAAGGGTGGACTTTGGGTGGGAACATTCTCTACTGCATTGATTCGTATTGAGCAGAACGGAGAACAGAATTATGTTTTTTCTCAAATAAAAATAGGTAATGAAGTGACTATTAGTGATAATCTGGACTATGCCTTTTATAAAAGTGAAATAGGTGATGGAGTGACTATTAGTGATATTATTAGCGATGGTCAGGGTGGTCTATGGATAGGGACAGGCCTACCTTGGAACGAAAAAACCTTGAAGGTGTTAGATCAAACCACCCCCACTATTCACAAAAATATCATGCTGATTTGAAAGATGAAGAAGCGTTATGGACATCACTCGTCAAATTACTCTTCAAAGCCTTCTCGGATAGCGAGGATAGCGACGAGAGTGCTTCTGATTTTTTAGGTTCTTCCACTGAAGAATTATTGGGTGAGCTGGGTATATCCAGTGGGGCGCATTCCCAAAAAAAGGCTCATTATCAATCTTGGTTGAGTACTTTGGCCGAGTACAACTTTGTTTCGTAAATTAGCTTCGCGTTTGCAATTGGGCCTTCGCGAAAATAAATTTGGAACGAAATTCGCCCCGAAGCAAATTTGGTTTGAAAATTGGGCCTTCAAGATTTATCTTGATAAACAATACCTAGGGAGGGATGGTGGGATCGCTGTCGGTAGGATTTTGGGACAATTATTTAATTCAGTACCGCCCGCTTACCCACCCTACGAGGATCATTAAAAATGTTTTCGATCTACTGAGATTGTGTTTTAATTCCATAACTGATAACAGACTATGTTTCGACAAATTAATTTATCTGTGAGTGAAGAAAATCCGACAGAAGTGCCTGAAGAAATCCAGCGCATGGGGACGGAAGCTGTGCATATTCTTTGGCAATCTTCACAAGATTTGGCTAAAAAAGAAATTGAGGCCATTAGAAAACGCTATCAACAATTTGAATCCGACGTTTTGAAGCAACGTCAAGAAGCCTTGAATAAAGTAGAGCAGGTTAATCTGAAAATTGCCGCTGCTAATGCTCATATTGAAACTTTAACCAGAGAAAACAAATCCTTACAGGTTGATCTTAATCGCAATAGGGGCGATTTAAAAAATGCTCAACATGAAAAATCTCTTCTAATCGAAAAACTGGCAGAACAAGAACACGAAATCAAATCCTTGATTCAGGAAGTGGGGCGGGCCCGTGAACAAGCTGATGCTTTAAAAAAGCGTTTGTATGAAGTCAATCATCAAGCGGAGCAAGATCGTTTGACGCTCAAGGAAACCCGTGAAGAAGCGATAGTGAATTTACGCACTCGTGAACGTTTAGATAAAGATCTCAAAACCGCTATACAGGAATCGAAAGATATTTGGGAAAAACTCAAAATGGAACAGCGGAAAGCGGCAGTCGCTGAATCCTTGGTTCAAGAATTGAGAGAAGCCGGTAAAAAATATGAAGCGGATATCAAGCTGTTAAAACAAGAGAAACACGAACTGAAGGAGAGTTTGGAAGGTGAAAGCAAAGCACACATGGAAATGGAAAAGAAAGTCGCGGCTTTAACAGCGCGTGCCGATTCTCAAGAGTGGGGGTATAGGGAAACGATACTGAAATTGGAAAACGAATTAGAAGTTACCAAGAGTGAATCTGCGGCGCTTAGAAATCGCATGATTAAGGCAGAAGGGGCTCTTGAACGTGAGAAAAAGGCGCTTGAACGTCTGGAAACTAAACTCATTGCCGCAACCGGTGCAAAACTGTTATAGTTAAGCTACTGTTTTATGATAGAACGCTGATGCTACTGATTGTCATGATCTGCGCTGATTTTTGTTCTTTTTTAATCAGTGTTAATCAGGCCATCATCAGTCAAATCAGCGTTCTATCTAATTTATAACTTTCATCAACCACTGAATTAAATGGCAAAGTTGGAACGTAGGCCGAAACAAACTTTTAAAAGGAATATGAAAAATGATTGAACGCTATGCTGACTGGGTTATTCGTTGGCGTTATTTGATTATCCTTGCCACACTGGGGCTAGTGGCACTCACAACGCTTGGTTTTCCATTGCGATTTGATAGTGATTATCGCGTTTTTTTTAGCCAAGATAATCCCCAATTGATGGCTTTTGAAAATCTGCAAGATACTTATACAAAAAATGATAATGTGTTGTTTGTCTTGGCCCCTAAAGATGGGCATGTTTTTACTAACCAGACGTTAGATGCGGTGGAATGGTTGACTCATGAGGCTTGGCAAATGCCTTATTCTATTCGCGTCGATTCGATTTCCAATTTCCAATACACTCATGCGGATGAGGATGATCTCATCGTTGAAGATTTAATCATGGAGGCTTTGACGCTTGATGAGGCGTCGATGGCGAAAGCTCAGGAAATTGCGATCTCTGAACCTTTATTAGTTAATAAGCTGATTTCACCTGAAGCCGATGTGACAGGAGTCAATGTCATTGTTCAATTGCCAGGTGTAGAAACCGATAAGGAAATACCTGAAGTCGTTGTTTTTGTTCGTGATTTGGCTGACAAAGTACGCGCCCGTTATCCTCATCTTGAGGTTTACATCACGGGTATCGTGATGATGAATAACTCTTTTCCGGAGGCTTTTCAAGGGGATATGAAATCTTTAATCCCCATCATGTACATTGTCATTCTGATGATGTTGTGGTTGCTGTTGCGCGGTTTGTCAGGGACTTTTGCTACCTTACTCGTGATCAGCTTTTCCACGGTTGCCGCTATGGGGTTGGCGGGATTAGTGGGTTTATCTCTCAGTGGCCCTTCATCCATCGCGCCTACTATGATTCTCACCTTAGCCGTTGCCGATAGTGTACATTTCTTAGTCACGCTTCGGCACGAAATGCGCGTTAATGGGCTGGCAAAGCGTGATGCGATTATAGAAAGTCTGCGGATCAATTTTCAGCCCATTTTTTTAACCAGTTTAACCACGGCCATTGGGTTTTTAAGCCTGAATTTTGGCGATGTGCCGCCCTTTCACGATTTAGGTAATATCGTAGCGACAGGGGTGAGCATTGCCTTTATCTTGTCTGTCAGTTTTCTACCGGCCATGATGGCAATCTTGCCTGTGCATTTCAAGCAGCAAACCACTGAAACCGTTCATGCGATGGATCGGTTGGGTGAATTTGTGGTGGCGAAACGGCAGGGTTTAATGTGGAGCGTCGGGGGAATTATGGTATTCCTGATTGCCTTTTTGCCGCGCAACGAACTCAATGATGTTTTTGTCAACTATTTTGACAAGAGTTTTGATTTTCGCGTAGCGACTGATTTTTCCAGTGAAAATCTCACCGGTATTTACGACATTCATTATTCGCTGAGTGCTGGCGAATCTGATGGTATCAGCAATCCTGAATTTTTGCGTAAAGTCGAAGCCTTTGCACAATGGTATCGTCAACAACCGAATGTGATACATGTCAACACGATTACCGATACCTTTAAACGGTTGAACAAAAACATGCACGGCGATGATCCTGCCTATTATCGTTTGCCTTCGCGGCGTGATTTAGCCGCGCAGTATTTATTGTTGTATGAAATGTCTTTACCTTATGGTTTGGATCTCAACAACCAAATCAATATTGACAAATCCGCGACTCGTGTGGCAGTCACACTGAAAACCTTATCGACTAATGAATTACTGGCCTTGGAAGAAAGCGCCAAGCGATGGCTTAGGGAAAATGGTTTACCGGCTATGCAGAATGCGATGGGAGCGAGTCCGTCTATTATGTTTGCTAACATTGGTTCCCGCAATATCCGCAGTATGTTATTTGGGGCCACCATCGCACTGTTCTTGATTTCTATCATTCTGATCGCCGCGTTGCGCTCGCTCAAATTTGGGCTTATCAGCTTAATACCTAACCTAGTCCCCACTGCAATGGCCTTTGGTTTATGGGGATTATTGGTGGGGCAAGTGGGTTTAGGGCTATCAGTTGTAGCCGGCCTCACTATCGGCATTGTGGTTGATGACACGATCCACTATTTAAGTAAATATCTACGTGCCCGTCGTGAAAAAGGATTTACAGCACCAGATGCAGTGCGCTATGCTTTTCGCAGCGTTGGTTTAGCTTTATGGGTGACTTCGCTGGCACTGGTTGCCGGTTTTGCGATTTTGTCCTTCTCCCATTTTTCTGTCAATTCGACTATGGGTATCATGACTGCTATAACCATTGCTTTTGCTTTATTCGTTGATTTTTTGTTTTTACCCCCATTACTGATGAAATTAGAGGAGAGGCGGTAAATAAAAAAATAACGCAAGAGACGCAAGAGACGCAAGCGTCTTTAGCGTCTTTAGCGTCTTTAGCGTTTCTTTGTTGTTAAACTAACTTACGAGGAAAAAAGTATGAAACGATTGTTTTTATTAACTTTATTGGGTTTATTACCCTTAACAACCACAGCGGTAACGGAACAAGAATTGGCTGATGCGATTGCCAATGCTTCAAATGCTGAGGAAAAAGGACTCGCGATTGCCAAGATGGCTGATTATCGGGATACGGGCTGGATAGATTCCGAAGCTCAATTGGTGATGACACTGCGTAATCGCAGAAGAGATGAAACGGTGCGCAAGTTGCGCGTTAAAACAATGGAAGTTGAGGGAGATGGTGATAAGGGCATGTCGATATTTGAAACGCCACCTGATGTTAAGGGTACCATTGTGCTGACTTGGTCCCATGCAACCATACCCGATCAGCAATGGATTTACCTGCCCGCCCTGAAACGGGTAAAGCGTATTTCTTCCCGAAACAAATCAGGGCCGTTTATGGGCAGCGAGTTTGCTTATGAAGACATCGCTTCGCAAGAACTGGATAAATACACCTACCGATATCTGAAGGATGATTTCTACAAGGGAATGGATTGTTATAAGCTTGAGCGTCGCCCGACTTATAAATACTCCGGCTACACTCGCCAAGTGGTTTGGATCGATAAAACACATTTCAATTTCCATAAGATCATCTTCTATGATCGCAAGAATGCCAAACTCAAGAGATTAACTTCTGAGGATTACAGGCAATACTTGGGTAAATATTGGCGTGCCGATAAGATGCGGATGCGGAATTATCAAACGGGTAAACGTACCAGGCTTGATTGGAACGATTATCAATTCGGCAAAGGCTTTACTGTTCGAGATTTTACTAAAGATGCTCTGGAACGGATGCGGTAAAATCCGATTTAACTTAGCAAATGGTGGGTTTAGCTTCGCTCTACCCACCCTACAAGACTACAATCCTAAGACACGCCACCCTTACCACCTATCAGTTTGCAACACGGTTTAAAAAACACACACATTTATCCTGTATTTATTATCATAATATCATTAAAAATCAGAGAGTTATTCTCTGTGGTACTCTGTGGTACTCTGTGTTCTCTGTGTTGAAAAAAAAGTGCCTTAGCCAAACTTTTATAAAGTCACTTCAACATCATTAAAGGCGACTTCCATTATCCGATTCTCCTATGTTTTTAAGCCAAATCTCCTTAATTCGATATCAGCGTAAATCATGACAATCAGTGCAATCAGCGTTCTATCAAGATTTTATTAGCACCCGTTGTTCTACGAAATCCATAACTCATCACTTGATACTACATGATTTTTCACACGCAGAGTACAACGGATTAGCGGAATAAACGGATTTTACCCCAAAAAACTCATCCGTTCATGATCCGAATCAGTTGTCTATTGACCTGAAAATGTATGACTGATTCAAACCGTTTCATCCTGAAAAAGCCAAAAAAAAATCGAGCAGGGGACACCCCTGCACCCCGTCAAAGCACCCAAAGAAGCAAAGTATCTATTGTTCGCCTCGCAACGGCCAGACGTAGAAGGTGTTAGTCCTGCCGTCGGCGTTCACGAGGCCGCGGTCGAAGTCCACGATCCACGCGTAATACGTGACGGTAGCAAGCGACGTAGACGACCAATAGCCGTACGACTGTACGCCCGAGAACGCATCACCTTCCTTCCAAGGGCCTGTACCGGCTGCATTGGAGAGCGTGGGTTGGTATTTCTTATCAATCATCGCCTCCCACTCTTCTTTAGAAGGCAAACGCCACATACCTCGCCTAGAACCGTCACGAAGTCCACATTGTCCACTCGCTAGATTAGCGGCACTTTGCAGGGCAGTTTTCCAATCTTGATAGCCAAAACAATTGGCATTTGTCAGCCATATCAATCCAGTTCGAGTATCTGTGACGGTGCCATTGCCATTATCTATATAGCGATACGATAGGATCGATAGGATCGAATAAGCCCTACCTTTTTCTACCATAGCACCCTGAATTTCAAGTTGATTATCATTTAAACTCGCCGTTATAAATAAGGGTTTCTCTCTTCCTTCATTATAAATCTGTTTTGCCTCTTTAACGCCTATTTTAACCAGACCCTTACTTTGCAATTCCCCCAAAAACGGTTTTACCCAATCAGCTTGCCAATATAAATTCACTACAAATAGTTGAGTATCGGCATTGTAATCAGTTAAATGCAAGATGCCAGCCTGATAATCCAAATTGCGTTGTTTGACTTCATGATTAAACTGTTGTAACAATTGATGTCGCCGTGCTTGGAAATCAGCTGTGGGTTCAAACATCTCTTGTTTAGGCTGAAAATAAGCCGCAAAATCTCCTTTTGCGATTTTTGTAGGGAGTCGTCTGTCGACTTCCTCTAGCGGAGAATCTTCAGGCGGCGTGACTTCTGAAACTCTCGGTGGTTGAGGCGATGAACTCGGTTGCTTGAGATCATCGTATATGTCTTGAAACAAATAAAAAGTCGCAATAATGGCAATAGCCGTTGCCAGAAAAGAAATGAACTTATGGTTTTTGAAATACTCTGAAAAGGCTACTCCGCCACTGATAACAAATAATACTGCTAATATAAATAATTTGATTGTCATTGTTTTTTACCTTTTAAAATGTTGGGTTACGATTCACTAAGCCAAGCTACATATCAAATGCCTGTTATTTTGCGTTTGAATTTTCGTTCCTATTATTTTTTCTACTATAAACCAATACATCCCCTAAACGCAAATCTTCTATTGAACAAGAATAATATAGCGTTTCCCGATTGAATAAAGTATATTTATACACTCCACCGCAAAATAAATTTGGAACGAAAATCAAGCAAAATAACATGCACGCCATCGCAAAATAAATTTATTTCTATGATTTTATTGAGCGAATGCAAAGTTATCTGATAACTGAAAACTGAAAAACTATGGACATCGAATTTGAACGTTTAGAAAATGAAGCTGTGAGAGACACAATACGGCTTTATTTAGAACGAGTTGAACAGTTATATACGCCGATTAAACAATGGTTGACTACAGAAAATTTAGTCATTGTATCAAGTCGCGTTTCGACTATTGAAAGACAAGCTATTTATAAAGTTACCCAATTAACGGTGAAAACACCAGAAGAGGAAACATTAGCTGAAATCAAAGCAACAAGTTCAAAAGTCATTGTTGGCGAGGGATTGATTGAAATAGAAGGCTGGTTTGGTAAAGAAACACTGGTTTATATGACTGATGGTGGGCCTCAAATCATGAAACCTTCTCGAAATGATCGCAGCAAACAGGTTAGGGTACAGATGTATAAAGGTATTGATATTGATGGTTGGTACTGGATAGAAAATAGTCGCCGAAGAAGAATGCATCTTGTTGATCAAGCATTATTTTTAGAACTCATCACCTTTGTTAGCGATTATGAATTCTGAACCTTTAATCCCTATTTGGGAAGCTTATCTCGTGGCAGTAGAAGCCCTGAAAGTGTCTAAACGTGTCGTTACCTTTTCTAATAAAGCGAAACAAGCGCTTCATAGCCTTGATGATAATGAAGCAGAAATGAGCAAGCGAATCTGCTTTGAAAAACATAAGCTGGGCTTAAATCTCTTAAATCGTTGTACGGTGATCGATCAAGTCACTGATTTGACTTTAATAAATAGTAGCAAAGTGATTGATGATCTATTTGTTTTATCTTTATGGGCAACTTTTGAACGTTATTTGATAGATTTTTTCCAAGTCAAAGGCGAAAAAATACGCGAAATCCTTCCGTCTGATTTAGCTGAGGTTTATTATGAACATTTATCAAGAGAAATAGAATATTGGAAACCAATGGAAATATTAGATTTACTGAAGCGAAGTTTGTTTAAAGGAAACGAACAATTGATTGAGCTTGCCAAAGATATTTTGAAATATAGAAATTGGGTTGCTCATGGCAGAAATCTTTTTATGCTTAAACAGGGCTAAACCTGACAAGTTTGGCAAGCGGGTGGTGAGTTTTGGGGATAAGTTTAAGAATTGACAATGGTGGGCAAGCGGGCGGTGAGTTTTTGGGATGAGTTTAAGTTTATTGCCGCCCGCTTACCCACCCTACATTTAACCGACATGAATTGACAAGTTATAATTTTCGTATTTGGTTAGCCTTGTTTTGAGTTATGATGGTATGGATGAACTCAACGACAAAAAAGGCCTTATCCTTTCTTATAACTAATCCTTGTAGTTATTAAGCCCCACATTTTCAAAAAAAGCTTCTGTTAAATTAATTTGCTCAACGGAACTGCCTACACGATTGACTATCTGACGAAACGCAGCACCGTGTGGCTGGCCTTTGCTGTACCATGATAAATGTTTGCGCGCCATCCGAACACCGGTATATTCTCCATAGAATTGATAGAGATTGTCTAAGTGTTGTAATAGAATGTCGCGGATTTCAATGACTGAAGGCTTAGGGCATTTTTCACCCGTTTTTAAATAGTGATCGATTTCTCCAAATAACCACGGACACCCTAATGCGGCACGCCCTATCATGATCGCATCCGCTTTGGTATACTCTAAAACATACTCCGCTTTTTCAGGGGTACGAATATCACCGTTGGCAATAACGGGTATTTTAATCAACGTTTTAATTTCGGCAATGGTGTCATATTCTGCTTCACCGCTAAAACCACAAGCACGGGTACGCCCATGTACAGCTAAGGCTTGTACGCCAGCCTGTTCGGCGATTTGGGCAATACGCACGCCATTACGATGTGCGGTATCCCAACCGGTGCGAATTTTTAAGGTAATCGGCACATCAACCGCCTTCACAACCATATCAAGGATTTTGCCCACCAAGGTTTCATTTTTCAATAAAGCTGATCCGGCCATGACATTACACACCTTTTTAGCTGGGCATCCCATATTAATATCAATGATTTGTGCGCCATTTTCCACATTATGTTGTGCCGCTTTCGCTAATAAGTGCGGATCAGCTCCCGCAATTTGTACACAGCGTGGTTCCGTTTCACCCTCGTGATTAGCGCGACGTTTTGTTTTCTCACTGCCCCAAAGCAGGGAATTGGACGAAATCATTTCAGATACTGCCATACCGGCCCCCTTATTTTTGCACAATTGCCGAAAGGGGCGATCCGTCACACCCGCCATGGGCGCTAAAACGAGATTATTTTTGAGGAGATAAGGGCCAATTTGCATTGTTCAATTATCAATTATTAATGAATTGTAGGGTGGGTAACGTGTTTTTGTTGCCCACCAAATCGATCTAAAAAGAATTGTAGGGTGGGTAACGTGTTTTTGTTGCCCACCAAATTGATCTAAAAAGAATTGTAGGGTGGGTAACGTGTTTTTGTTGCCCACTAAAAAGTTTAAGTTATGCCCATGTGCAATATATAGTGGATTGAGTGCCTAATTGATTAAAGATTATATTATAATATCGTTAGTATAAAAGTGGCTTGCCTTTGCAAAATAAATTTGGAACGAAAATTGCGTTCGCTTAAAGCCTCATTCGCTTCATTCAATCCCTTTGTGTTCAAAATCATTATGAATAACAATGCCTTACGACAAGACCATGATTTTGGCATTACTACCCTAGACACCGGTTTTATGCGTCCCTTTTTCGCCGCCAGTCATTTACTGGTTGAAAATCAGCACGCTACCTATATTGATACGGGTACAAGCTATTCTGTGCCACGCTTACTGGATGCGCTAAACCAAAAAAATATTCCCATCGAAAATGTTGATTATGTCATTGTGACACATGTTCATTTAGATCATGCCGGCGGGGCCGGTAAACTGATGCATGCCTTACCTAATGCCCATCTAGTCGTTCATCCACGCGGCGCACGGCATATGATTAACCCCACTAAATTGATTGCCAGCGCGACAACCGTTTATGGTGAAGACACTTTTCAAGCCCTTTATGGTGATATTGTACCCGTTTCAGCAAAGCGAGTGATTCAACCAAAAAACGGACAAGTCATTGATTTTAAAGGCCGTCCACTTCAATTTTTAGATACCCCTGGACATGCTAGGCATCATTTTTGTATTTTTGATGAACGCAGTAAAAGTTTTTTTACGGGAGATGCCTTTGGCATTTCTTACCGAGACTTTGATACGCCTCAAGGCGCGTTTATTTTTCCGGCCACGACACCTGTGCAATTTGAGCCAGAGGCTATGCATGATTCTATAAATTGTTTATTGTCTTATCAACCCGAAAAAATGTATCTCACGCATTATGGGGAAATCACCGATCTGCCTAGATTGGCTGAACAATTGCATGAGGGTATAGATAAACAAGTCAGTTTAATCAAATCGGTAGCCGACAAGGGCAACCCTGAACGCCATACCTTATTATCTGAGCAAATGATGAATTATTTTTTACAACAATTACAACAACTTGGCTGTACTCTACCCCCTGAAAAATGCCGCGAATTACTGGCAACCGATATTGAACTCAACACACAAGGCTTAGAAATCTGGTGGGATAAAAAATAACATGAAAATTGCCATCTTATCAGACAGTCACGATAATATACCCTTGCTTTGCGCCGCAGTAGCGGATGCCAAACAACGTGGTGCCGAAGCCATTTTGCATTGTGGCGACATTGTCGCACCCAGTACCCTGAAAAAATTACAACCATATAATTTACCGGTACACGCCATTCACGGTAATAACACAGGCGATCTGTACACCCTGTCAAAGCTCTCCCATGCCCCTAACAGTCTCATTCATTATTATGGGCAAGATGCCACATTGACATTAAATGGACGACGCATTTTTTTAGTTCACTATCCCCATTACGCTCATGGCATGGCCGTCACAGGCGACTATGATCTCGTGTGTTGTGGACATACTCATAATGTGTTCATTGAACGCCTTATCAATATCAAGGGAACCGAAACCGTTATTTGTAATCCTGGTTCCGTAGGCGGAATCGGCGCGCCTCCCAGTTATTTATTTGGCAGCCTGACAACCCTGACTTTTGAAACCGTGCCGGTTTCCAAAAGTCCTTCTTAAACTTATTGAATAAAATGGATGCTCAGTTATGAACACTGAAAACCCCCCCAAACTCACACTCGGCTTGAAAAAAAAGCGACAAGACGATCAATCTGGAAATCAAGCCCAATCTCAAACTGAAAAACGCCCAAAGCTCTCTTTGGGTTTAAGAAAAAAAGCAGTGCATCAACAACCTAAAATTGGCATTTTTGATCCCACAGTTCCTCAAGAAACACGTTCAAAGCTCACGTTTGGACTCAAGAAAAAGCAGACATTTATCAACCCTCATGTCATAGTCAACCCGCCAGGAGGCATACCCCAAAAAAAATCGACAATAACGATGCCTAAGACACGGGGAAAGCTTGAGGTGAATATCAAAATGACGGCACTACCGAACTGGGTAGAAACGATCAAACGTGGTTGGAGACGGATTTGTATCAATGCAGATGGACAAATTGTCCAGATGAAGGTACGCCCTAGAGTCTGGAATAAACTACTTCAGGCCAATGAAGATTGGCCCATGTGGATAGCTTCTATTACCGGTAAGATTGGACCACGTTTCAAAAACGGATTTGAATTAGTTGAACCAGCGATACAAGTTTACGAAAAAACGACAAATTCTCCCGACCCCTCTTTGGAAAATGACTGATTCTGATGGTTGAAAGAAAGAAAGAAAGCCAACAGCTTTTCACGCCAAAGATTTTGCGCGCAAAATCTTTTTCACGCTAAAGTTTCGCGGAGCGAAACTTGTTAAGTGAAAGCGTGAAAGCAGTTGTCTAAAAGCTCAAGTCAGGTGGTGGTGACAAAACATATCTCTAGCGAGATTTCTAGCGCCAAAAGCGCAAATTGTATTTAGCGTAGCCCACCTCCGGTTCACTTAAGAAGTTTTTGCGCGCAAAAACTTCTTAAGTGAAATGGTGGACAATATATGTATAACGATGAGAAACGAAAACCTAATTGGCGTTCACACTACGTTCTTCGCTACGCGAGATCAACTTGAGTTTAAATTATACAGAAACGGCCAAATAGGATTGAAGATGGAATCATTATTTATCCCTTATACCGCCACCACCCTCTTACCCAGCGGCCCTGTTTTAGTCTTAGCGCCACATCCTGATGATGAAGTCTTTGGCTGTGGCGGTGCCATCATGCAGCATGTGGCACAGGGTAATCCAGTCACCGTGATTATTGCTACCGATGGCAGTGCGGCAACGACACACCCGGATCAACAGAGTCTGTCAAATTATATCCAAACTCGCCAACAAGAAAGCTATCACGCGGCCCAAATATTAGGTTACGGTAATCCTGAATTTTTAGGGATCACAGATCGGACTTTGGAATGCAGCGAAGCCCTGATTCAGCAACTATTTGATTATATTCAAGAAAAACACATTACCCAAGTTTATGCACCATCCCTCATGGAAATACATCCCGATCATTACGCATTAGCTATGATTGCCGTAGAAGCGGTGCGCCGTTGTGGTGAAAGCGTTAGCTTGGCAATGTATGAAATCGGAGCGCCTTTGCATCCCAATGTGCTATTAGATATCACCCCTTTTTTAAAACGCAAACAAGAAGCAATGGCCTGTTTTGTATCTCAACTGGCTATTCAAGACTATGATCGTCATATTCAGGGTTTAAACATTTATCGTTGTTATACGCTCCCAAAAACGGTGAGAGCTGTTGAAGGGTTTTATGCGGTTGACGGCGCGACGTTGCAGAAGCCTGATAAACTATTTGGACGCTCGCGGCAAAGTGATATGAGCCAGAACAGGATTTTATGAACATCTATAAATGTCCAAATTATTTTGTGACTATTCCTAAGTGTTAAGCCTCTGTGGCCCTCTGTGGCCCTCTGTGTACGCCGTAAAGAAAAAAAGCGTCTGCTCAAACTGATAGCTGGGCGCTAAGGATCCAAAACTTTACTCTTGAACAAAAATGGCGTATATTAGCCGCGTTCAAGGAATTATCGTCCAAAAACAGTAGCGACTAATGCACTATTGCATGAAAAGCTAAAAGACGGACAAAGGGAATGAAATGAGTTCTATATCGTTTCAGATCAATTGGTTAGCCTAAGAATGACTTGATATCAAAGAATAATCAATGTTTTGATAATTGATAATTGTTCATTGTTCATTGTATATAGGTGAAAGCGATTTGGTGCAACGTATTCTTGGGAAAATTGAGTCAATCAGGTTATTATTGCGAAGGGTTTCGATTTTTAATGACGTGTTTTTATAATTAACCCTAAAAACAAATCTTATTAAATTTTTAGACCTCAATTAACAATTAACAATTAACCGTTTACTAATTAACCATTAATAAAATTCACCAGTGTACCTTTGCCCCTTTTCCTTTATAGAACGCATTCCATCCCCCCAGTGCCGAGGAGCGAAAAATGTTAAAGACTAAAATCACTGTAGGCCTCTTAGGATTCCTATTAAGCAGTCATACTGTTGTCAATGCTGCTGTGACGGATACAGAATGGCAATTTGGAACGCAGTGTTTGGAAGAAGCTGGCTTGCCCCCTCACAAGTTATTGTGCATGGCAGTCAACAAGAATCAGATGCAAGCGATTATGAGGGCAGGATTCAATATCGGTACCAAAACCCGGCAACCTTGGTGTAAGCTGATTGATGATCTTGGACTTCAAGCCTCAGCGGATGAAGCGCGTGGTAAAGAAGGCATGGCAGATTGCGAAGCCAACGATAATTATGCGAATGCTTTTAAGCGTGGGAGCGATGTCATGCGTTGCTTGATACAGAAAGTCTACACGGATTACAGTAAATGGGGAGCTTTAGCAACACATCTGTATTACTGTGGAGAATTGGACAGTCATGGAGATTGCGTTGCAGCCGTGAAGCTCGCTAAAACACTTCGGGGAAAGGAACCAGACTGTAAAGCAACAAGTAGTCTGTGGCGATGGACACAGGGTTCTGATTTCGTGAGAGTCTCGCTTGACTCAATTTATGATCAGAACTGCGCTATAAAACCCACAGATATGTTGTCCTACTGTGAATCGACACTCAAAGACAAAACTCAATGTCAGTCTTTGTACGGCACCACCAAATAACCGATGTTGTCTGTACTATACCTTCGCTAATGTTTGCAAATTGATATTTTTGTAGTGGTTAGATTGATGTTGAACATGATTAATCAAGATCAGTGTCAATCATGACAATCAGCGCAATCAGCGTTCTATTAAGTAAGGATGGTGGGAACGCACCTAGAGACGCAGGGTGTCTTTACAAGCAATCCCACCCTACATTTATATTTTTTTTCACATAGCACTTACTTCTCGGAGAGCCAGATGAAAAAGCTTTTGATTAGTGGAATAATCGCCATTTCTCTTATGCAATGGGTCCAGGCAGAAACGATTTGTGACGCTAGAATAGCCCTAGCTGATGCCCGTTTCAACCTGATGATGATGGTCATGTCAACGGATAAAGCAGAACAAGATGCTTTAAAGGTGGAAATTGATAACGCAAGCACAGCACTTGAAAAAGCGTTTGATGCTATGCGTAAAGATGAGAACAAGACTGATGATGCCCAAATTAAGGGTTTTCAAAAAACTTGGGCTAAGTTTAAAAACACTCGTGAGACTGGAATTATACCAGCAATTTATGCCGGCGATAACATGAAAGCCATGGGAATAGCCATGGGTATCCAAGCAGAGCGCATGACGAAAATGACTGACATAATCCAAGCACTGAATGGCGATAATTGTATTAATATCGTTTCTTGTAGGGGCAGCCACAAGGGATTGTCCCTACAATATTTTTTAGGAACAAACAATCTCATGAAAATCAAAACACTTCAAAACGTTAATGCGTTGCTCAAGTTCATGATGACGCTGTTTGTCATTTTGTCCCTTGTCGGTTGTTATGAATCCTATATGGAAAAAGAAGGGCAAAATGCGATCAATGCGTTTTTGGAAGAAATGAGTCCCGAATTAGCCAGAAAGATCGCTAATATTGAAAAAGAAATTACCCTCACCGAGGAAAAAATTAATCAATTATCTAAACTGAAACTCAAACATCCAAATTACGCAGGCAAAATCGAAACGTCACGTAGGCAATGGGCAGTTTTGCAAGAAAAATTGAAACTGAGTTTAAAGGAAATTAGGGATGTAGTGGAAAGTAGCTATGTCACGTATGAACTGGATAAAATCCAAGGCGGAAATCAATTCAACAAAATATCGGATGAATTGCTCTCTTCCGCTGATTCCGTTTTGGCCGATGCCAGCACGACCAAAAATGCCATTGAACAAGCGTTAACTGAAGTAGAAAATCAACCAGTCCCATCGTTAGATGATGTGAGTAAGCCTTCATCTGAGATGCCTCAACCAATACGTCATACATCTGAAACGCCGGAAAAATTTGAAACGGTAAAAGAAGCACCGACTGTTGAAATGACCGCTATAGAAAAACCACCTACTGAGTTCAAAGCGCGAAAACCCCCAATTCAGCCACTTCCACCACCCAATATCTCATCTCTTTGTGATGCCAAACGTTTTCTAGCGACTGTTCGTTTGAACTTAATGATGATAGTTATTTCAACGGATAAAACTGAGCAAGATGCTTTAAAGGTAGAGATTGATAAAGCCAGTAGAAACATTGAAAAAGCCCTAGCTGCTATGCTTCAAAACGAGAACCAGAATGACGGTAGTCAACTCACCACTTTACAGAACATTTGGGCCACGTTTAAAAATAGCTATGAAACTGAAATTATGCCAGCAATTCGCGCCGGCAATAACAATAAAGCCTCAGAAATCGCGGGTCTCCAAGCAGAACAGATGAAGACTATGAATGGTATACTTCTTCATGATCTTGATGAGGAAAATTGCGATTAATCAGTCACTAAATATCACTTTTCGTTCCAAATTTATTTTACGGTGACTTTTCGTTCCAAATTTATTTTGCGTTTTCGTTCCAAATTTATTTTGCCGCGTTAATTTTCGTTCCAAATTTATTTATTTTGCGGCTTATTTTCGTTCCAAATTTATTTTGCGGTTCGATTTTCCGGTATAGTACTTTATTCAATCGACTTTATTCAATCGGAAAATGCTATATAAAAGTGGACAGTCTAAAAACTTGTCAGTTTTTTTTAACAAAAAGGAGAAATCAAAATATGCTGATTAGACTATTCATCATCTTGATAATCTTATCCGTTTCAGCTTGTAAGGAAAACGGCTCTGAACAATCGGCCACTTCTACACTCACCGAAACACAGGAATACAGTTCATCAACTGAAATACAAGGACAAACTGCTGCTGGCTTAAAGGGTACTGATGACAATGCTAACGGCATACGTGATGATATTGATCAACTCATTGAGCAAAAGTTCTCATACACCCCTTCAGTCAAACGGGCCGCCGAACAAGAAGCGCGTGCTTTGCAACAATTCATGGAAGCCAAAACTAAGGAAGCCGCTATAAAAGGGGCAGAACAAATTGCACGGGCAACCCGTTGTACTTTTAAGATACTGTCCGATCCAATCCGTGACTATGAAAAAAGACAAGCACTGTCTAAAGAATTGGAAGCTTGGACGACCAATACGAAAGAACGGTTATCCCACTATTTGGCATCCAGTCAACTCATCAGTGGTTCCTATTTTATGCAACAGGTTGAACCATTCTGCGACTAAAGGAGAACGTTATGAAAACTTGTTTGACCTCATTTTTAGTGATCTCATTACTATTAGTTGTCTCATTTGCACAGGCAGAGAATTGTGAAGTGATATCAGACGCATTCCGGGTTGTATTCAGTAATGGGGAATTAACAACGCCTAAACAAGCTTTTACGGCGAAAAATGAGCTGGCTCTGAATATGGGGCAAACTCATGAGGGCCAAGGTATCACGTATGATCTGGCCTACAATTACTCAACTGACGCATTTGAAGAGCTTTTGCAATCAGCCAATCCGCATCGCTGGTATGTTGAATTAGCGCGACGTGTCTATAACTGGCAATATCAAATTAAAGCACCAGAATTGATAGATCATGTTGAGAAATACCGTGAAGCCATTTTGCAAGGACAAAAAGTGTTAGTCGTTTCTCATTCGCAAGGGAATTTCTATACCAACTTAGCTCGGCAATTATTAAGATTCCAGAAACCCGCGATTCAGATGTCAAGTTTTGGCCTATTTGGCATCGCAACCCCAACCGATAACATTGGCGGCCAAAAAACGCCATCTTATCTGACTAATCACCTTGATATCATAACATCAGTACCCAGTTCATTGCCTTCAAATTGGACACTGCGTCATGCTGATAATGGTGGCATCGTTAATCAGATCGGTTCTATTCCAGCCAATAACTTAGCCAATACCTATTTATCACCACATTATGATAGTCGTCCTGAAATAGTGAAAGGCATCAGCCGCGCATTAAGCAAACTACAAGCCCCTCCACAAGTGGTTAAAAGTGGCACAATGACAGTTACGATGACTTGGGATCAGGGTAATCAGAATGATATCGATCTTCATGTATCAGAGCCAGATAACACTCATGTCTACTTTGGAAGTAAAACCGGCCATAGCGGATATTTGGATGTTGATAATACCAATGGATTTGGGCCAGAACACTATTATAGCGATTGCAAAAAATTGCAGGTTGGAGAATATGTTGTGGGCGTGAATTATTTCAGCGATCATGCAAAACCCCCACGAGAAGTGACAACAACGGTGACGATTTCAACCCCCGGTTCAACGAGAACGTTTATAACAAAGCTTGATACGATAGGCGCTTCACAACAGTTAGCGAAAGTGGTTATTGAACGAATCAGTGATCCAAGTAATCCGAATCGAGATGGTAGACTGAAATATCAGATTATTCCGTTATAGTAATGAGTATGAGTACGAGTATGAGTACGAGTACAACGAAACGCAGTTCAGCGCAGCTAATTTTGTTCCTAAACGAATAAGGCTTAACGAGCCTTGATTATTTATTAGACGTGGATGACGGCACTGGGGTAGTTGAGTTGGAAATAAGCCGATTTGGGCTTATTTTTTGCCCTAAAAACAGGTTTTCACGCAAACGTTTTGTGGCGCAAAACGTTTGCGTGAAAAAATAAACGCGCTTTGACGCTAAAGACGCTAAAGACGCTTCAGTCCGCTAAGCCATCTAGTTTCAATTGAAAAATGATCCTCGCTTTTTACAACGTATCCAATCGGCACGACAAAATATAAAGTCTGGGCGAGGAGTAAGACTTAAAGACATGACTTTATGACGTTTATTATTTATTTCTAACCAAGATGGGGAAATTTTTTTATCCACCATCGTGCTATCTATAAATTAAAACGCTTTCCAACGGAATCCAACCTCATTTTGAACCGTCATTAAATATTCACCAGATGCGAGAGCCAATAAACCTTGCCGACTGGCATAGTCAATTAAGCTTTTATCCAAATATAACGACGCTATACAACCCATTATTTGATGAGATTGGTATTCAGGAAAATACTCTTTGATAAGTGCTAATTTCTCTAAAAACGCTTTCACTTTTTCGGGACTGAATTGGCTTTTTGTTTCATTAACCAGTACATAATGTCCACAATCGGCTATCGCATCAAGTTCTAACATTTTACCTTTTTGAGTGGGATGACGGCGGCGAACCCGCACATTAATTAAAACGTCTTCAGAAGCTGGGCAATCTACCCTTTCTTGGAAAATGCGCGGTAAACTGGGGGCAACCAAGTCTTCAACGAGTGTTCCTAAGCGATGCGAAAGTTGACCCAATTCCTTGCGACTGTTCGCGATGCTTTTTCGTAATTCCTTGAATCCTTTCTCAGTTCTATCTTGGCTTTCCGCAAGTTTCTTATCGAGTTTCTGTTCGCTTTCCGCAAGGGTTTTCCGTAATTCCTTGAATCCTTTCTCAGTTCTATCTTGGCTTTCCGCAAGTTTCTTATCGAGTTTCTGTTCGTTTTCCGCAAGGGTTTTCCGTAATTCCTTGAATCCTTTCTCAGTTCTTTCTTGGCTTTCCGCAATTTTCTGTTCGCTTTTCGCAAGGCTTTTCCGTAATTCCTTGAATCCTTGCTCATTTCGTTCTTGGCTTTCCGCAAGTTTCTGTTCGCTTTCCGCAAGGCTTTTCCGTAATTCTCGGAATCCTTGTTCATTTCGTTCTTGGCTTTCCGCACGTTTCTGTTCGCTTTCCGCAAGGCTTTGCCGTAATTTCTTGAATCCTTGCTCATTTCGTTCTTGGCTTTCCGCAAGGTTTTTCCGTAATTCTTGGGAACCTTGCTCATTTCGTTCTTGGCTTTCAGCAATGTTTTTCCGTAATTCCTTGACTTCTTCGCCATGTTCCTGATGTTTGTCTTCCATTGACTTACGCCATTTTTGGCTTTCATCTATGGATTTCTGGTTCGCAATGGTATAGTTGATCAACCAGTCTTCGAGTCGGGTTAATCGATCGTGGCTTTCTTCACCATAGCTCACCATTTTTTGGTTCAATCGGTTCTGATTTTTCTCAACGTTACTTACCCGTTGTTCTAAAACAATCTCACTCATTGTTAAATACCTCTTAAAAGCATGGAAATTTTATCGCAATCGTGTCTCTTCGGCGATTCTATCCAGTAGGGCAACCACAAGGGATTGCACCTACGGTAGGGCGAATTCCCAAAAAAAGTCATTATCAATCTCAAGCGAGTCGACGCAAAATAAATTTGGAACAAAAATGCCTAAGCAAAATAACATGCATTCCAATGCCGCTTCGCGAAAATAAATTTGGTACGAAAAACGAGTCTACGCAAAATAAATTGGGAACGAAAAGCACGGCCCTATCATGATTGAGGCCGTTTTTTTTAATTTAATGGCATTGCGCTTTCCGCTACCTGCGCTGTTAGTTGAGTGAACTGAACACCTTCACCCAGATCACTCCACAGTTTTTCCAGTTGATAAAATTCGCGGGTTACGGGTTGCATGACATGTACGATGATATCGCCTAAGTCTACTAATATCCATTCGCCTAGATTGCTGCCTTCGTCGCCTAGTGGGCGATGATCGTGGCTTTTGGCTTGTTCTATGACATATTGAGCGAGTGCCATGACTTGACGAGCGCTTTTTCCCGTTGCGACAACCATGAAATCTGTGATATTGCTGAAGTTGCGTACATCAAGGATTTCAATATTTTCCGCTTTTTTGTCTTCTAATGTGTCTTTGACGATTGTCAGTAGTTGTTCTGTATTCATAATAATTAATTAAATGGTTAGCGATAAAGCTGATGGGTATTAATGATATTTAATACGGCCTGGGGGAGCAAATAACAAGGATTTTTACCAGTGGCGATGAGGTGGCGAATTTGGGTTGCTGATATATCTAAAGTGGGCAGGTTTTCTTCTAGCCAAATGCAGCCGGCCCGTTGTTTTTTCAAATCGTCTCGGCTAGTGGTTTGATGTGTTTGCCAAAAATATTTTATGGCTTCTTTTTGCTTTTCGGGTAAGCGACTCTCTTGTCGGCGTTCGACGACTAAAATGTGGGCTTGGCTGAGAAGAAGTTCCCATTGATGCCATTGGGGTAAGCCTAAAAACGCATCTCGCCCTAAAATTAAACATAAAGACTGTTGAGGATAGTCTTGGCGTAAGCTGCTTAGCGTGTCGATGGTATAGGATAAGCCGCTTCGTCGTAATTCTCTATCATCAACGCTTAATCCTTTTACGTTTTCAATCGCCGCTTGTACCATTTCTAAACGCAGTTGACTACTGACACTCGGTTGTTTTCGATGGGGGGGCTGCGCTGACGGTATTAAACGGACTTCGGCTAATTCTAATCGCTCATATAATTCGAGTGCTAAACGTAAATGCCCATGATGAATAGGGTTAAAGGTGCCTCCTAACAGGCCGATTGGTTTAGTTTCATTTGTCATCTATTACAGAGGGATGGCGCGTATTGATGGGTTGGGTTGTCTTATTAGGCGGTAGCGGGAAAATAATATACCCGTATAGAACCCCATTTTTATTGGTTTATTTTTATTTTGTGCGGGTATTTTATTTAGCCGCAACCGCCTTATTAATTAATATAAGTACTGAAGCACAAATAAACAGGTATTTTACCCGTAAAGGGCAACCACAAGGGATTGCCCCTACGGACGCTTTGTAGGGGCAACCCTTGTGGTTGCCCCTTTGAAAATCCGTTTCAGGCAAAAGTTTTTGCGCGCAAAAACTTTTGCCTGAAAACTTGAACGTTTAGAGTATATATTAAGGCTTGTAGGGGCAATCCCTTGTGGTTGCCCCTTTTCTTGGTTATCTTTAGAATAAAATACCTGAAAATTTATGGTTCAGTACTTAGCATGGTAACCATAAAAAATTGCGCTTGGGTGATATGATAGAACGCTGATGAGACTGATGTTCATGATTTACGCTGATTTTTTAAATCAGTCCAATCTGTTGTTTGAGCTTGTTGAAAAAGCGTTATATCCAAAAATCTTAAATGGCTCTCACCTACAATGCACAAATTTTTATGGTTGCCCAATGCCTTCGTTCCGAAATTAATGGCAATCCCAATAATAAAGTACCCTAGAAAAATCTAGGTTGCCTAAATCAGTTTGGCTAATAAAAAAGTGGCCGACTCCTGTGTCTCCCCATATTAAATCAATATTCGGGTCGCTATCGATTTGCAAGAGTAAACGGTATTCTTCGCCGCCGGCAAAAGAAGAGCGAGGATCTTCTTGGGTAAAGTAGGCATAGCCTCCTATTCTATGCCCGTAGGGTTCAAATGCCTCGACATATTCTCGTCTAATATCCTCTTCTTTTTCTCCAAATTGTGTGAAGAAATTTTCACCCATCAATGCATCAAATTGGAAATCTTCGATATTAACCGGCATTGCATTTTCCGCAAATCCTAAGGCGCAAGTTCTGCCATTAGGCAATATAAAGGATTTGGGCTGTGGCAAAAAGCTAAAATCAGTGACTAAATCGGTTTCGGATTTGAAAACGTCTGGAAAATATAGCACACGAAATTGATCTTGTTGTGTGAGCTTGTCAAAATCTAAGCCACAATCCTCAGCGTCTGCAATGTAAAATTGCAAAATGCCTTCTTGTGGCAATCCTTCAAATTCAGGCACTTGTGCAAAATTGATTTGAGCCAGTAAAAACAATGGATTCCCTTTAGAATCTCTGGGATATTCGCTACCCTTTGGCATATAGGGCAAGCCACCAAATTGACTTTGCCATAAGGTTAAGTCCTTTGTTTCTGTCGGGGTAATGTGAATATAAGGCTTGAGAGAGCCTTCGATTTTATCTCTGAATTTTTCCAATTCAGGAGAGAAGTCTATGATGTGTGTCATTTTATCAGTTATCAGTTATCAGTTATCAGTTATCAGTTATCTCATCGTTATACATAAATCAAAATGTATTTCACGCGCTACGTTGCGCTTCGCTATACTTCGCTGCGTGAAATGGTGGGTTCGCGCCAAAAGTTTTGCGCGCTATACTTCGCTGCGCGAAACGTGTTTTTGTTGCCGGCCCCATTTAAAAATCAAAATGTAGAGGGCCGGTAACGTGTTTTTGTTGCCTGCCCCATTTAAAAATCAAAATGTATTTAGCTTCGCGCACCGAAGGCTCACGCAAAAGTTTTTGCGCGCAAAAACTGTATTTCACGCGCTTTGTACAGCGAAGCTAAACTACGCTAAGAAATAAAGTTGCGCGCAACTTCTTAAATGAACCTTCGATCTGCTACGCTAAATGTGAAATGGTGGGTAACGTGGTTGCCCACCATTTAATAAATATTATTAAAATCAAATAATTAAAGACTTGTGTCTAACGATGAGGGTTGCCTAAGGCTATTCACATTCAACCCATTGAGGGGCCTTAGCATTTTAATATTTCACATTTCACGCCAATGTTTTTGCGCGCAAAAACATTGGCGTGAAATTGATTTTTATGATTGATTCTGTACTTCATTCAATTGGGAAACGCTATATCAGTGAATAACGCTTTCGCGTATTCACGATACTGTTGGGTATGTCGAATTGGATAAAAACAGGGTTATCCTATTATTTTTATCGCAAAGCGGCATTATCAGTTATCAGTTCCACATTTAGCTTCGCGCACCGAAGGCTCACGCTAAAATTTCGCTTCGCGAAAAGCGTGAAATAAAGTTTTTGCGCGCAAGTTTCGCTTCGCGAAGCGAAACTTTTGCGTGAGCCGAAGGCCAGCGAAGCTAAATGTGGAAATCAGTTATCAGTGAATAACGAATTCGCGTATTTACGATACTGTTGGGTATGTCGAATTGGATAAAAACAGGGCTATCCTATTATTTTTATCGCAAAGGTGCAAAGTTTGTGTTGATAGGCAAAGTATAGATCGGAATGGTGGGCAACCGTCTTGCTCGCCCGACAAGCGATGCTAAAGATTAAAGTCAAATCGCGAATTTATCAGATCGGAGCAGTGGGCAAGCACGTTGCCCACCCAACGCTTGATACCTAATAGTTAATTAATATATTATATTCGCGTTTAAAACAATATTAACCTATTTTTATAGGGGTTAGTTATAATCAGCGGTAGGTTTTAAAAATTGAAGTTTATACCAAAAAGGAGTTTGTAATTGACTATGAAGAAACACTTTGTTAGCTTTCTTTCAACAACCGCATTGCTGGCAACGATGACAATGGCTTATGCAGAAACCATCCAAATCGCAGCAGGTGGTGAAGATGGCGAATATACTAATACCATTGTGCCTGCGCTTAATCAAGCGTTAATCAAATATGGCTATCGCGCCCATGCCGAAACCTCGGCAGGTAGCCAAGAAAACATTGATAATGTTTGGGCTGGAAAAATGCAGGCTGGCTTAAGTCAATTGGATGTCGCTGCACTGAATATGATAGGGGAAAGGCCGGCCGAGGCTCAAGGGGATTTGATTTTTATGGGCCAATTTGCGCCTGAAGCCTTGTTTTGTGCCGCTAAAGAGGGCGGTAAAGTGGCCTCTTATGATGATCTGACGGATCCACTGAAAAAAAACCTTATCGTCTCAGTGGGTAAAACAGGCAGTGGTACAGCACGGACTTTCGAGTATCTGATGAAACTCGACCCGAAACTGAGTCAGGTGAAACTGATCAGGGAAGGTAACCCGACAGTACAACTTAACCGTCTTTTGTCAGGGGGGCGGGATTTGGTTTGTTTTGTGATCATGCCTAATCTTGAGAATGAGCTGGTTAAAACCGTTCTTGATCACAAAAAATTGATGTTTATCAACATCAATAAACCCGTCTTTACCCAAGCGAAAGTCGGTGGCATTCGCGTGTACGACTTAATGGAAATCACGATTAGCAAAGGTTTTTTGGGTTTTGGAGCCAAAAAGGTGAAAACCCTTGTGACATGGGTAGGATTGGTTGTCAATGAAAAATTGACAGACGAGATATTGTTGAAAGTGTTGTCTAAAGTGGCGTTGCAAGACAATTTGTTGCGGCCCGATTCGTTGGCTGCTAAAGCAAAAGCCTTGTTTGAACAACTTAAGGCGAAAGTCACAAATTAATTTATGATGTTGGAAGGGCTGATTTGATCTCGATTTTCAGAATAATTTCCGGCCAAAACAGCGCGAACACGCAAGGGCAGCCCCTACAAGGCCAATGTAGGGGCGAACCTTTGTTATCGCCCTTTTTAAATTTAAAATATTGCCGTAATGAACTGAAAATCTATAGAACGCTGATATTTAGCGTAGCTTCCATTCGGTTCACGCAAAAGCTTAATTTTTTCCCCTTTCTATCTATTCCTCTAAAAGGTACATCTATATGAAAAATGGCTTCTTGATCACGTTGTTTTTTACGCTCTCCCTTCTCGTTTCACTCACAACGGTTTTGGCTGAAACCGTGAAAATCAGTACAGGTACGCTTCCTCAAGGACACACTCAGATCATTATCCAAGCGTTTAACGAAGCTTTGCAGGAGTATGATTATACCGTTGTTGCCGTACCGGCTGCGAGTAGTCAAGAAAACATTGATAATGTGATTTCTGGGAAAACCCCTATCGCGCTTAGTCCACTTGATGTGGTTGCACAGCATTTGGGGCCAGAAAATGATCCGGATGAAAATTTGTTGTTAGTTGGCGGCAAATTGATACCCCAAGCACTATTTTGTGTGGCTTACAAAGGGGGCAATGTGGTGACTTATGATGATCTCACCGATAAGCAGGAAACGCCCCTGAAAATCTCTGTTGGCAATGAAAAAGGGGCAACAGCACGTATTTTCCAATCTATGATGAAACTCGATCCGGAATTGAAAGAGGTTGAGTTTTATCACGAAGACAACACGATGAAAGAGATCAACAGGCTACTTTCTGGACGACGCGATTTAGTCTGTTTTATTACCCTGCCCGATCCGGAAAATGAACTCATTCAAGCCGTTATGGCACATGATGAATTGCTTTTCATCACCATTAACCACCCCTCATTTGCCATAGCGAAGATTGGAAAGCTCCGTATTTATGACATCATGGAAGTAGCCGTGACAAGTGGTTTTTTAGGTTTTAGACAAACACAGCTTAAAACGCTGGTAACATGGTTAGGAGTCGTGGTTAATGAAAGCAAGGTTGATAAGAAATTGCTGGATGCGCTGAGTATCATCGTGATGAATCCAGATTTATTACCTTCAAACTCGCTGACTGCTAAAGCCAAGTGGCTTTTTAAAAAAGCCGTCAGCAGTATTGAAGAAGTTATTAATTAACTGATGTTACGCACTCAACTTCTGTGTCTATTCAAACACTTAAAAATTTGAATTTCTATTTTAATTTTTAAAATCAATAAGTTATTTAAAATCAACGATGTAGAGACGCGATGCCTCGCGTCTCAATGCCATATTTGCTCTGCCTTAGACGCGAGGCAGAGCAAATCTACTGGCAAATTAACTTTTGGGCCCGTTTTTTATCAAAAAAAGAATCTGGGTGCGTAACATCAGTAATTAATTAAATTTTCACCGACAGCGAACCCACCATTAGTACTTTGGCTCTGGGGATTTAACGGATTGGTGCAAGGGTGTGTTCAGTACAACAGATATGGGGATTTAACGGATTGGTGCAAGGGTGTGTTCAGGAATAAAGCGTAGGGTGGGATCGCTGTCGGCAATAAAGTCAAGATCAACCCAAAAACGAACCAAACGCTTGCCCACCATCTGTTGAACGGATTGGTGTTAATCAGCGTTTCACGCTAAAGTTCGCTTCGCTGTCTTTAGCGTGAAAATCATGACAATCAGTCGGCCATCAGCGTTCTATCATATTTTTAGATTTGTTCAACACCCCCTCACCAATCCGCTCATTCCCCAGATCCGCTGTACTCCATTTCCTCAAGCAAACGGGCATAATTTTTTGAGACAGTACGCACATGAGGATGAACTGAGTACAACGAATTTTGTTGCTAAACGAATTAAACCCCTCAAACATAGCCTATTCATCGATGAGATAGATAATCCCTGAGTTGACTTATCTATTCGTGGCTATTTGAGAAGTCTCCACCCCTAAATAATCAAGGATTGTTATGCCTTATTCGTTTATCCACGTCATCCGCTGTACTCCATTTTCTCAAGCAAACGGGCATAATTTTTTGAGTTATTGGCGAATAGTTCAGGGGAGTGAATTCGTTGGATTTGCTTAAGTTATCCCTTGCCAACATATTCGTTTTGTATTATCAGTAGAACGAAAATACGAATTGAAAACAAATAAAAGCAAAATAACATGCATTCCAAGAGGGCCGCAGAGATTGTTTTCCCAAAAATAAATGGTCAATTCGGTAAATCCTGAATCAAAGCAAAGGGCATATCTTACAGCCGTACCTCACCGCTCATGACTTGATATCGCAACGTATCGCAGAGTTTGGAGAGGGTTTGGATTTAATGTGATTTAAATTGAGTTTTGCTTCACCTCAGATGCTTGTTTTTTGGGAAGGACTGTTTTTAAATAATCTTCTGTCGCTTCAAAAATAGGATCGGCATCGTTTATCTTTCTCATAAGAGGAACGACTTTGCTCCTAATGCCCATTCCTCTATAATCGACATAACCATAGTCGCGCAAGACTTCCATGATGAGGATGTTTCTGGGTGAACGTTGCCCTGCGAGCATTTTTTCAATCGTCATTGAATTTTGCAAACTGCCTGGACTGATAATCTCAAACCTATCGGCATAAATGCCAATTTCTATTTCAACGAAGCGCGTCCAATCACGATGGGCTAGTGCGTTAACGATAACTTCTCTAATGGCTTCAAGCGGATAAAGCCACTGAGTCTCTCTTCTGAAATGCTCATCAATAGTATTCTCTTCCTTTGAAATAAAAGGCTTTATTTGTTCAATAACACGTTCAATAATGCCAGCATCAATCAAGCTTTTTTGAGAGTCTGTATCAAATCGTCCCACTAGCGGGCCCTCTAAAATATCGTCAAGTAAAGCTTGATATTCTTTATCTTCACGGGCAAAAGCAAAAACTCTTAATCCTGATTGTTTCAAATAACGACGTGGATTTTTACCAAATAGCACTAAGCCGGCTATTGAACAATAAAGTTGATTTTCTACTTCCGTTAAAAACCCCATGCTTAGTAGTCTTTTTTCCCATTCAGCAACGGTTTGAGGTATTTCTGGAACTTTAATAATCGCTTTCAGGTAATTTTGCAATCTTGCTTCATCAAGACAGTTGATATCGGTTTTGGGAACGGGCATCGCTTCGGTGTGCAACATGCCGCCTAGTTCAAAAAGACGCATTTGTTGCTCGCGGGTAGCCGCTCGGGATGTTGAACCTACGCGAATATAAATTTTCTCCGCTTTTTTGTCTCTGAGCACATAAGGCTTTGAAATGCCTGGAGGAAAGCTGATCACAGCAACGGTTTTATCATTCACTTTTATTTGTTCATAAAACGGCAAAATAAGCGGATGAATTCTATCTTGAAAAATATTCATGACCCATTCTTCAAGATTATGGCGCTGAATACCAGAAATGGTTCCATCGTCCTCTACACCAATAATCACTTTGCCACCTTGAAAATTCGCTAAAGCAACAATTTCTTTAGCCAGTTGTTCTGGGCGGATATCGTCGCTCTTAAACTCTACCCCTGAATTTTCACCATTAGTGATAATTTCCAGTAATTCAGTCTTTAACATAGTTAGCCTCTAATTGTCTGCCGTTTTGCCCAGATAGGAGGATATAAGTACTGAACCATAAATTTTCAGGTATTTTAATTAAAAGAAACAACCAAGAAGAGGGGCAACCACAAGGGATTGCCCCTACGGGCGGTTCGTAGGGGCAATCCCTTGTGGTTGCCCCTTG
>Ga0164315_10000260_pt1 | contig 34289 bp, 40 predicted proteins | sample GuaBasSedimGuay6_FD_113737 | JGI IMG/M metagenome (GOLD analysis project Ga0164315, IMG submission 113737) | Subseafloor sediment microbial communities from Guaymas Basin, Gulf of California, Mexico - Guay6, Core 4569-2, 0-3 cm | ecosystem: Environmental > Aquatic > Marine > Hydrothermal vents... | reverse complement strand
TTATGCGAAAGACGGCATTGTTGAATGTTGGCTAGTGGACTTGAACGAGTTTCAAGTTGAAGTTTACCTAAACCCGACGGCAAATGGCTATACCAACAAACGCATTTTTGACTCAGAACAAACAATTATACCGTCGCAACTGCCCCATATTAAAATCCCTGTTTCTGAGATTTTAAGTCCTTAATGGTTCATTAAGAATGGGGATTTTTCATCCATAACGGATAGCATCCCTCGAAGGGATACTATCCGTTTCCACTTACGGATGCTATCCCTCGATGGGATAGTATCCGTTTTAACGGCTTAAAGGAGATTAATGATGAGCCTTACTCCCCAAAAACATCGAATTAGTGTCTCAAAATGGCACAAAATGGGAAAATACAATAACAAAAAGCCACATCGGCCTTAAAAAAATCCGTCAAATCCGGAAAGAAGTTGTACTTTCCGTATAGAAGTCTCGGACACAACAGTCCACCATGATCGTGATGAAAAGATACCCATTTACTGAGTACAGCGAATTGACTAAATAAACGAATTTTTTCTACTACGCATACGCACTCCATGTTTTTGCGTTTAACCGCACTGGTGTTTTCTAGAAAGCCATTTCTATAGTTTTTCAGATAACTAATTTCAGTTAGAAACCTTCAAGGTTTTTGCAACGCTTTACGGTTTTCCCTACGTTGTAGTAAGTACAACGAATCCCATTTTACGGATGCTATACCTCGATGGGATAGTATCCGTTCTAATAATGATAAATCCGTAAAATCCGTAAATCCGTTGTACTTTCCCTGTTTCTGAGATTTTAACTCCTTAATGCCAAACTAAAGTTTGGACTCCGAAAAACACTTGGAGAAAAAATATGTCATTACGCATAGGTGTTGATTTAGGTGGCACGAAAATAGAAGTCATTGCGCTTGATAATCAAGGACAAACCTTAGCCCGCGAGCGTGTGCCAACGCCCATCGGAGACTACGCTGCCACTGTGCAAACCATCGTTGATTTAGTTCACCACATTGAACAACGTTTAGGCAGTCAGGGCAGTATTGGTGTTGCGATGCCAGGCGCGTTATCGCCGGCAACTGGCCTGATAAAAAATGCGAATTCAACATGCTTGATTGGACGGCCTTTAGATCATGATCTCAGTACGGCTTTGCAGTGCACAGTGAAATTAAGCAACGATGCCAACTGTTTTGCGCTGTCCGAAGCGGTAGACGGGGCTGCGGCCGGGGCTGCGGTTGTTTTTGGTGTCATTATCGGCACTGGCACCGGTGGGGGTATTGCTATCAATCAACAAGTCTTAACTGGCATCAATGGCATTGCTGGAGAATGGGGACATAATCCGTTACCTTGGCCGCAACCAGATGAATTGCCCGGGCCTCGCTGCTATTGCGGTAAACAGGGTTGCATAGAAACTTTCTTATCGGGGCCGGGGATGGCGCGGGATTATCAAGCGGCCACTGGGCAATCAAAAACACCCCATGAAATTGTGGCCTTAGCCAACGCGGGCGACAAGGCAGCGGGAACGTGTTTATCGCGCTACACCGACCGTCTTGCCAGAGGATTAGCCAGTATAATCAATGTGTTAGACCCCAATGTGATTGTATTAGGCGGTGGCATGTCAAATATTGCCCAGTTATACACAGAAGTGCCGCGTTTATGGGAACGTTATGTGTTTTCAGATCGGGTGGATACTGTGTTAAAACCTGCAAAGTATGGAGATTCTAGCGGTGTGCGAGGCGCTGCCTGGTTGTGGCCAACGGTGACGTAATTGGTAATTAACTATAAATATAATGGATATACTTCGTTCCTTTGAAGAGGGTGAAAAAAATCCGTTAAATCCGGAAAGAAGTTGTACTTCCAGTATCATGAGTCGGGCGGATATGCATGTAGAAATCCTTTCTTATAAATCCTTTCTAAAATACAATCCTTGTAGTTGTTGTCCTATTCTCTTCATTGTATTAGACTCTCGCCCTCGCAATTCGAGTCATCCATAACAGTACAACTAATTTTGTTCCTAAACGAATAACAGTACAACTAATTACGTGGATAAACGAATTAAAACCAATATCAGTCGTTTGCTCTTACATTCATAAAGGTCCAAAAGGTTAGCTTAGATAGTCAATATGGCCAAAAAATAATTCGTTTATCCACGTAATTAGTTGTACTGTACTGTATTGTCGTATACTAAATAAGAGTTGTACTATACTGTCGGGACTACCCTAAACTTGAACCCTAACAGGAGAAACGCAGATGTCAGATAACTTATTGAAAAACCTAGCTAAGCTTTTCTCACCAAGCCTATTATTACTGGCCCTATTGCTCGGCTATAGCGCGGCTGCTACGGCCGATACCATTACAGAACCCGTCCGCACCTTCACAGGGCATAGCAGTGGTGTTTCTTCAGTGGCCTTCTCGCCGGATGGTCGCTACGCGCTCTCTGGCAGTCGGGATAAGACTTTGAAACTGTGGGCAGTGGACAGCGGAGCAGAAATCCGTACTTTCACAGGGCATAGCAGTGGTGTTTTGTCAGTGGCCTTCTCCCCCGACGGCAACTACGCGCTCTCTGGCAGTTGGGATGGGACTTTGAAACTGTGGGAGGTTGCCAGCGGGGCCGAAATCCGCACCTTCACAGGGCATAGCCGCCATTATGTTCTGTCAGTGGCATTCTCCCCCGACGGCAACTACGCACTCTCTGGTAGTTGGGATAATACTTTGAAACTGTGGGAGGTTTCCAGCGGTTCAGAAATACGCACTTTTTATGGGCATAACAGTGGTGTTTTGTCAGTGGCATTCTCCCCCGACGGCAACTACGCGCTCTCTGGCAGTTATGATAAGACTTTGAAACTGTGGGGGGTTGCCAGCGGGGCCGAAATCCGCACCTTCTCTGGGCGTACCGGTTGGGTTCAATCAGTTGCTTTCACCTCCGACGGCAACTACGCACTCTCTGGCAGTTATGATCTGAAAGTGTGGGCGGTTGCCAGCGGAGCCGAAATAAGCACCTTCTCTGGGCATAGCAATACTGTAAATTCAGTGGCCGTATCGCCGGATGGTCGCTACGCGCTTTCTGGCAGTGCTGATAGGACTATGAAACTGTGGTTAGTGGACACAGAAATCCGCACTTTCACAGGGCATAGCGATTATGTTCGGTCAGTGGCCTTTTCGCCGGATGGTCACTACGCGCTCTCTGGCAGTGATGATAAGACTTTGAAACTGTGGGGAATCTATCTTGATTGCACCTACCGCATTACGCCAAACAGCCAAATAGCCAATTTTACCGAAAGTGGCAATGTGAGTGTTAGCGCAACACCGGCCGACTGCCCTTGGACTGTCAGTAGTGACGCTGATTGGTTGACTATCACTACCGGCAATAGCGGCATCGGCAATGGCACTGTTGAATATTCGGTGGCCGCCAATCATACCCCCGACGAGCGCGCGGGGACTTTAACCATTGCCGGTCAAACGTTTACGCTCACTCAACCTTCTCCCGTACCTATCGCTGATTTTAGCTTCTTCCCTGAGTCGGGTTTTCCGCCATTGACTGTTAGGCTGGATGCCAGTGCGTCAAGCGATCCAAACGGTGATATTGTGAATTACACTTGGTCAAGTCGTTTAGCCAAGTGTCAAACGCTACCGGGCATGATAATTGGTATTACGCTTGAAGCCGCTGGGGAATATCCAATCATGCTGACTGTTACTGATAGTGAGGGTTTCACCGCGTCTGTCGAGAAAATAGTTTCTGTCATCGACTTGCCCCCCACTACGGTTTTTACTCTATCACCGTCTTCGGGTAAGAGGGCGATTGCGGATTATCATTGGCTCGTTAATGGACAATATTTGTCGGGGCAAAAAGCGTCTTATACCAAGCAAAGTGAGTGTCAGCGCAACACCCGCTGACTTTGCCCTTTGAACTATTTTTATAAGGATAAAAAAGGATGGTTGATGAGAACAATAACTACAATAATTGTATTTTATAAGGGATATACTTCGTTCCTTTGAAAAGGGTGAAAAAAATCCGTTAAATCCGGAAAGAAGCTGTACTTCCAGTATAATAACTACAAGGATTGTATTTTATAAGGGATTTATTATGTGCTAAAATTTGTCAGAACTACCCTAAATCCTAACAGGAGAAACGCACATGTCATATAACTTATTGAAAAACCTAGGTAAACACCTATCGCCAAGCCTATTATTACTGGCCCTATTGCTCGGCTATAGCGCGGCTGCTACGGCCGATACCATTACAGAACCCGTCCGCACCTTCACAGGGCATAGCAATGGTGTTTCTTCAGTGGCCTTCTCGCCGGATGGTCGCTACGCGCTTTCTGGCAGTGATGATAAGACTTTGAAATTGTGGAATGTTGCCAGCGGGGCAGTAATCCATACTTTATTTGGGCATAACCGTGTTGCGTCAGTGGCCTTTTCGCCGGATGGTCGCTACGCACTTTCTGGCAGTTCAAATAAATTGAAACTATTAGATATTTCTGGGTGGGCAGAAATACGCACCTTCGCTGGGCATAACCCCGCCTTTTCGCCGGATGGTCGCTACGTGCTCTCTGGCAGTGTTGATAGGACGATGAAATTGTGGTCGGTGGACAATGGGGCCCAAATTCGTACCTTTTATGGGCGCAGTGGTTTTTCGTCAGTGGGTTTCTCGCCGGATGGTCGCTACGCACTTTCTAGCTATGGTGACGGGATTTTGAAATTATGGGAGGTTGCCAGTGGGGCTGAAATTCGCACCTTCTCTGGGCATGGTAGGTATGGTGTTTTGTCAGCCGCCTTCTCGCCGGATGGTCGCTACGCGCTATCGGGCAGTTATCAGGAAATAAAACTGTGGGATGTTGCCAGCGGGGCATAAATTCGCACCTTCACAGGGCATAACGATAGTGTAAATTCAGTGGCCTTCTCGCCGGATGGTCGCTACGCACTTTCTGGCAGTTCGGATTGGACGTTGAAACTGTGGGATGTTGCCAGCGGAACTGAAATCCGCACTTTTACAGGGCATAGCCATTGGGTTCGGTCAGTGGCCTTCTCGTCGGATGGTCACTACGCGCTCTCTGGCAGTAATGATAGCACTTTGAAATTGTGGAGAACGTATCTTGATTGCAACTACAGCATTACGCCAAACAGCCAAGTTGCCAATTTCAATACAGAAAGTGGTAGTATGAATGTCAGTGTAACGCCCGCCGACTGCCCCCCTTGGACTGTCAGTAGTAGCGCTGATTGGTTGACTCTCACCGCCGGCAATAGTGGCACTGGCAATGGCACTATTGAATATTCGGTGGCCGCCAATAATACCAATGACGAACGTAAGGGAACTTTTACCATTGCCGGTCAGACATTGTTTACGGTCACTCAGCCATCCTTTTTTGCGCCTCTCGCCGATTTTACCCTGTCCCCCGAATCGGGTTTACCGCCATTGACTGTTAGGCTGGATGCCAGTGCGTCAAGCGATTCAAACGGTCATATTGTGGATTACAGTTGGTCAGCCAATGGTCAAACACTGCATGGCATGGTAATGGGTATTACATTTGCAGTAGCCGGGGAATATCCAGTGGTGCTCACCGTCACTGATAGTGAGGGTTTCACCGCGTCTGTCGAGAAAATTGTCTCTGTCACCGACCAGCCCCCCACTGCGGTTTTTACCCTCTCACCGTCTTCGGGCAAACCGCCGTTGCCAGTGACCTTTGATGGCAGTGGTTCGACAGATCCGGATGGGCCGATTGCGGATTATCATTGGATCGTCAATGGACAACATTTGTCGGGCCAAAATGCGTCTTATACCTTTACTATCAGTGATGAATATCCAGTCGAGTTAATTGTCATGGACAGCTGGGGTAATACGAATACTACGCAACAAACCGTCTATGTAAGTGATGGCAGTCCGATTGCTCAGTTCAGTGCTTCACCTACCCAAGGTATGGTACCGCTGACAGTCACCTTAGATGGTAGCGATTCCCACTCACCTGAAGATAATACCATTACCGATTATAGTTGGTGGATTGCGGCCGACCAACCGGTGTCAAGTGAGACCCCTATCGCCACAATGACCTTCACACATCCAGGGACTTATACCATTAACTTTGCTGTTGCTGATAACACTGGTTTGGGAAATAAGAATGTGGTCACGCAAACGGTGACTGTCATGGCACCGCCGGTGGCACAGTTCACGGCCTTACCCAGCCAAGGCGCAGCACCGCTATTAGTAACACTGGATGCCAGCGGTTCTGAAGATGCGGATGGTGAGATTGTCAGTTATGAATGGACAATTAATAATAATCTGTTTGCTAAGGTAGGCACGAGTGAGCCACTGACCAATGCTTTTACGGCCGGCGAGTACACGATTATCCTGACAGTCACTGATAATCAAGGACTGACTGCCACTGCCCAACACGAAATTAGGGTAACGCCAGAAAGCGTTACGCCAGAAAACGTTGGCAAAGCCATTATCATTGCCGGCGGTGGCGCGCAGAAGCAAAACACGCTATTTAAATATAGCAACGACTTATCTCGGCGCATGTACTTTATGCTCTCTGAGCGGGGATTTACCGATGCCGATATTTTTTATATGAATCCGGTGGACTGGCAAGACATCAATGGCGATGGTGCGGAAGATAATGTGGTTGATTTTCAACTATTTGACCCCGTCAATGAACTTGCGACGGCCTTTCAAAGTGCCACGGCCGACTTAGTGGCTGGGCAACAATTTATTTTTTATGTGCATAGCCATGCCCGCCCAGATTATCTCAAACTCACACGCGACGTTGAACTATCGGCCCAAGACTTGCAAGGCTTGTTAGCCCAAATCCCAGCCGGGGTTGAACAAATCATTATTTTGGATAGCTGTTATGCCGGATCGTTTATTGACGATTTAAGCGGCGTACCACAACGCAGCGTCCTCACCAGCGCGAATGCCGACGATACCGCTTGGAATGTCAGATATGCCAATTTTTCGGAAACCTTGATTTCCGAATTGCGGCACGAAGTCACACTGTATGATGCGTTTATAGCGACTGAACATTTGATGCAAGACGATCCCAAATTATTCGGGAGCCAGCGGCCCCAATTGGATGACGATGGTGATGGTTATGCCAATACCAGTGCCGATGGTAAACGGGTTGCCGGGATTTACATTGGCAAACCAGGCGAGAGCGCACCCGAACTCCCGCCGTATATCACAGAAGTCCATAACCCCCTAGTGGTGCCAAAGGGACAAGCCAGCGAAACGGTATGGATTAAAACCTCACCCAGTGGCGCGGGTGCGTTGCAAAAAGTGCGCGCGATTATGGTCCCCCCCAGCTTACAACTGGCTGCGTATCAAGGCGAAGCGACGCAATTTAATCGGGAAGAAGTGGACATGGGTTATAACCAATATCAGGAACGCTATGAATTGCGTTATCCCAATTTTCGGGAAAGCGGCACTTGGAAAGTGATATATCAAGCCCAAAACCCCAACGGCGAATGGTCAGAAAACGCATTTGGTGAAGTGCAAGCCGGCGGTGTCGAACAAATGGTGACCATAGACGCGACACTCAACCAATCCGCCTATCGTATTGGCGAACAACTGAGATTTACGCTCGAAACCAATGGCGAACCCAATGGCAACTTCTATGATTTATATGCCGCCATTGTGTTTCCGCAAGGCTACTTTATCACTATCCATTACCCGCTGAATTTTAGTTTGCCTGACACTATCCAAGTCTACCGAACTCAGCTTGATTTAACCGGGCAACAAACCTTTTCGATTTTAGACTTGATTTTGCCAGTAGGCCTCAAACCGGGGATGTATCAAGGCTGCGGTGTGGTGACGGCCGAAAACGCCGATCCGTGGCAACAGGAAAACTGGCTGGCTTTGGATTGTCAGCCTTTTGAAATACGATAATGGTAATGGGTAATGGGTAATAGGTAATAGACGTTTATAGCGATTTAATATAACTCATTGATTTTATTGCAGTTCATATTTAACAATGCCATATTATCATTCGTTTCAGGCGTACCTTGTACCAGAATATTTGGCCGTTTTTCGTACAAGGTTCGCCTTGTACTCCTGAGGTTCTTCGGCCGTTTTTTCGTACAAGGTACGCCTGAAACGAATGATAATATGAACGGTGATTTTTGTCCAGACAAGAAACCAAGCCCACCTTGATAGTGGGCAACAAAAATACGTTGCCCACCTACATTAGCGCATTGTCAGACTGGAAAAAATTCGCTCTCTGACAAATGTACCTGCCTTATTCCTATTTCACTCAACAAGTTTGATAAATTAATTTTTTTTGTGACATCCACCACTGTGTGCCGGGGGATATTAAATCCCAGAGAATTTCTGTCAATGGGATTAATGGGATTGTCGTTCTGATCCAGAACACATTTCCATATCCAGTTGACATCTATCCAATGCTCATGAGCAGCAATATCGGGAAAATTGTGTTCGGCATGGTCATTTGTGGCAAAACCCACCGCGATAACCCGGTTATCATTGTGGTACAACAAAATTAAATCGCCGGCTTCAATGCCATCGATCTGAGTGGCACGCTCATAATAAGTTATCACTCGGTTTTGTCTCAGCATGTATTTAAAACAGTCTGGACAGTTATTGTTTGGATTAACGTTGCTGTTCACTACACAGACTTTCATTTAGGTATCCCCAAAAAAGCTTAGTTACGGATGCTATACCTCGATGGGATAGTATCCGTTTTCATAAGAGGTTTAGCAAACATCAAAGGATAGCGCAAAAAATTTTCTGGACAACTATATCAACGTGAGTTCCGCTTTAATATCAATAGCTTATAAAATTATTGTCGTCCAAGTCGTTACAATTAATATATGATATATCAATAAGTTATAAAACAATACGTTTTTTCAAAGCGGGGTAAAGATGGATCATTGAAAATCCATTAATTACCACAATACCTAAGTTTGTTGACATTTCAAATCGTTTTATATTCAATCAGTTAAATCTCACTTATTAGTTGACAATATTTTATAAGTCATTGAAAAGTCAGTCGAACTCACGTTATAAAGATTGCATATACTAACAAACCTACTACCCAATGCTCAAGTTTTTTTATTTTTGGTAATGGGTAATTGGTAATGGATAATAGGCGCAGGTGGTAAAAAATTTTCCGTGATGGTGTACTGCTGTGCATAGCAGCACTTTGGACTATTTGCAATAAGAATTGATTGCAAAAAAAATGCAGGTGTGTTTCAATGGTGCGCGTTCTACCAGCCATAACAGATAGCATCCCTCGAATGGATACTATCCGTAAGCTATTTATATGAACATCTATAGTTGTGAACTTGACAAGACAAAAATAGCTGATAACAATTAATCTATGTCCACCCAGAATATGTTATCAGACGTTTAGGGCAAAACCGTAAAGCGTTTCCAAAACGCATTGAAGGTTTCTAACTGAAATTATTATTCTTACAAACTATACATGTTAAAACGGATATTATCCCGTTAAATGGATAGCGTCAGTAAAATCGCAGGCTTGGTTGAAATGACACAAGCTTGAGTTGCCGGATGGACATTATATAGAAAGAACGCACTTGAAAACCGTGAAAAGATTGTTTCACAAATTCAAGGGACACACCATATAAGAGCGCATCTGATTAATAGCGTTGACAACGCTCGATATTGGGAGGTAAAAACTTATGAAATGGTTAGTTTCCATTGGGTTAGTCATTTTCACTCACTCAGCACTGGCTGAGACTTTTAAGACACTCACGTTCACTGATAGTGAACAATTTTATAAAGAGTTGGAAGAACAAGCCTTCCGTCAGGTGAGTTTTGACGTCGTAACGGATTTTACCCATCCTGAACAAGTGCCTGAAAAACTGAATAAGTTGATCAAGTTAGATGAGCATAGCGACTCATTAGTCGATAAAGATGGCTCATTTATGGAAGGCGCAAAAACGACGGCCATATTGACATTAGCAGGGGCTTCTTTGGCATCGGCCGTCAGCACCGGTGCGGTAGTTGGTTCTGCATTTATGGCAAGAGGCGTAGTCGCCGGGGCCGCGGTTGGGGCCGCCGGGGGGCCAGTAGCACCCGCAACCATAGCCATTGCCGCCGGCGTCGGTGCCGTGCTTGGATTTACTATAGGAGTCACCGTGGTAGTCATGTCTGGCGATGATCATGAAATGACATTTGAAATAGATCCCAGCGGGAGTTTTAAATTCCATGTCAAACCGATATGATGAATAAATTTAAGTTGGCTTATTCAACAATGAAGCCAACTTGCTATAGTGGGGACTTATTGTGAATGTGACAGATGTCCAGAAAAATTCGGTGCTAAACCTTTGGGGGATAAAACTTTTCTGAACAACTATAAGTCTTCAGTGTTGTGTGTGATTTCATTCCCTTATGTATACTCGCCACCGTATCGAGCTTTTGTTGCCTTTGACAAGCTCAGGCAAACGACTTTGGTTGAGCCTTATGAGCCTTATGAGCCTTCAACTTTTACTTACTTTTTTTCCCTAATTGAGATTATTGGTGTGATTACCAAACTGCGTAATATCGCTATTATTGCCCATGTTGATCATGGCAAAACCACCCTTGTTGATAAACTCTTGCAACAATCGGGTACCTTAAAAAACCGTAACAACAACGTTGAGCGGGTGATGGATTCCAACGACTTAGAAAAAGAGCGTGGCATTACCATCTTATCCAAAAATACCGCCCTTCGTTGGCAGGACTATCGAATTAATATTGTCGATACCCCCGGACATGCCGATTTTGGTGGCGAAGTTGAGCGGGTGTTGTCGATGGTGGATTCGGTACTGTTACTGGTTGACGCGGTGGAAGGGCCTATGCCACAAACCCGCTTTGTTACCCAAAAAGCTTTAGCGCGTGGTTTGCGCCCCGTTGTGGTGATTAATAAAATTGACCGCGATGGCGCACGTCCCGATTGGGTGTTAGACCAAACCTTTGAATTATTTGACCGTTTGGGGGCCGACGATGCCCAACTGGATTTCCCAGTGATTTATGCCTCAGCACTTGAGGGCTATGCCAGTTCCAGCAGCGATGTGCGCGAAGGGGATATGCAGCCCTTGTTTGAAGCCATTATTGAATATGTGCCCATTCCCGATGTCGATCCCGATGAGCCGTTTCAACTGCAAGTCAGCGCGCTAGATTATTCCAGTTATGTCGGCGTGATTGGCATCGGGCGGATTAGTTGCGGGCGAATTAAAAGCAATACCCCGGTCGTTATCATTGATGTGGAAGGTAAAAAACGTCAGGGACGACTGCTACAAGCGCTGGGTTTTCATGGCTTGGAACGGGTGGAAATGCCGGAAGCCACTGCCGGCGACATTATTGCGTTTACCGGGATAGACAAATTAAACATCTCCGATACCCTCTGTGATCCGGAGCATATTGTCCCGTTGCCCGCCCTCACGGTGGATGAGCCAACCGTGAGCATGACTTTTCAGGTAAACACCTCACCGTTTGCTGGAAAAGAAGGCAAATATGTCACCTCTCGCCAAATTCGTGAACGCCTCCAACGCGAATTATTGCATAACGTCGCGTTGCGCGTTGAAGACACTGAGGACCCCGATAAATTTCTGGTATCTGGACGTGGTGAATTGCACCTTGGCATTTTGATTGAAAACATGCGCCGTGAGAACTATGAACTCGCTGTCTCCCGTCCCAAAGTGATTATCAAAGAGATTGACGGCGTGCGTTGCGAGCCTTACGAAAACCTCACAATAGATGTCGAACAAGCCTATCAAGGCACAGTGATGGAATTGCTGGGGGAACGCAAAGCGGATTTAGTCAATATGCTACCTGATGGCAAAGGCCGAATGCGCCTTGACTTTACCATCCCAGCACGCGGACTGATTGGTTTTCGCACCGAGTTTTTGACAGCAACCTCTGGCACCGGGTTACTGTATCACGTCTTTGAGCGATACGCCCCGGTGAAGCCGGGCGAAATTGGACAGCGTATCAACGGCGTTTTAATTGCTAATGGGGAAGGCAAGAGCTTAGGTTACGCGCTCTTCAATTTACAAGAACGAGGCCGCTTATTAATCGGCCCCGGCGAAGAAGTTTATGATGGCATGGTTATAGGCATCCACTCGCGGAACAACGACTTAGTCGTCAACCCGCTCAAGGCCAAACAATTAACCAACATTCGCGCAGCCGGAACCGACGAAAACATATTATTGACCCCCCCCATTCGGCTCACATTAGAACAAGCCCTTGAATTCATTGATGATGATGAATTAGTGGAAGTCACCCCGAAAACGATTCGTTTGCGTAAAAAATTACTAAAAGAATTTGAACGCAAACGAGCAGCACGGGCCGCTTAAGTTTGTATATCGTAGGGTGGGCAACGTCTTTTTGTTGCCCACCAAACGTTATTGCGCGCAAAAACTATGAAAAGGTGAAACCTAGGGGAAAGAGAAAAACTGATAAGATTTTGGCTAATCAATTGCTGTTTCATGTTTAATTTATAGGTAAAACTGATGATTGACTGGCATCACCTATTTGGTCTAACCATAGCGGATTATTTGACAGATTCAAACTATGAAGTCGAGTTAGAAAAATTTTTATCACTACAACAACAATATTTGGATGTGGTGATTATTAAAAAATCTGAAGGCAAACCGCTTGAAGAGGTGCCTGATGGTTTAGATAATCTGTCTGACCATAATTTATTGACGTACAAATCGCTCTGGGAGCCGCTAGATGATTGGGCGATCAATGAACTGATTAGCAGTTACGTGATTTATCGAAAACCAGTCAGTCTGTCCTTGAACAAATTATTGCCAAAAGAGCATTTTCAGCTTTATGCGGTGGCTACCCGTTTTCCTCAAAGAAAAGTCTGGTTGCTGGCTTAAACCTTGATTCAGCCACAAGCGATTTCAAAACAGGCATTCAAACAAATTATGCCCGGTGTCTATGAGAGAAATGTTCAAACACTTTGGGCTTCCACCAGAGGTGATTAAAAAATATTCGCCGGCACACACAAAACCTCACTAATTCTTGGTAATTCCCACGCCCTGCGCTCATCGTTATACATAAGTATTTAAGTAACTGATTTTACCAATTAAATTATTTATCGCGGGAGCGCGCCTGAGCCCGATCGCATTATCTTTGCTGGAGCGTCGCTGCTGCCGACCCACAAACACGGGACGCTTTAACACGGCAATAGGCATATAGTACAACGGATACTCGAAATAAACTGATAAGGCTATTAAGGAATTATTCGCACCGATAGCGGCCACTTTTCTAATCTGTGGATGGAGAATGAATCACAAGACTTATGGGTGAATTGAGTCTCTTTATTCGGCAATGAAGGGTATCCGTTGTGCTAGATTTTAATACATCAAGTTAGCCTGCCCAGAACCATTCCCTACCAAACCCCTTACCACCTAAAAGCCAAGTACAACTCATCCCAGAAATCAACGAATTAAAGCCAAAAGTACAACTATACTGAGCAAGGGAACAAATTTGACTTTTTAATAAACCCAAATAATAAAATAACTATTTGAATTAATTAAAAAAACTTTCTCTGTGTTCCTCAGTGTCAACTCTGTGCCCTCTGTGTGTATAATGAGAAGTGGTAAGGTTTTTATCGGGAATAAAAAAATCGGTGAAACCTCATTTCCAAGATGAGCGAAACTTAAAACTGAGAAAATATGATGCCCGCACAAGCTCAGATAGCCTATATGACACCAGAAGAATATTTAGCTTTGGAACGCGAGGCTGAATACAAAAGCGAATATTTTGATGGCTAAATATTTGCGATGCCAGGTGCAAGTCCAGAACATAATCAGATCACAGCAAATGTTTTAGCTTAAATTCACACACAATTCAAAAAGCGTCCTTGCCGGGTGTATGCCAATGACATGCGTGTCAAGGTAAGTTCCACAGGGTTGTATACCTATCCTGATGTCGTTGCACTATGCGATAAACCGGGATGGTTATGGGAAAAGGGTTTATTTGAAGGAGCAGAACCAAAATGAAATGGCTCGTATTCTTGGTTGAAGAACAGTCAATGAAGGGTTTTTACTCCATACCACTTCAGCCAACAGCTTGCCGCATATGCTTAAATTCGTTTCAGGCAAACCTTGTACGAGGCCGATTCTCAGGAATACAAGGCGAACCTTGTACGAGGCCGATTCTCAGGAATACAAGGCGAACCTTGTACGAGGCCGATTCTCAGGAATACAAGGCGAACCTTGTACGAGAGGGCCGCGTGGTGATTGAAGTTAAATACATTGTACTTGGAAATTGGGAATTGGGAACGCGCCTAAAGTACAAAAACCGCCCTAGCAGACTGGATAATCCCGGTGGTTTATCAAAATACCACCGTTTCTTTACCCATCCGTGATTTTACCAATGAATCAAGAAAGGATTATGAGGCGAGTACCATCCACCACGATCCGGCACTAGTGGAGTCCAAACTTTAGTTTGGCGCGTTAGAATAATGACATAGGCGATTTGTGAAAATCATGCCGCGATGTTATCCGCCTTATGAAAAAACCGTAAAGCGTTTGGCAACGCTTTACGGTTTGGCACAAACATTTATGGGCAACTATACAACCAGAGATGGCAAGGACGGATATCCAAGGCGAGGCCAAACAGCAAAGTATTTTAGATGCCGCCATTAATTATAATTATATTTATGACAAACTTGCGCAATTTTTAATTGGAGTCCAAGATTTATCTTGAATTGGAGTTCAAGATTTATCTTGGGCTTACCAAACTAAAGTTTGGACGGATTGAACTGGAATACTATAGAAATGTTAGGAAAGAAGTGATGACTAATAAACTTGACAATATTATGGTAATTTTAGACCATTACCATCTGAAGTATCAAATGGTTGAATTTATTGATTTTGATAAAATTCAACCCGTTAGTGTCATGGATTGGTTTAAAGAAGAACTGGCTTTTTCTCTCAAAAACCGGGGGGAAGATGACAAAGAAGCATTTTCTACCGAATTTATTGTGGTGCCGTTTTTAAAAGAAGTATGGAAAAAGCATTCGCGATTAAATCTATTTAGCCATGTTCAAATTAAAGCGGATGATGTGATTGTCATTCCTGATTATTTAATCACTGCCAAAACACCGACAGGGTATAAAAAAGTTTATAAACCTTTGCTTTTGACGGTGGAAGTCAAAAATGAGAACTTTGATGAAGGTTGGACGCAAGCCTTATTGCAATCGGTTGTTTGCCAAAAAATGAATAACTCTGTTGATATTCCAATTTTGTCTATTGTCACGACGGGCGATACTTGGCAATTTGGCAAATTAGAAAAAAACGTGTTTATTCGGCATCCGATTGCTGTTGGCATTCAACATATAGAAGAGTTATTGGGGGTTTTAAATCTGCTGTTTTCAGAATGCGAAAAGGCAATAACTTAAATGTATTGTCATTTTTCACTAGGTGAAAATTCTAGTACACGATCGCTCCAGTTTCAGTGCCACCTCAGCCAACAGCTAAAGCGGTTGTCTGAAAGCTCAAGTACGTATCAGGGCACTACGAAAACTAAACCTGGGGGGGTTAGTCTGCTTTAGCATTTTTTCGCTTTTAGCCTGGGGATTTCTCCCCAGGCTTTTCATGGCGGGTGGTCCGAAGATTTCCGCTTTACTGTACTAGTGCACGATCGCTCCAATTTCCGTACCACCCCGCCAACGGCGTTGGGCCGTTGTCTAAAAGCGAAAAAGGCTAAAGCCGACTAACCGTCTGGTAGTGCCCTTTAGGGCACTTTCGCTTTCAGACAAGGCTGTTGGGGTGGTCCGAAGATTTCCGCCATCCTCCACTAGTGTCTTGATAACCAATTGATTAGGGATTAGCGGGAAAATAATATACCCGCTTCAGAACCCAAGTTTTGTCAAAAAACTTGGGTTCTTTTGTAGTCGCTGCAAAAATTTTTGCGCGCAAAAACTTCTTAAAGCTACTGATCTTTAACCGCAACTCCCTGATTAATTTTATTGCAAAATAATTGAGTTGAATCATGCTATAGTTTGTAAGAATAATAATTTAAGAATGAAACCGTAAAGCGTTTTGGAAACGCTTTACGGTTTTACCCTAAATATTTTTCTGAACGTCTATAAATTTGGTTTTCTTGATCTTGAACCCTAAAAATATTATAAGTATTAAAGAATTTAAACGCACCTACATATACGCAGTAGTTTACACAGCCTATTGATTTGGCTATTGTCTCAATTTCAAACTATTTATATTTTTTATACATTTTGCCAGAGGTTTTTATGAGTTTAGAATTAGAATTGCGCCTAGAAGGGCAAGATGCCAATGAAGACACATTATCGGATTTGATGGGTTGGTTAGAGCGGGCAAATATTGACGGCTTAACGGTGGTGAGAAAAGAACTCCCCCACACCAAAGGCGATATGGGCGGGTTGGTTGATCCCTCGACTCTCATTGCTATTGTTTCAACGGTTGTTGCATTAGCAGATATTGCGATTAATATTGCCAGTTGGCGAAAACATAACGAGGTTGTGATACAGCCCACGTTGAAAAATCCGGCTGATGTTTTACCAGAAAACGAGGCTAAAATTCAAGCATTGCTTGCTGAAATCAAAGGCAAATCACGTAGGAATAAATGATGACGCTGATTGATCCAAACAATACCCAAGCCATTTTGATTGGAGCCAGTGAATTTGACTTTGCAAATGAAGGTTTCCAAAATTTACCTAATGTAAAAAGTAACCTTGTCGAGTTTCGCCGCTTGCTCATTGAAATGGTTGGTATTGATAAAAACCAGATTTGTATGATGCTAGATAGGGATAATGTCACTGAAATCACTTCAGAAATCATTGGTATTATTCCTAATGTTTTGGATACGATAATTGTTTATTATGCTGGGCATGGTATTTATCGTTCACAAAATTTCTATTTAGCGACTAAAAAAACGCGGCCCGAAGAACCTGAATATACTGGTGCAATGCCTTCAAAGCGTCTAGTCGATTTAGTGATAAAAAAAGCCAGAGTAAAAAACCTCATTTTTATCATAGATTGTTGTTTTAGTGCGATGGCAAAAGAGGGCGTAGATAGTCGAGGCAAAAACGTTTTTTTTATGACTGCAGCCCCTTCTAACCAAGCGGCTAAGGATGAATCGCCAGAAAATGCGTATTATACGGCTTTTACCCATGAACTATTGGTTATTTTGAAACAAGGCATTAAAAATGCCGGAGAAATTTTAACGCTTCAAGATATTATCAATCATTTAAATAAGCAGTTGACTGATAAGGATTTACCTGAACCTCAGTCAAGTGCTCATGGTTCGCCTGATAAATTGGGAATTTGTAAAAACCCAGCTTATCAAAATATTTCATTAACACCAGGGACAAGTGGTGTCGGTAAAACCGGGCTAATGTCACAAAATGATAAGGATAAATCATCAGAAACACAGCTTGAGCCTCTGCTGTTCTTGTTACCTAATCGTGAACGACAAAAACACCAGCTAAGAACAACAATACAAAATTATCAAGGACAATGGCAACATCCTTTACTTTGTTTTATATATGGTGATAACAGTGAATATGGTGAATTTGTAAGATGTTTACTAGAAGGTTTCTTACCAACAGATAATGTTCTTTCTAAATATTTTGGGGCCGGAATATTTAACCGAGAAATTCGAGTTGATGAATTTCAGACCGTTGAAAAATTGCACCAAGATATATTATGGTTTTTAGAAAGTGAAACAAATACGGCTGCTAAAAAGGAGGCTATTGCCAATAAACTTGCTAGAGAACAGCAACCTATTATTTTTTCTATTCGTATCTTCACTGAAGATTTAGCAGATTGGCAAGATAAAAAAACGATTATTGATGGTTTTATTGAATTTTGGGCAGATTGGCCAAAAATGATTGCTCAACGTCATCCTTTTCTCGTTTTTCTCTCCTTTAATTATAAAGATGAAAAATTTTCATTCGTTAAAAAATGATTGCGCTGGAAAAATAGTAGGACAGCAACCAGCTCAATGCTATTGAATCAATTTGAAACTTTAAATACCGAATTTTTTGAAAAAAAAGGAATCCACGCTGAAGTATTACAAAAACTTAATAGTATCAACAAAGGAGCAGTTTATCGTTGGATCGATCAATACAAAGATCTGTTAGAAAAAAAATTTTCTTATGCTTTAGAACTTAAAATTGATGCGCTTTACGAAAATAGAGACGCTATTCCAATGAATGAATTGGCTTCTGAATTAGAAAAAATATTCAACCAAAACCAATAAAGGTTTATCAAACATGGATTTCCCATTTTACCAAAAAACACTGCCAGAGCCACCCCCTAGCAATCCGGTTGAATTACCGTCATCGCGCCCAATTAGCGAAATACGTCCAGAAACTTATAGGCCTGATGATGGGTTAGTGGATGCGGTTAATGTCGCTTTATTATTAGGGCAACCGCTATTATTAACCGGGGAGCCGGGAACAGGTAAAACACCTCTCGCCCATCATGTCGCATGGCAATTTGGTTTACCGGTGCTTAAATTTGAAACCAAATCCGATCATAAAGCACAAGATTTGTTTTATATTTACGATGCGCTGCGGCATTTTCACGCGGTACAAGTGGCACAAGCGCGCAACCAAGATACGCCAAACGCTAAAGATTATTTGAAATATACTGCGTTAGGTAAAGCGATTATACTGGCGAATGATGAAGAAAAGGTTAAGCCTTTTTTGCCCACCGGTTTTAAACATCCGGGCAAAGCACAACGTTCTGTGGTATTGATTGATGAAATCGACAAAGCCCCCCGCGATTTTCCTAACGATATTCTGAATGAAGTGGAACATAACTATTTTCATGTGCCTGAATTGGACATTGATGATGAAATTAGCGTGGCGGATGAACGGTTTAAACCGATATTGATACTCACCAGCAACTCAGAAAAGCATTTACCTGCGGCCTTTTTGCGCCGTTGCGTTTACTACAATATTCCTTTTCCAACGCGGGAAATATTATCTCAAATTGTGGAAAAACGGTTGGGGCAAATTGCCAAACATAGCAGTGAATTGCTAAACGATGCGTTGGATTTATTCTTTGAATTGCGAAATCAATTAAAAGAAAAACCAGCCACCGCCAAATTATTAAATTGGTTAAAGACATTGCATCAAATGTTTAAAGGGCGCAATACCGAATATCGCTATCCTGATGATTTAGCACGGACATTAAGTACGTTAGTCACCAATACCGATGATCAAGAACTTGCCAAAGACATTTTTGAAGACTGGCTTAAAAATAAAGGTTAAATATGAGTACAGCGAATTTTGTTCCTAAACGAATTCGGTTTTCCCGCTATCAAAAAAAACTGGAACTACAGGGATTGTATATAAGAAAGGCTTATCACCTATCAGTTTTCAAATTCGATGGCAAAAAAAACACAACGTTACACAGTGTTTTGTATAATAATATATAAAAATCCTAGACTTATACTCTGTGGTACTCTGTGGTACTCTGTGTTCTCTGTGTTGAAAAATAGCCTTTTTTACAAACACCAGAAAAGGATTTAATCAATATTCGTTTAGGAACAAAATTCGTTGTACTCAACTATTTATCGTTTCAACGCGCTAGCATCACTCCTTAGAATTGAATTGAAAATAAAATGGGTAACTGATATGACTTCTTCACACGAACCGTTTGACGATACCACTAAAGCCTTTTATAGACAATTCTTTGAAAATAAAGGCATTGCTGTAGAAACCGAACGAGAGGTATTTTTTCGGGGGCGAAGTATTGATTTAGTAGTCACATGTACTGATTCCGACAAAGCGCAATTACAAAACACTGTTTTTTCCCATTTTCGTAGGCTTAATGCCCTTGAATTGAAAGGCATCCATGATCCATTAACCCTGTTAGACTATAATCTAATTATGATGCGATCATGGGGACTGGGTGCTTTAAAATCTGAAAATGAAGAGAATGAAGATACAGACACTGACACCCTTGATGAAGAGACTAATGATGACGTTGACGATAGCAAACTCAACCGATATCCAAGCCTGAGAACACTCACAATTGTTTGTGTCACGAAACCCATTAAAATTCTTAATAAAATGAAACCAGACGTGAGATTGGTTAAGATTGAGGATGGCATTTACAACTGTGAAGAAGGATTTTCACAATGGATTATTTGTCCTTCAGAACTGGCATTGGTTGAGGGTAACTATCCCCTGTTACCATTAGCGCGGGGTGAAAAATTGTCACAGTTTATTTCATTATGTCTCCGTGAAGGCTTGACAAACTATCTTCAATTGGTAATAGACGTTGGATTTGCCACAGATCCCAAAGTGATATGGGAAAAAATTTTGGAGGTGAAACAAATGAAACCGAAAATACATGAAGACACAATACCTTATATCGATCGGTATTTCAGAGAATTGCCAGAACAAATGTGGAGAATTGGCGTAATCCGAGAGGCCTTGGCTGAAAGCGCATGGCATGGACAGCAAGCGGGTAAAGATTGGGGAACATTGCACACTCAACACCGCATATTGATTCGTCAATTACAACGCAAATTTTCAACCATACCCGATAACGTGATAAAGAAAATAGAATCCACCGATGATATTGAACAATTAGATAACTGGTTGGATCAAGTGATTGTCGCAGACTCTTTGACAAATACAGGATTACTCAGTATCGATAAAGTATAAATCAGAAACTTTGTCTCGAAGAAATTTCGCGTTCCAACGTTGGCGCGTTGGAATGCATAATTTGTTCGGAAATCCAACCAATCCATTGGATTGCCATCACCATAAATTGGCGTTCCTTCATAACAAAAAACTACCATGCTTTTGATTTTTACCAACGAGTCAGCGACATTATCAAGGGTGAGCTAAACAAAACGGCACAATACCTTCGGCAATATCAAAGGCATCAAACTCAAATTTGCGCTTTTGTTGACTCTCATGCTTTAAGTGTGTAATAAATGATACTTTTTATCAGGCCTTAACGAGTGCTATATATCATGGTTTTTCCCAAACAGTCATGATGCTAATAACATTTAGGAAATATCAAAGTGCAAGATTTATCTAATATCAATGCCATTTTAGTTTATTTTGATACCAACATGTATTCGCGTCTTTTCGATGACCAAACACAACCTAATATCGAAACAGAAGCCAATGCGTGTCTTGAAATTATTCAGGCTATCAAAATGAAACGCTTGAGCCTGCTTGGTTCAGATATTGTTATGTTTGAAGTGTATAATATCCTTGAAAAAGAAAAACAGGCTAAAGTCGAAAACTATTTGGCTTTATCATCTTATCATGTTGACAGCTCTGATGAAACGTTAAAATTAGGGCAACAAGTAGAAACTAAAGTAGAAAATAAAAGCGCGTGATGCTTTACATGTTGCTTCAGCGATTATCGGTAAAGCTCGCTATTTTATTTCTTGTGACAAAAAGGTAACACAAATTAAACAAACTAAGTGCTACCGTCGTTTAGCTAAATCATATCATCAAACCTATTTTTCTGTCATGAATCCAATACGTTTCGTTGAAAAAATGAAACAAGGAGAATTTGAATGAACTTAACCGTTGCTATACCGACGACTGATAGCGTTGCCATTATTCGTGAAGGATGGAATTTATTAGTGGGACAATTAGGTATTAAAAAAGCCACGCAATTTATCGTGTTAATTGAACGAGGCAAAGGTGATACCGTACAAGAAATAGCAGACTATTGGGGAAATACCGGTATAGAAGACATCCATAACCAAATTATGAATTGGAAAGCAAAAGGTTAGCCCGTAGGTAGGGTGTTAAATCAATCAAGAAATGACCAATCATTTTTCACCATGAATTTATCAAGTATATATTAAGTACTTGATTATTAAAGAAAAAATATAGAGCAGAACAAAAATAGGGTGAAGAGTAATTGGCAAAATCATGCTATATTTAACACCCCAGCCCGTAGGTTTTCCTTTGGAAAGCGAGCGTAGGATGGGTAAATTGTCGGGTGGGTAAAGCTTTCGCGAAACCCACCACAACGAATGACGAAAGGAAATCCAACAAATTCAATAAATGACCATCACCAGCGTCACTCCTTATAAAAGAAAATAATATTGGCACATGAACACCATCGACATTTTAGATAACGGCGAACTCGTGCTTTTTATAGAAGGCTTGCGTCTAGCCGGCTATGACATTGGCACGACAGAATTTTTTGCAGCCCAAGATTTAATCGTGGCATTAGCGGCGCAGGATAAACTCCCACCGCAATTAACCGCAATGAAAACGCTGTTAATGCCTATATTGTGTCACTCACTTCAAGAACAAGAATATTTTAACCAGCATTTTGATAATTGGGTGAATCGCGTCGAAAGCGTAAAACCTGAGGAAACGCAACTCACTTTTGTACAAAAACTGTGGCAAGCATTAAAACAGGCGGTTAAAAACTTAAAAGGGTTTCTTATTTTTGCATTGATAATATTTTTGTTACTCTCTGTTTTTCCTACTGTTTTTTATGTTGAACAATCCAATAAAAAAGATAATGCCCCAAAAACACCCTCGCAACAAATAACGCCAACGCCAAACGATTCCGAAGGTTCACCGTCAACAATATCTACGGAGCCCACTCTAAATTTATCAGATGACATAAAACCGACAGATAACGGAAACTCTATAGAAAACCAACCTTATTATCAAAAATGGTGGGTATGGGGAATTTTGTGGTTAATTCTATGCGGTTGGTTATTCTGGTATTTATGGCAGCGATACAAAGCACAACCTTATTTAACTAGGAAAAGCACATCCAAATCGCCAAAGATAACACAGTTATTTGCTAAGAATATCAATGCCGGACTTTTTCAATCGGTGGGTTTGGCGCGGGTTGCCCAACAGTTGCGTAAACACACGCCCATTGCCACCGATTGTGTTGATCTAAAAGCGACGATTAAACGCACGATTAAAGCCGGTGGTTGGTTTACGCCGGTGACAGGCTTTGCGAAAACGATACCAGAGTATTTAGTTTTAATAGATAGAACCACTTTCAAGGATCATCATAGCCATTTTATTGATGCGTTAGTCAATCAACTCATTGCCGAAGGCGTATTTGTGGCCCGTTATTATTTTGATGGTGATCCGCGCCACTGTTATCCGGAAAACGATGATCTGCCACCGTTGTTGCTAACAGAACTCGCCGATCATTATCCGGCCCATCGGTTACTGATGTTTTCGGATGGCAATGGTTTTATTGATCCGATAACTGGCGACATTGTGCGTTGGATTGCGCAATTTTCGGTGTGGACACAAAAAACCTTTTTCACGTTAGAGCAGCCTGGACAATGGGGCTATCAAGAAAAGTTATTAGAAAACGCGGACTTTCTGATTAGAACAGTACCCGTCAATGAAAATGACTTAATGACATTGGCCGAACAGATTAAAGCGGAAATAGCGCAACCGGACAATTTCAACCCAAAGCACTCTACCAAGGATTTCACCGCATTTCCCAGCTATTTCAATGAATTCTCCCATTGGTGGTTAGAACGCCATGCCCCAGCTCGCGCTAAAGTCACCGAATTACTAAAACAAGTCCGCGATTTTTTGGGAAAAGACGGTTATGACTGGTTTAGTGCGTGTGCCGTGTATCCAGAAATACGTTGGCAATTAACACTGTATTTAGGCTATAACCTTAAAACAACCGACGGCAACAAACTGTTGACTAACGACAACCTGGCTAAACTTGCGCGTTTGCCTTGGTTTAGGTATGGGTATATGCCTAATTGGTTACGCGATCAATTGATAAAAGATTTGCCTTTATCTCAAGAAAATAAAATACGCACGGCTTTAAAAACATTATTGGATGAAGCCTCAGATAAACCTATATCTGATTTTCAATTAGAAATTGCAGATTCACAAAAAAGTACATTTTCTGCGTTGAGACAATGGTTATCGTCTAAATGGAAAAAGCAGGCTCCAAAAAATAGCTTGCGGGATTATGTGTTTTTGACGTTTATGGAAAACAGATTGGCTGTTAGAGTTCCAAAGGAATTGCATAGATTGTTATTTGAATATCCAAAAAAATGGATACCTCACTTAAAAAAGAATATCAATCCCGACCAACTTCAGTTCACTAAACGTATTTTTGATATAGTTGTGTCGGCAACAGCTCTTATTTTTTTGTCCCCTTTGTTATTAACAATAGCATTACAGATTCGTTTAGATTCCAAAGGTCCTATATTTGTTTCTCAAATACGTGTTGGCAAGAACGGTAGAGTGTTTAAAATGTGGAAATTTCGTTATATGTATATTGATGCAGAAAAACATAAAGTGGCATTAATGAAACTAAATGGAATGAAAGGTAGCGTATTGTTTAAAATGGAACATGACCCACGGATAACACGGGTAGGTCGTTTTATTCGCAGATATTCTATTGATGAACTACCTCAGTTATGGAATGTGTTGATTGGTGACATGTCTTTGGTAGGCCCACGTCCGCCATTGCCTGACGAAGTGGCTAAGTACACGCCCTATCAACGTCAGCGTTTAAAAGTTACGTCTGGTATTACCTGCATTTGGCAAGTCTCTGGTCGTTCTTTCATTCCTTTTGAACAACAAGTTGAGATGGATTTAAAATATATAAAACATCAATCTTTTACTTACGATATCGCACTATTGCTTAAAACTCTACCAGCTGTCTTATCGGGACGCGGTGCTTTTTAGCAAGCATGGGTAGAACTTCGTTACGCCCATCATAATAATATCAACATGAACAAAAATGATGGATGTAACGAAAGTTCTACCTATCCTACCCTAAACGAAAAACGCTTACCAAACTCTCTTATCGGTTTGCGTTACGATAGAAAGTCCAACAGACCAACGTGGTGCTAGATTTTCTAAAAAGAGAAAATTTGTTTTCCAAACAGACATGAAGAATAAACCACGCTTTACTTAGCTTTACTAACAGGAATTATCATGAACCTAAAAGTGATTATCGAACCCGGTGAATATGGCTACTTCGTAGCCCATTGCCCATCATTAAAAAGTTGTTGGTCACAGGGAAAAACACGAGAACAAGTACTCCACAATATCCGTGAGGCCATTGATTTGTATTTGGAGCCAGAACCCCTTGAACTCATCCAAAGTGAAAACAGCGGGGCAGTTGAGCTTAGCTTATGAAATTACCACTATTATCAGGAAGGCAAGTGTTGGGCGCGTTAGAACGGCTCGATTTTTTTGAAGTTCACCGTAAGGGCAGTCATGTAAAAATGAAGCATCCAGATTTCAGTAACAATAGTTTTTCCATACCATGATGAAATTGATCGCTACACACTCAAAGGTGCTTTGCTTGATGCCGAGGTTGATATAGATGAGTTTCTTGATAACCTTTAAATAAAAAACTTTGATGATTAAGTAAGTTACAAAAAAACGAACGTCGAACGGGTAGCATTTTTGTTACACCCATCATAATAATATCAACCTGAACAAAAATGATGGATGTAACGAAAGTGCTACCTATCCTACCCTAAACTAAAAACGCTTACCAAACTATCTCGTCAGTTTGCGTTACGCTAGAAAGTCCAACAGATTCATTGAATTAATTACCATCACCATAAGTTGGCGTGCCTTCATAACGAAAACCTACAGTGCTTTTGATTTCCTTCAGGCGAGTTAGCGATATTATTAAAAGTGAGCCAAAAAAAAACGGCACAATACCTAAACCAGAAATGACAATATCAAAGGCATAAAATTTGAATTTGAACAATTATCGGATAATATTTGATACACTCCCAACAAAGGAAGCTTTGATAAAGCCTCACCTCAATTCACTGGTAGAAAGGTAACTTATGAAATATAAAGTCTATATTGAAACGTCTATTCCTAGTTTTTATTATGAGATTCGTACCGCCCCGGAAATCGTTGCACGTCGAAATTGGACACGTCAATGGTGGAATGAATCTCGACAAAATTATGAACTCGTTACCAGTGATGCGGTCATTGATGAATTGAATAAAGGGGACTATCCCACTAAAGCTAACACTTTAGAATTGGTTAGCAATATACCGCTTCTCCCATTTGAAGAAGACATTTCGGAAATTGTCGAAATTTACCTCGCACATAAATTAATGCCAAAAGATCCGTTGGGAGATGCACTTCATCTCGCTGTGGCATCGTACCATAAATGTGATTTTCTACTCACTTGGAATTGCAAAAATATTGCAAACGCCAATAAATTTACCCATATAAGACGCATAAATACCCTGCTGGGTTTGTTTGTACCCACTTTATTAACCCCCCTTGAATTGATAGGAGAAACAGAAGTTGAAAAATGATCCCGTTCTTAACCGAATACAGGAAGCTCGGCATATTATATCGATGCAATGTGACCATGAACCGAAAAAATTGGTAGCATACTATCTTCAGCGACAAAAGAACCATCAATCAAAATTGTTTAATGACAATAAAAATGTTGATGTAGAAACCAACGTAGAATGTGTAAAACGCTGTGAAACGAAGCAAGCGTAGGGTGAAAGCAAGCGTAGGGTGAAAAAACGGAGAACTTTGAATGAACTTAACCGTTGCTATACCGACGACTGATAGCGTTGCCATTATTCGTGAAGGATGGAATTTATTAATGGAACAATTAGGCCTTAAAAAGGCAGTACAATTTATTGTATTAATTGAACGGGGCAAAGGTGATACCGTACAAGAAATAGCAGACTATTGGGGAAATAGCGGCATAAAAGACAAATTATGAATTGGAAAGCAAAAGGTTAGCCCGTAGGTTTTCCTTAACGATGGAAACTCCAATAGCAAACATTTTAGACAGTTTGATGAAACCAAAATCGGTATCAGCAACGGTTTCATCATTTTAAACACAGAGGAAAACAAGTATGGCATTAACCGTCAACCATCCAGACGCAGAACGGTTGGTTCAAGAACTGATAGCTTATACCGGTGAAACACTGACACAAGCGGTCTTAAATGCGTTGCGGGAACGACTCAAAAAAGAGAAAGAAAAGCGAGCCATTTCTCTAAAAGATGAACGGTTACAAATTGGTAAACAATGTGCGGCACTGCCCGTATTGGACAATCGTCGTCCTGAAGAAATACTAAATTACAACCAAAATTGAGTAACAAACTAATGGTTATTGATTCTTCAGCAATTATTGCCATTTTATGTGATGAACCAGACGCTGGACGTTTTGCAGCGGCTATTGAAAATGATTCAACTCGGCTTATGTCAGCCGCCTCATTGTTGGAAACTTCAATCGTGATTGAATCCCGATACGGTGAAGAAGGTGGACGCAAACTGGATTTGTTACTGTCTAAAGCACACATGAAAATAGAACCTGTCACCGCTGAACAGGCTGAAATCACCCGTGTTGCATTCCGTACTTATGGCAAAGGACGACATCCAGCCGCTTTAAACTTTGGTGATTGTTTCTCTTATGCTTTGGCAAAAGTTTCAATTGTTCAAAGGCAATGACTTTAGTAAAACAGACATTAAGTGAAAAATAAGAAAGCGTTTCGTAGCAAGCGTAGGATGGGCTTCGTTACACGAAACCCATCACAATAGTTTTGATGATGGATGTCACGAAAATTCACCCTTTTTACCCCAAACGAAAAACGCTTACCAAACTCTCTTATCGGTTTGCGTTACGATAGAAAGTCCAACACATTCATTGAATTATCAACACCATAAATTGGTGTTTTGTTATAATGATACCGTGTTTTCCACTTCTGGTTACCACGCGAAAACCTCTCCCAATGAGTGACTTATGCTAGAATTTGAACGGGTAAAACTGGGTTCCGTAGCACTTTCGTTAATCATTGACACACCGACGAATAAACAGCTTGATACCAACGTAATGATTCAAGCACTATTTAGGAAAGCCAAATGACATACCAATTAGCATTGATAGGTAAAACAGATGATTGACTGGCATCACCTATTTGGTCTCGAATCAAACTATGAAGTGGAGTTAGAAAAATCGTTATCACTACAGCAACAATATTTGGATGTAGTGATTATTAAAAAATCCGAAGGCAAACCGCTTAAAGAGGTGCCCGATGGATTAGATAATCTGTCTGAACATAATCTATTGACGTACAAATCGCTCTGGGAACCGCTAGATAGTTGGGCCATCAATGAACTGATTAGCAGTTATGTGATTTATCGAAAGCAAGTCAGTCCGTCCCTGAACAAATTATTGCCAAAAGAGCATTTTCGGCTCTATGCGGTTTCTACCCGTTTTCCTCAACAAATAATTAACCGGTCAAATCAAGGGATACCAGAAAAGTCTGGTTGCGGGCTTAAACCTTGAGTCAGCGAGGCTTGAAGCGATTTTGAAACAGGCAGTCAAAAAAATAGTGCCAGGTGTCTATGAGATATTCTGGGGAATAGACATTATACCGAATGTTAGATCAATCAAAACCCTAGGTTTCACCTAGGGCTATTCACATTCAACCCCTTCAGGGTTGGTGTATTAAAAATACCCTTAATAACACACACCTGGAAAAACCGGGACAACCCCGTAGGGGTTGAATTTGAATAGCCCTAGGTGAAACCTAGGGTAAGCTTAAGATTAAATCGATATAATGTCTAATGAACATGATACGGCTGATTGTGACCAGTGAGATTTCTAAACAGAAACACAATGCGTTATGGCATCTGTATAGCGGAGTCGCGGATAACGGGAGCCTATGGGAATAATCACTATTGTTGGCATCATCCTAAAGGCAAACAGTTGCTCAATCAGTTGTATGAACTGTATTTAAAAGAGGAGGTTGTTATGCCTTATACTTGGGAAGATTTTGAGCGAGACTATGCCAAAGCGCATGTTCATTTGCTCAGTCCCCAGGAACGATTGAGTGGGCTTCCCGTCGAGGAAATCTTAAATTTGCCTCCCGTCGAAGAGGTGTTCAAACACTTTGGAGTTCCACCAGAAGTGATTAAAGAATATTTGTCGGCACACAAAAAACCTCACTAATTTATTTATCCCTTAGCAGTTCCCACGCACGGGCGCTCATCGTTATACATAAGTATTTAAGCATTTTATTTTAAATCATATTTGTAGGAGCTGGCAAGAACTTTTTTGCCGGCCCCTTGAAAATGGTGGGCAAAAAAAAGACTTTGCCCACCCTACGTTTTGACTTATGTATAACGATGAACGCACGGGCGTGGGAATTTGAGACTCAATCATTTCTCAAAGACTTGGGGGATTTTTGGCAAGCGTTGCGGGCTTTGGTACAAGCGTAGGGCGGATAGAACTATGCAGCACCCACCACAACTACTTCCCCCCCGAGGCGCGAATATCTACATTTCACCTTTTATCATATCTATTCGTCAGCCTAGTTTCATGGCTCTGTCACAAATGGTTTTGTTGCAACTATGAAGGCAAGCCATTTTCATCGGTTTTATTTGGTAAAACTCAATAGAATCAATAGTTTTTTTTATAGGCCAGCTAAATACATTATTCATGATGCTGTTAAAAACGCCCTCATCAAAGATGGATGGAAAATCACGCATGAACCGTACACGATAAGATATGAAGAAGTGACCGTTTATGCTGATTTGGGTGCCGAATATGGCTGCCGAAAAATAAAGTCGCAAGATTGTAGTAGAAGTCAAAAGTTTTATCAATCCGTCACCGTTGACTGATTTGAAAGTAGCATTAGGACAATACGAAATATACAAAAATTTTTTGGAAGTCACCGAACCAGAATGCCAACTTTATCTCGCTATTAGCAGCGAAATCGACAATGAGATATTTCAGCAAAAGGCTTATCAGTTTATAATAAAGCGGCACCAATTACCTTTTATCATCGTCAATGTCGAAACTGAGGAGATTGTGAAATGGACAAAACCACTCAATACCGTCGCTTGATTAAAAGTCTCTTAACTCAACATGCCAACATCGTAGCACGTCAGTGTACTCAAGAAATGGATACACTTCTGAGCTTTGATGAAGAACACGATCAATATCTTTGGCTACAAGTAGGCTGGCTTCATTCTCATCGCGTGCATGGCATTACCCTTCATCTTCGTTTACACAATGAAAAAATTTGGATGCAACCAGATTGGACTGAAAATGGTATTGCTACAGAGTTATTGAAGGCGGGCGTTTCCAATGATGAGATTGTCTTAGGTTTTCGTAACCCAAAAAGACGGCCTCTGACTGGATTTGCGGTGGCATAAGTTCGTCGGTTTTCCTTACGATAGAAAGTCCAACAAATTCATTGAATTACCATCACCATGAATTGGCGTTCCTTCATAACGAAAACCTTAACAAGTGCTATATCTCATGGTTTTTTCCCAAACAATCATGATGCTAATAACATTTATCTAATATCAATGCCATTTGAGTTTATTTTGACACCAACATGTCTTCGCGTCTTTTTGATGATCAAACCAAACCTAATATTCAAAAATAAGCCAATGCTTGCCTTGAAATTATTCAGGCTATAAAAATGAAACGCTTTACCCTGCTTTGTTCAGATATTGTTATGTTTGAAGTCTACAACATCTTTGAAAAATAAAAACCGGCTAAAGTTGAAAACTATTTGACTTTATCATCTTATCATGTTGACAGCTCAGATGAAATTTTAAAATTGGGCCAACAATTAGAAACACCGTGTCAAATAAAAGCGCGTGATGCTTTACATGTTGCTTCGGCGATTATCGGTAACGCTCGCTATTTTCTTTCTGGTGATAAAAAGGTCACACAAATGAAACAAGCTAAGTGCTACCGTCGTTTAGCTAAATATTCTGTGAGGAACCCAATACGTTTCGCCTTAAAAACTGGAAAACGGAGAACTTTGAATGAACTTAACCGTTGCTATACCGACGACTGATAGCGTTGCCATTATTCGTGAAGGATGGAATTTATTAGTGGAACAATTAGGTATCTTGAATTGGAAAGCAAAAGGTTAGCTCGTAGGTTTTCCTTAACGATGGGAACTCCAATAGCAAGCGTTTTAGACAGTTTGCTAGTGCTGGAGAGCGGAAGTTTCGGTACCACCAAAAAATTAGGCAAGAAATCCGATTTTGGGGGAAAATCGGATTTCGGGGTGGTTTCGAGGCTAAAGGATCGAAGAAACTTTAGCCTCGAAAGGATATTTCTGCTATCCTGCACTAGCCATCCAAACATATCAATGCTGGCACTGGGGCCATTTAATGGGATAGGGTGAATGGGCTTGTCGGGGTAATGGGTAATGGGCGATCTGCGCGGCTTTAGCAAAATTCAGCCGGTGGCCAAACAGAGACTTTTGGACACTTTGATACTGCCGTAGGAAGTTTGCCAAGCCTTATTACCTATTACCTAATGGCACGCACGATAGACAAATAACTGAATGTGTGTTCGTGCCTAAAGATTTTCTAGAAAAACTTCTATAGCGAATTAGGAATTATGAAAAGCAGGGCAAACAATCATTTGAAAATGGGTATAAAATCATCACCCCTTTGTTCGGGGGATTTTCCTATCGTGCGTGCCATTAACCTATTACCTATTATATAGCGTTTTCCGATTCAGTTAAGTACAAAATTCGCATTGCGTCATTCCTTTGACGCGGTAATCCAGTCTTCGCATGGAATTTTTAAGTGTAGTTTATTCAATCGGAAAGTGCTATAGTTACCCAAAAAAGTTTTTTACCTATGCAAAAACCGAGAGAGGTTTGGCTGACCTATCGAGGTTTGGGACATAATTTTTCACCGATAGCCACGACCCCACAGGCAAATCCAAAAATTTAATATACCACCAATGGGGCAATCCCTTGTGGTTGCCTTTGGTATATTATTATTAGTTGCCCCAGTGCCAAGTACTACCACTGATTTTTATCTTAAGCCCAAAGGTCAAGCCTTGTTGCTTCAAATACCACAATAAACAACGGAGGAAAGACAAATGAATGAAGTCAATTTCACATTCCGGCGTTACAAAGACAACGACAGCGCACACTTGAAATGGAATAAAGATGTCATTGAGTCAGGAGAGTCCTACCTCTGCCCGACGTATGTGCATCGCACACCACCCTGCCAAGCAAGTTGCCCCTCCGGTCACGATATCCGTGGCTGGCTACTTATTGTACGTGGACTGGACAAACCCCCAAAGGGAATGCAGTGGGAGGAATACGCATTTCGGCGCATGACTGAGGCCAACCCTTTCCCGGCCATTATGGGTCGCGTCTGTCCCGCACCTTGCCAAGACGGTTGTAATCGCAACGAAGTGGAAAACCATGTTGGCATCAACTCGATTGAGCAATACATCGGTGATTGGGCGCGGGAAAACAATCTTACCTTCCCCAAACCGGCGCATGAGACTGGCAAAAAATTGGCCATTGTCGGTGGTGGGCCGGCCGGCTTGGCGGCCGCGTATTTTATGCGCTGCCGGGGACATAGCTGTACTATTTTTGAGGAATATAACGCGCTCGGTGGCATGATGTGCTTCGGCATCCCCGGTTACCGCGTACCCCGCGATGTTCTTGAACACGAGATCAAGCGAATCCTTGATATGGGGGTTGAGGTAAAATTGAATACCCGCGTAGGCACTGACGTTACCATTGAGCAATTGGAAAAGGAATACGATGCCATTTTCTGGGGGATCGGTGCCACATCGGGCAAAGCATTGCCTATCCCCGGTGCGGATGCGCCAAATTGCGTTGATGGCATGGCGTTTTTACGCGCATTTAATGAAGGGCGGCTACAACACTTATCGGGCCGCATCTTGGTTGTCGGTGGTGGCGATACCGCTATGGACGTGGCAGCGGTAGCCCGGCGTATAGGCCATATTTCTCATAGCCACGAAAAAGATCGCCCGGAAAATGTGATCTTGGGTCACACCGTCCACGACATAGCATCAGCGGCTCGCCGACAAGGCGCGGATGTGTGGATTGTCTACCGTCGTCCCATTTCAAAGGCACCGGCGACTAAACACGAATTGGAGGCCATTATTTCCGAGGGTGTGGAAATTCACGAGAGCTTGGCACCGTTAGAAGTCATTCGAGGCGAAGACGGTCGGGCTACCGCGCTGAGGGTGATGCCGGTAGATTGGGTAAACGGCAAAATGGTGCCAAGGGAAGGTCAGGAATTTAATATTGAGTGTACCATGATTGTCGGAGCCACCGGCCAGAACGGTGATTATACTGGCATTGAAGAACTTGATAATGGCCGGGGCCAGATAGGTTCTGACAAAACGTATCAAGTGGTATCCAAGCCCGGCCATTTCGTAGGTGGAGACGCGGTCAAACCACATTTGTTGACCACGGCAATTGGCCATGCCTTCATTGCAGTCGAGAGTATGGATCACTACCTGATGGGTAAAGAAATTTCAGTTCGCCCGAAGGTAGACGTTCATCACTTCAGCCTACTTCAAGAACTACAGGCCCACAATCTGCAACCGGACGAATACGATCATCAAGAGACTTGGGGCACCGGCTGTTCTAATTTTGCCGTTCACAACTACGAAGAGCGTTCATCCAGCGAGGTCATTCATAGTGAACGACTCTTCTTAGGCCATTTTTCCTACGAACCTCTTCACCCGCGTGAAGAGGTTAAAATCACCTCGGAGCAGGTACTAGGCAACTTTAAGGAACGTTTTATTGGGCTAACAGAAAAACCGGCCATTGCCGAAGCCAACCGCTGCATGAGTTGCGGTATGTGCTTTGAATGCAAAAACTGTATCACTTACTGCCCGCAAAATGCGGTATTTCGCGTGAAAAATGACCAACATGTCATGGGGCGCTACGTTGATACTGACTACGCTAAGTGCGTTGGCTGTCATATATGTAAAGATGTTTGTCCAACCGGGTACATCCAGATGGGGCTGTTGTGATGCCACTTTAGGGTGAAATTCTCAAAGTGGGCTATGCGAACCCCATACTTTTCGTTGCCCCCATCATAATTCAACATGATCAAAAATGATGGATGCAACGAAAGTTCTGCCCATCCTACCCTAAACGAAAAACGCTTACCAAACTATCTCGTCGGTTTTCCTTACGATAGCAAGCGTAGGGTGCGTCTTACGCACCCTTTTGTCTGAATCAGAATTTTCAGAATTTGAGATTTTGGTGCGTGGCTATCCACTACTCAGTTCTCTCATGCCTTATCAAAGTCGCGTCTCATGGACTTGCTTCAAACTAGTACATTCGAGCGAAAATATCAAGACCACCCACCATGAGCTAAAGCTCATGGCTAAAAGCTTAAGTCCCCTAAAGGGGACTCGCCCCAACAGTTGGAATTTTTTAGTCCCCTTCAGGGGACTTGAGCTTTCAGACAACTGCTTTGGCTGTTGGTTGAGGTGGTCTCGATCCTTGCGCGATCGTGCACTAGGTTACAACCAAAATTGAGTAACAAACTAATGGTTATTGATTCTT
>Ga0164315_10000259_pt1 | contig 34374 bp, 40 predicted proteins | sample GuaBasSedimGuay6_FD_113737 | JGI IMG/M metagenome (GOLD analysis project Ga0164315, IMG submission 113737) | Subseafloor sediment microbial communities from Guaymas Basin, Gulf of California, Mexico - Guay6, Core 4569-2, 0-3 cm | ecosystem: Environmental > Aquatic > Marine > Hydrothermal vents... | reverse complement strand
TTATCGCCTTGATCCATTGGTCTAATTCCCTCAACAGTTCCACCCTATCAGTAAATTCATCCTCGTGTACCATCTCTTCTACAGGCCATATCTTGGTTTCAAGCATTGTTTAATATCTCCTTTTTAAAAGTTTAGCTGACTCTAACATTAAAATTATATCACATCTCAATACCCTAGAAGTGGAGATGGTGTTTTTAAATTTGGATAGATGCTCGCAATTGGGCCGCTTTATCAAATAGGCTGGACTCCGCATGTGCAGGGCACCCTTCTTCTTAGTTGACTGTGTCATTTTAAGAGTTCAGGAGTTCATGAATTAAAAAAGTCAAATGGCGAACAAGCCAATTCGCCTTATCGAAAAGGCTGCCTTCAAAGTAGTACAGTTTGTTAATTCAGTTTTGATATATAGCGATTCCCGATTGAATAAAGTACACTTTTCCTTCGCAAATAAATTTGGAACGAAAAGTTACCGCAAAATAACAGGCATTCCAAAGCCGCAAAATAACAGGCATTCCAAAGCCGCAAAATAAATTTTGCACTCCAAAGCCGCAAAATAAATTTTGCACTCCAAAGCTGCAAAATAAATTTGGAACGAAAAGTTACCGCAAAATAAATTTTGCACTCCAAAGCCGCAAAATAAATTTTGCAGCAAAATAAATTTGGAACGAAACCGCAAAATAAATTTCGCGAAGTGTCAATTCATCAATTCAGAGTTTGTAATCTTGTAATCTAAAAAAAATTTAACAAAACTTCGTTATCAAAGTTCATTATGGGGATAAACAAATTAATTTTCACTAAGTAACGAGCTACGATCATCCGTTGCACTATTTATAAATAAACTGATAGGTGTTCAGTATTCCAGCCTTTCAAACTTGAAGGCTTTTTGATATTATTTGATAATATTCAAGTGCCACTTGGGCTTGTATAATTTCTTTTTTAGATATCCTGTGATAATTGATAATTGTTTTTAGATATGAAAACGCTCAAATTTTATTCTTATCAACTTGTTAGCCTCATGTTGATCGTATTGGTTGCTTCCTGCACTTCACAAGAAGAAAAGATGATGCAATATAAAGAACAGGCTATTTCCACCGCTTGGAAACAAGAACAACAATTAGTCAGTCTTGGACATGCTGGGACTTATCAATGGACTGAGGCTGAAACAAAAGAATTGCTTGATTCCGGTACTGTCATTGGCTATGAAGGGCGATATCTTAATCAAGATGTTGAAACGCTTTCTCAGCTTGCTACCAATCCCAATAATATTTATTTTGCCAAAATAGGGGAAAAAAGGCCGTCTTTAGAAACCAGTATGGCCCCTTTGCGTTCCTATCTGATCAGGTATGAAAAAAATAAGTATGGGTTTTTGGGTGCCTTGATAGCGGTTATGACTGTGTTAGTCATCGCATTCCAGAGAAAACGGGGCATTGTTATATACCCCGCTATAATCGGTGCTATACTCATGGGCATTCGGATGGGGGTTATTTCAGGCGGTTCTTATATAGCCATTCTTGGTGGATTAGCCAGCGGCCTGATTGCGGGTACAGTCGCCGGTATTTTTATTTTTTTAGTGGTTTTATCAGCCGGCGTGGGGTAAGGCATATCCAAAGGTTATAACGGATGATCGGTGCGGGCGAACACGCAGGTTCGCCCAATCTTACTCTGCTTTGATTTGCACTGCTTGAGTCATTGGCATACGCACCGATTTTAATAAACGCCAATCATTTCTTGTAGGGGGCAGGTAACGGGTTTTTGTTGCCTGCCCCATTCTGATTACTCTGGTTTGATGTTGCCAGTTTAATAAACGCCAATCATTTCTTGTAGGTAACGGTTTTTTGTTGCCGGCCCCATTTTGATTACTTTGCTTTAATTTGTACTGTTTGAGTCATGGGTAGCTGCGTCGAATCTAACAAACGCCAATCATCTGCTGCCAGTTGAACAAAAAAGAACCCCTCTTCCAATTCAGGCAAAGCACTTTGATAAGTATTGTCACCAAGATAGACTAAACTCACTGCTTTATCAAAACCGGAGCGGGTATGATGACTCAATTGAAGCTGAATTTGATTGGGTAAGGTGTAATCAGGTTCGGCTTTCAGATTGAGCTGGATCAGTTGATGTTCAACATTAAAACGTAAAGTGGCTTCTAAACCATGACGTGCCGCTGCTTGATCACGTTCTAAAGTCCGATTGATTTCTAATCCTTGTTTATAATAATCATCCACCACTAAACCATCATTGGAATGGATAGCAAGCGTAATGGTGATCATCCCACCCATAACAGCAGAGGCAGGAAATAAAATCAGCAACCAAACAAAAGGTTCACGATACCAAGATTTTGTCATTTTCAATTATCCTTTTTTAGTTATTGTCTGCCCAAAACCGCCAAAATTTGCTAAACGAGAGCAACCTTGGCGGTTTTCAGAGTACCAAAATTCGGCCTAAGGCATATCCAAAAAATAAATTATCCCAGTCGGTTTTGTCGGGTGGGTTTTGGGTTTTTAAAGTTAAGCCGGGGCGAACACGCAGGTTCGCCCCTACAGCCCATAAATACGCTGTTTTTGTAGGGGCATACATGCGTGTTTGCCCTTAAATTATCGTTAAGCCGGGGCGAACACGCAGGTTCGCCCCTACAGTCCATAAATACACTATTTTCATAGGGGCATACCTGCGTGTTTGCCCTTAAATTATTTTTTTGGAACTCCCTAACAAGGGCCACATATCCGATGATTTCTATCCTGAAATTGACAAGTGTATTCATCTTTGGCTTCCCCATATCGGCTTGTCATCGGTTGACATAATTTGGTTTTAGGGAACCACTTACCGTCTTCAGTCATATAACAGTCTTTAGGAATCAGTGTTTCTTTTCCATTATAGACTTCATAAATCGTCACCGTTTCAGGAGCCACTTGACGCTTTTTCAGGAAATTGGTTAACGTACAAATCTTATCAGCAAGATAAGAAACCTGTATTGAATCGTCATCTTCAACAACATTGATGACAGCTTGGTATGTGTATGGTATTTTTTTATCATACTTGGAACCAAACATTTTGGTTAAGAAATTCATTTAATACCTCCATAACGATCTCCAAAGCGGAAACTTTGGATTCCATTATTGCTTCAGTGACGAACGATAGGCCCCAAAAAACGCGCTTCTTCTGTAATGCTTATGGCCGCATTTTTTCGCGCCGTTAATTGGAAGGTGACTAAAGTACTGCGTTTTGTGAGCAGATCAGGATTTGCCGCTAAACGCACCGGCAATGTCATCACAGCACCAGCTTCAATTTCAATCTGACGATCTATGAACAATTGCAATCCTTCAATACCCAAAGCGGTAACATCATAAATATGGGGTTGGTTATCTATATTCATTACTCGTAATCTATAAACATTTTCAATTAAACCCTTCCCGGTTTCTCTAAATAAACTATTGCGATCACGAATCACGTCTAATTGTACAAGAGAACGTGTACTGATGGCGACACTTATGCCAATAAAGACAGCTAATAAGATGCCAGCATACACAAAAAGACGGGGTCTCAAAATATGAATGGGTTTGCCATTCAGAACATTTTCAGTGGTGTAACAAATCAAACCCTTGGGATAATTCATTTTGTGCATAATGTCATCACAGGCATCAACACACGCTGAACAGCTTATACATTGATATTGCAAACCCTCACGGATATCAATGCCGGTGGGACAAACTTGAACGCACATTGTACAGTTAATACAATCGCCCAAACCTTGTGCTTTATAATCGGTATCCCGTTTACGCGAACCACGCTGTTCGCCACGTTTCTCATCATACGCAATGATCATCGTATCCTTGTCAAACATGGCACTTTGAAAACGGGCATAAGGGCACATATAATTACAGACTTGCTCCCGCATCCAGCCTGCATTGCCATAAACGGCAAAAGCATAGAACAAAATCCAGAATGTTTCCCAACCGCTGAGATTGAAGGTGATAACCTCTTGCGTTAAGTCATGAATCGGAACGAAAAACCCAACAAAGGTAAAGCCAGTAAATAATGAAAAAACAACCCACAAGCTATGTTTAGTCGCTTTGATGCGAAATTTACGAAATGATAAGGGTGCCCTATCCAGTTTCATTTGTTTAGGCCGATCCCCTTCGAGGAGACGTTCCATCCATAAAAACGCATCCGTCCAAATCGTTTGTGGACAGGCAAACCCGCACCATAATCGCCCCGCTAAACTGGTAAAGAAAAACAGGGCCAGTGCGGCAATCATCAACAACAGTGTGAGATAGATAAAATCTTGAGGCCAAAACGTGAGGCCAAAGAGATGAAATTTGCGGGCAGGTAAATCGAATAATACCGCTTGTCTGCCTTCCCACTGTATCCAAGGGGATATGTAGTAAATACCTAATAAGATGAAGCCACTTAACGCTTTTAAGCGGGTAAAAAATCCTAGCACAATGCGCGGATAGATTTTCTCACGTTTAGCGTAAAGGGTTTGAGGTTGTTCGGCCTCATCCGAATGATGTTTTGATGATGTCATGATGAGTAAGTTCCTCTTACGTTACAATAAATAAAATTCTTTAACAGCAAAATCCTCGTTATTAAATTTCGTTATTTTTTTAGATGCTATATCCATCTTGATTAACGGCAATTTTGCCACGGAAAAACACGGAAAAACACGGAAATATTCCGTGCTTTCTGTGTCATTCCGTGGCTAATATCCCCATTCAAAATTCTCAATTACCCAATTCCCATTGTTTGAACACCTCCATTGGTTTGGAGAGACTACCCATTTTCGATCAGATTGATTTCACAATAAGCGCACAATCCATGTTGGATGTTACTCAAGGCTTGAATAAGGTTACTGTAGGTTTTTCCACCTTCATTATTCCTAAAAGCATTCCAATCTTTCTTAGCTCGTTTGTTAGGCGGATATCCTTTTAAAAACTGTTGCAAGCTCGCAGGTACCCTATCAAGTTGCTTTACATTTTTCATGAGTTTTGTTTCCCGTAAAGTACCCGCTGCCGACGAATTGCCATATCGGCTTTAATTAATATTGGATCATGAGGAGATTCTTGATTCAGTTCATGACGCAACTTTAAAGCTTCTTGAGTTTCTCCTTGATTGCTTTCAATCAAATCATAGTATTTTCCGAGTAATTTTGTAAACTTGTTCTTTTCTGCTGGAGGGCGCTCATTGACTCCCATGATTTCAACCAGCAATCGCCCACTTTCTGCACCATAAGAAGAAGTCGCCTGTTCAGCAATGACATTATCATTTTCCCTAGTTAACAAAACAATATGTTCTGGCTTGATAGTTGTCAAAACTTGTGCGCTATGGGTAGTCACGATAAATTGTGCCTTGGGAAATGTTTCTATCAGATCAACTAATACCTGTTGTTGCCAAATGGAATGCAAATGTAAGTCAACTTCATCAATGAGTACGATAGCTTCTGATTGTTGGATGGCGTTTTCATGAAAATGAGGATTCGCTTGTGCCATGCGTCGTGCTAAATCCATGACTAAAGCCAAAGTAGTACGATAGCCATCACTCAATTGAGTGAGTGACAACATTTCTTGATGCCCACCCTGGTTTTTAAAGGTGACAATTAAGCGTAACGGATCAATGAGTGTGCGTGGATTTGAGCAATCGGGCATCATTTTACAAATGGCTTGACGCACTGATTCTAATACGGGTAGACGATATTCAAAATCATGCCGTTCACTTTGTTCTCTTCGCTCAATGTCTTCCTGAAAAGCAAACCATTCTATCATCGTTTTAAAACGTTGGGTTGCCACTAATGCATGCTCTAATGCTTTGAAACGATTGAATTTTTTGTTAAAATCACGTTGTAAAGAATCCGACAAAACGGCACGATCAGTACCATAGTAGGCAATCACGGGTAAGTCGGTTTTTTTTCCATCTAAAAATAAGTCGGTTTTTTTTCCATCTTGAACATCGTTGATGATGTTTTCCAAAAATTGATGAAGCTGGCCTAATTTTTTTTCAGATTTATCGGATGAGATGGCTTGTCGAGTCCGTTCACTCTGATCACGTTTTTTAGTCATATCCCAAATCACGCCTTCAACACTTTCAAGCGTCACACGAGTATAAGGGGCTTGACTGGGTTCTTGATCATCCTTTAATTCTGTTGCCAATTCTTCTCGAATATCACTTTGACGAAACTTGATCCCACTGACGCTAGGTAAACGAGTTAATATCGCGCCTAAACCAACCGCAATGGCATCCAAAATGGTTGTCTTACCAGCAGCATTATTGCCAACTAAAACGGTTAATTGGGGATCGAGTGGTAAATCTAATTTCTTAATCGCTCGAAAATTTTCAATTGTGATGCGACTGATTTTCATAGCTTTTTCTCAATAAGCCGTTTTAATCCATAATAAAGTATTCTTAAAGAAGTTCCACCATAGCCGATATCTATAGCATTTTTCTTTTGCGTGAACCGAAGGTCAGCGAAGCTAAATATATCAATTTGTAGGGGCGATTTGTAGGCTGGGATCGCTATCGACAATGAAATGAACTTAATATAAACCCCGATTTCACCAAACGCTTACCCACCATTTCCCTTGCCTACCCTCTCCCTAAAAATTTAACAATTCTTTTATAAGCCACTTTTCAGGCAAGCTTTAATAAAGTCATCTAAATCGCCAGCCAACACTGCCCACACATCCTCTTTTTTTAAGCCGGTGCGTAAATCCTCAATGTACGATTTATCCAACACATAAGAACGAATCGGAGGGTACTTACTCATGTCTGGTTGACTGTTTTCAACGGTTGATTGAGCGGCAATATTGCCTTGCTGCATTTTTAAGTCAAACAATTTTGCGTATAAATACTTCATTGCAAAGGCTTTATTTTGGATCGCAGAACGTTTCTCTTCACATTGCACGACAATGTTAGTCGGAAAATGGGTAATGCGTACTGCTGATTCATGACGATTGATATGTGGCCCACCCGCACCGGTGGCACGATAAACATCCATACGCAGATCAGTGGGATTAATCTCAATATCCACATCTTCAACTTCAGGCACGACAGAGACTTCAACAAATGAGGTGCAACTACGGTTTGTGGATTGAAAGGGCGATTGACGGATTAAGCGATGTCTTCCTTTTTCTGTGCGTAACCAACCATACGCATATTCCCCTACAATATGGATGGCTACACTTTTAAGGCCTGCGATGTCGCCACCTGAATAGTGAATTATCTTGGTGGCAAAACCATGTTTTTCTGCCCAGCGTAAGTACATACGCAATAACAGGTTAGCCCAATCTTGAGCTTCCATTTCCGTGCAACCGCTTCCAGATTGAATCTCTAAAAACGCATTGCGTTCGCCCATATCACCAAAAAAGAGGTTAATATCAAGGGCAGAAAATTTGTCTTCTAAACGCGCCACATCTTGAGATACCAGTTTTACTGTCTCATGATCAACCACCTCAAACGCCAGTTCCAATAATTCGCGTTGTTCTAATAATGCTTTATCAAATGGGTTAACGGGTTGCACGAGTTTTTCCAAAACAAGTTTTTCCCGTTCAAGATTTTTAATTTCACTGTCAATTTTTTCCAGACGTTTAATTTTAGAGAGATAGTTAGAAGACTCCTTGATCGCGTCTACGCGATTTTGCAAATCTGCTATGCGTTGAAAAAGCGTATTAAATTCCATTGTGATAGCTGATTTTCATAGTTTTTTTGGCTAAATTACCCGCAACCGACGAATTGCTATATCGGCTTTAATAAGTACATTTGAAAGAAGAGCAAGGAATATTTCCATTTTGAGAGTCAAGGTTACTTCGATAATAAATGTGGTCTGTCCTGGGGTGTTAAATATAAACACATTTCTTGGTTTATTTTTCACCCTATTTTTATTCCCTGAAGGATGAATGGTGGGCTTCCGTGCGGTGAAATCTGGGTTTATATTGAGTTCATTGCCGCCCGTTTACCCACCCTACAAATATTGGGTGAAAAAAAAGTCATCCCGTACCTGAAATTTAACACCCCAGGTATGTCCCCTATTATTTGTCTGTTGTCACTAACCCGATATACTTGGCTTTATCAGAATCTGTTCAAGTTTTTCTAACTTCTTCATAAAAAATTCAACATGCCACAATTCAAGTTTATTATGTTCTTCCACCTCTACAAAACGTTTAACATCCTTTTTAAGTTCTTTCCAATTAAGAGACTGAATCTTGATAGCTAATTGTTCCAAATACCATGCCGGTGTGATTTCAATTCCTTGATTTTCCCAAGGCCCAATTTGATTAATGGCTTGTGTCAATAAAGTAAAATTAGGTATGACATTTTTGGAAACATACCAATCGAAGTCATACCAATCTCTACCTTTATCATACTTTCGACAAAGTAAAGCGTGACTTTTGTTAGCGAAGTTACTTGGTAAATTTTGAACATCAATTGAAAAATCAAGAGGAAAAGTTAAAAGCTTAGTTTCTATCTTTGAGCCTATCGGTGGATTAGTATCTACTTCCAATTTTATCTTAATTTTTTGTTTTGGGTGACGTTTAAATGACAAATTGAAGAGATTACCAATAGAATTATGTTTTAAAAACATCTTTTTAACGGTTTCAGTCTCTTTTCTCTTCTCAAGCATTTCAAGCTCAATGCCATAATCAGTACATTTTTTCTTTATAGTCTCTGAATAAGGTTGCCACTTAAAATTTGAATCTGGTTGTTTTAACAAAAAATCTAAATCTTCTGAAAAACGTTCTAATCCATAACATATTCTTAAAGAAGTGCCACCATGGAAAATACCAACATCAAAAAAGTGAGCTTCAGCAAGCGCACTCAAAATAATCTCTTGAGTGATTTCTTTCAGTGCGTTTTCCTGCTGAGCTTCGGTGTCTATCTCATATTCGTTAAGCCTTTTTTCTATAATAGAGAACATTATTTCCCTAACACCTTTCGTAATTGAACTAAAAATGTATTCACCCGTTTGGCACGATAAAACTTTTTGGTGCGATAAACTTCAATAATGTTTTCAAAGTCAATAGATTCAAGCGTTTCAAGCTCATCATCATCAATTCGTAAACCATCGGTTAGAAAATCAATACCAACCCATTGCCATGCTCTTTCAAAAATTAAATCGGCCAATGCTCTTAAAGGGCTTGCTATCCAAAAGGTTTTTCCGTTCACTTCTTCACGCGAAACACCGGTGAAAAATTGAGCTGGATCGACCGATATGTTTTGATACTCAAATAATCCGAGTGGTGTTTTGTAAGAAAGCGATTTTCGCCCAACAATCGCACTTGCTATAACGGTTACTTTCTCTGGAATCCACTGATGGTATGACAATGCCGTTTCAAAGGAAACATAACTTTCATTGACAAGTTCATGTGCAATAGAATACTCATTCAATTTTACGGGGGCCTGTTTTGGTGAAATCATATAGATGCCGCGTTTTATTCTAATCAGTTCGCCGTTATCAATAGCAGGCTTGATAAATTGCTTATATCGTTGAGTCTTGTTACTTCCTAAAAAACGTGCTAATTCTTGAGTAGAGAAAACATTGATCCCTGATCCCATCGCTTGTAGTTTTTCGATTGTTGTTAACATTGTTTTGTTTATAAAAATGGGTTTGTTAGCTCGTCTAGGGTGTATCGCTGCGCGTCATACACCAAAACGTCAACACGAAACACTTACACTTTGTCAAAATTATAACGGAAAATGCGGTTCCTATTTATCATGAAGAAACTCTGTGTGGAAATAAGCTTGCCAAAATCAACTTGCGATTGGCACGTTACCTCATTTGCTGAGACTTATCAACAGTTAACCGTGTCATGTTCTGCTATGCTGGCTTGTGTTAGCCTAGAAATGATGCCATAGAGGTGTTCAATCTCTTTCAGCAATCTAGGGATATCCTGTCTGGCATGGGCAATAAAATCTTGATCGGAGGCAGTAGCACCAGATAACTCAATATCTTCACCACGAGATTCCCCTTCTCCAGTCATGATAAAGCTAGAACCACTCGTGTGATCTCGTCCTTCAATGTATGATATCCATGGCCCGGGGGTAGCTATTTCACATCTATATTTAATTTGTTTAAGTTGTGTTGGTGTTATAATTTTACTCTCATCATCTTTAGTCATCGCTATCTCTCCATCATAAGTGTCTTCAAGTTTTGTCTCAAGTCAGTCCTCACTAAACCGAATTTGTATTACTTGAGGTTTGGATTTCTAATAGTCGGGGTGAAAAGTTCTTCAGCTTGTTGTGGCGTAATACCACATAAAATACAGTGATATTGATTGTTTAGTGTTCCAGAGGGAAGAATATCACCACCCGTTTTGCGTACTTCACCAACCGTCGTTACGCCAACTTGTTTATTTGGAATACTTTTAGTTAATTCTTTCACAGATTGACTTAAGGCACTATTAACTGAAACCCCTGATAATTTTCCTTGCGAATCATAGTTGTACACCTGATCCCTTTGCAAATCTTGCGGCGATACAAGTACCACCACGACAGACATAAGCATCATCAGGTAGTGCTTTTATTTTTAGAGTCGCATCATCCGCTACTGCATTATCAATAGTCTGTCGTTTTGTTGTCTCTTTTAGCACGAAAGGAACAAATATAGGCACCGTCTCAACTTCTAAGACAGCGTTTTTAAAATCAGGTACTAACATATTGGTTATTATCGGTAATGTCGTGCTTGTTTTGAACAATTTATTGTTTTTTATAACCTATTGTTATTTAACATTTATTTAAAGCTTCAAAGAAATTCGATTTTTTGAAAAAAATCGGATTTCTGGCTGAGTTAAATTTTCAACAATATTTGGTGCGTTGTTTCATTATGTTCAACAGATTGTCGCATCAACAAAGGTTGTAGCATGGTAGATTTACCCCGCCCATTAATGCCAGTCAACAAATTTAACTGGTTTAACGGAAAAGAAGTTTCTTCTTTGAAATATTTTAAATGCGTTAGTTTGATTTGCGTTAACCTGTTTATAGTTTTCCCAAAATGTCTTGTACCCGTTGAAATCGTGTCATGACTTTGGCTGTATTAAGTACTGAACCATAAATTTTCAGGTATTTTAATATAGCGTTTCCCGATCTCATGACGTACAGTTATATCAAGAAAATCGAACCGCAAAATAACAGGCATTCCAATCGGGCCACAAAATAACAGGCATTCCAGTCGGGCCGCAAAATAAATTTGGAACGAAAATCAATCGGGCCGCAAAATAACAGGCATTCCAGTCGGGCCTTCAATATTTATCAATATGCCCCTTTTTTTAGAAATGATGTGGCATCAATAAAATCATTAAGCCAAATAAAATCACTAGGGTGCCAGCAATTCTGCGAACGATGATTTTTTGGGCGAATCGGGTTAACCATTGCGCGGTTGCGCCCATGGTGAGTAACATGGGTAAGGTGCCTAATCCAAATGCTAACATCAATAATCCACCATGCCAGGCATTGCCTGATGCTAGGGCAAAAAATAAAATGCTATAGACTAATCCGCAGGGTAACCATCCCCAGACTAAACCGAGTCCAAGTGCTTGTAAGGGATGTTTGACGGGGAGAAAACGTTGGCCAATGGGTTCTATTTTCCGCCACAGGAAACCGCCGGCTTTTTCAAAATAGCTTAAAAATTGCCACCATGCGCCGATATATAATCCTAATGCTATCATGAAGAATCCGGCTACCCACATTGCGACTATGCGGGGATTTTCTAAGGGTAACCAATTTGAAAATTGTTCTCCTAAGAATCCGGCTAAAATGCCGGCAATCATATAACTGCTTATTCTGCCAATATTATAAGTGAGTAAGTAGGGTATTAAGCGGCCGAAAGAGTGACGCACTTCGAGAGATAAATTCATCGTTAATAGCCCAACAATGCCGCCACACATGCCTACACAATGCCCTGAGCCTAAGAGGCCGGCGATAAAGGCGGATAGTAACGTTAATTCAGTTGTCATAAGTCTTGATTATCCTTGTAATGGCATTGAAGGGCAGATTAGACTTTTTGAAGAAAAATCTAAAAATGTGATAGAACGCTGATTGTCATGATTGTCATGATTTACGCTGATTAATCTACCCGCAAAATAAATTTGGAACGAAAATCGGGCAGAAGCAAAATAAATTTGGAACGAAAATCAGGCAGAAGCAAAATAAATTTGGAACGTCAATCTGCCCGCAAAATAAATTTGGAACGTCAATCTGCCCGCAAAATATAAATCACTGTATTTTTTTAGCAATAAAACCACCCACTGCTTGTTCTGTAGGCATGATTTCAATGGTGTTGATGTTTACCCGTTTTGGCATTTTAAGAGCAAATATCACTGATTCTGCAATGTCGCTAGGTTGTAGTAACTCGAAACTATCCAGCATAGCTTTTTGCTTGTCTGGATCGTCTAGGGCTGTCTCAAAGAATTCTGTATGCACCCTTCCTGGACAGATTTCTGTATTGCGAACCGGTGTTCCGACAAGTTCTTTACGTAGGTTTTGAGATAAGAGGTGAATAGCGCCTTTACTGGCACCATAAATCGAAGAGGTCAATGGATAAAGGCCTGAAATCGAACCGATATGTATCATATGACCGCACCCTCGTTTTATCATGCCGGGTGCTATTGCTTTTATGACATGGACTGTGGCAATGATATTCGTCTCCAAAGTACGCTCAATATCTTCTCTGCTCGCTTTGAATAGAGTGTCAAAGCCGCGCCCCATGCCAGCGTTATTGACGAGTACGTCTACTTCTAATGGATTCAGGGTGTGGTATAGCGCGTCAGTATCTCTTAAGTCTAATACATGCGGAATGCATCCTGTTTCATTTTCCAATTTCTGAAGCCGCGCTGCACGACGGGCTATTGCGTGAACGATGAGGCCATGTTCCGTTAAACTACGCACTATGGCTTCACCAATACCACTCGATGCTCCGGTAACCAAGGCTGTACGATAGTTTGATATCATGATTTATGAAAGGGTGCATTTCTAAGTAAAAAAAGGCTCATATTGATAAATTTTGAAGCCACATTTTTGTTCCAAATTTATTTTGCGAAGTGCCACTGGAGTGCAAAATTTATTTGCGAAGTGCCATTTTCGTTCCAAATTTATTTTGCGAACTGCCACTGGAGTGCAAAATTTATTTTGCGAACTGCCATTTTCGTTCCAAATTTATTTTGCGACAACCAAGATATGATAATGACCGGTTTTTGGGAATGCGCCCTTTATGAAAATAATGTTGATCTAGGGAGGGTAAGCGAGTAGAGAGGCAGCCCACCATCTTCTTAAACTTGTAACATAGACCAGCAAACTAAAGTTGGAACGTAGACCAGCAAACTAAAGTTTGCACTCCAATCTACCCGCAAAATAAATTTTGCACTCCAATCGGGCCGAAGCAAAATAAATTTTTAACGAAAATATGGTTTCCCCAAGCCTTTTCAGGTTTGTTTGGTACATATTGCTCGATTTTTTTTATCAGACAATAAGGGCCTTGTGCTTGAGAGGGTTTGTTGATATGCCTCATGAGTGTAATAGCAATGCCTTATGTTTACGGATTAGCATGTCTGCGAGGTTAAACTGACTTTTTTCTAGGACTTGTTCTAGCTTTGAGCGTAATTTTCTAGCTTCTGCACTGTCGTATTGTCCATGATTGACTAAAAATAAATAGCGATTGTATTCCTCTACTTCTGGAAGATTTTGTGGTCGTGGATCAACCTGCATAATACTCTGTAAGGCCTCAGTACTTTCTGCTCCATAAGGTTCTGTGATGGGACGATAAGCACAAATCCCGAGTTCTTCACAGCATTTTAATAACCAGATATTCTCTTTATGTACTGTACTCAATATTTGTGGACTGTGTGTCGTGACTATGAATTGTGTTTTGGGGAAAGTTTGCATTAAATCCGGTAAGAGGGTTTGTTGCCATTTGGGATGCAAATGTAAGTCAATTTCGTCAATCAGTACTATCGCTTCTTCATTTAATGGTTTGTCTAAATGAGGATTCGCTTGGGCCATGCGTCGTGCTAAATCCATCACGAGTGCTAATAGGGTACGAAAACCATGACTGAGTTGCGATATTTCCAATGTGATAGGTTGTTGCTGTTCATTTTTAAAATCAACTAATAGGCGTGGGGGGCTTAACTCACTACGCCGATGATGGCATTCTTTAATCGTTGTTTCAACAGCTTGGCGAACAATTTCAAGTTCATCTAACTTATAACTATAATCTTGGCGTTTTTTACCCTCTCTCGCTTCTTGATTTTCTTTAGCAATAAACCACCCCATTGCTTCACGAAAATTAGTCTTGCTTTCTAAGGCTTTATTCAATGCTGTGAAACGTGTCAATTTTTGATTATTGATGTCTTTTGTTTCAAGAATATCAGAAAAAACAGCACGTTCTGTACTGTAATAAACGAATACTGGCAATAGGATGGGTTGGTTATTTTGGACACCATTAATACTTTCTTCCAGATAAGCATGAAGTGGCTTTAAGCCTATTGTATCTGGTAATGCTTTGGCCGTGTGTTTGGTTTTATCACGGCGCGTCATACGATCCCATTGTACATTCTCATCATTGGTCAATTTGACACGCATGTAAGGTGCTTTTTGCTCTTGAGTTGTTTGTCTTAAGTCGTGTTGCTTAAACCCTATACCACTTATTTCTGGCAAATGGGTCAAAATGGGGCTCAGTCCGACAGCTAAAGCATCTAGTAAGGTTGTTTTACCCGTTGCATTGTCGCCAATCAGCACGGTGAGTTGGGGATGTAAAGGCAATTCAAGTTTCTTAATGGCTCGGAAGTTTTCGATTTTGATGGATTTCAGTTTCATTTTATCATTCAAGGGAAATGGGGCAGGCAACAAAAACCCGTTACCCACCCGACAGGTTAGTTAGGGGAATGAATGGTGGGCAACATAAACACGTTACCCACCCGACAGGTTAGGGGAATGGTGGGCAACAAAAACACGTTACCCACCCTACATTTAATTAAAATGGGGCAGGCAACAAAAACCCGTTACCCACCCGACAGGTTAGGGAAATGGGGCAGGCAACATAAACACGTTACCCACCCGACAGGTTAGGGAAATGGGGCCGGCAACAATCTTTACCCACCCTACAAACAATTAATTGGACAAACTATAAATATAATTGGCTAACAAATGCACTTTGGCTTCACCTAAAAAGTCTCCGTGTGCGGGCATTTTGCCCTGACGGCCTTTAGCAATAGTGGTTTCAATCCTTTTTGGGGAGCCGCCATAAAACCAGATGTCGTCAGTCAAGTTAGGCGCGCCTAACATTTGATTCCCTTTGCCGGTTGGCCCATGACAAGCAATACACATTGCTGTATAGGTTTTCTGGCCTTTGGCCGCTGCGGCTGAATCATGATCACGTCCACTTAAACTCAGTACATATTGAGTCACTTGTTTGACACCGTTTTCTCCTATCGCGGGTTCCCATGCGGGCATTTGGCCTTGTCGTCCATTCTTAATCGTGGTTTCAATCGCAGCAGGGCTGCCACCATAGAGCCAATCTTCATCACGCAAGTTGGGATAGCCGGGAACGCCACGCGCATCGGAGCCATGACAGGTTGTACAGTAAGTCATAAACAAACTGTGACCGAGTTGCTTCGCATTCTCGTTTTCAACTAAGGCTGTAATGGGCTCGTTTTGATACTTCTCATAAAGCGGCCCATAGCGCGTGTCAGCTGCCCACATTTCTAATCGGTATTCCTTCAATTCCGTCCAATTCCAGACACCCATATATGAGCCTAAACCCGGATACAGAACTAAATAGACGAGACCGAATATCAAGGTGATGTAGAACATATTCAACCACCAGCGAGGTAGGGGGTTGTTGTATTCTTCTAGGTTGCCATCCCAGACATGGCCCATCGTTTCCACTTTATCGCCGGTTTTTTTAAAGTCAGCGCCTAACCAATAAATCAGGCCAAAACAGGCGAAAATACCACCTAAAGTGATGATTGTAATAAACCAATCCCAAAATTGACTGGTAAACAGGCTTTCTTCAAACATGATGTTTCTCCTTGACTGTGGATTCAATTGAGTCATCGTCTTCTATGGGCAGACGGGCCGCTTCGTCATATTGCGTTTGACGCTTGCTGCTGTATACCCATACCACAATGCCTAAAAAGATGACCATGACGACAATTGTCCAAATAGACTGAAAAATGGTGAACATTCCAAGATTTACCTCACTGTTTTGATCGCAGTGCCTAAGTTTTGCAAATAGGCTATGATGGCATCCATCTCTGTTTTGTCTGAAACCGCTTGTGCAGCTTGAGCAATTTCTTCATCGGTGTATGGATGATCGAACCAATCTTTCAAAACCTGCATTTTGTGTTGAACGTCTTCGCCATCAATCAGATTCTCATTCAGCCAAGGATAGCCAGGCATGACTGATTCAGGTACCACATCGCGTGGGTTGTTCAAATGGGCATAGTGCCAATCATCACTATAACGCCCTCCGACACGGTGTAAATCTGGGCCGGTTCGTTTAGAACCCCATTGGAAGGGCCGATCATAAACAAATTCGCCGGCGACTGAGTAGTGTCCATAGCGTTCTGTTTCAGCGCGAAAGGGCCGAATCATTTGGGAATGGCATACCATGCAAGATTCACGAACATAAATATCGCGTCCTGCCAATTGTAGTGCGGGATAAGGTTTTAAACCTTCTACGGGCTTAAGCATAGATTCCATAAAAAACAAGGGTACAATTTGTACCAGGCCTCCAATACTCACCACAATGGTGATGAGAATGATCATTAAGCCTATGTTTTTTTCAACTTTTTCATGTCCTGTCGCCATTTGATCTCTCCTTAGTGTGCAAAAGCGGGGGCCGGAATCGTGTCATTCACTTCGGTCACTTTAGAACTCGTTACCGTTTTGAAGACGTTATACGCCATAATCACCATGCCAAGCAGGAATAAAACACCGCCTAACCAACGAATCACGTAGTAAGGATGCATGGCTTGCACGGATTCGACAAAGCTATACGTCAAGGTACCATCAGGATTGACGGCACGCCACATTAAGCCTTGCATAATGCCAGATACCCACATGGCTGTGATATAGAGTACGACACCAATCGTTGCACTCCAAAAATGCACTTCAACCAGTTTCAGGCTGTACAGTTCACGTCCAAATATACGCGGGATCAAATAGTACAGGCTACCCATTGAGATCATGGCAACCCAACCGAGCGCACCGGAATGCACATGTCCAATCGTCCAATCGGTGTAATGTGATAAGGCATTGACTGTCTTAATGGCCATCATGGGCCCTTCAAAAGTGGACATGCCATAGAAGGAAATCGCGACAATCATGAAACGCAAAATGGGATCGCTACGCAGTTTTTCCCACGCGCCAGATAACGTCATGATGCCGTTAATCATACCGCCCCAAGAGGGTGCCAGCAGAATCAGAGACATCACCATGCCTGTAGTTTGTGTCCAATCGGGTAAGGCGGTGTAATGTAAGTGATGGGGGCCGGCCCAAATGTAGGTGAAAATCAAGGCCCAAAAGTGAACAATGGACAAACGGTAAGAATACACCGGCCGTTGCGCTTGCTTTGGCACAAAATAGTACATCATGCCCAAAAAGCCGGCGGTTAAGAAAAACCCTACCGCATTGTGGCCATACCACCATTGCACCATCGCATCTTGCACCCCAGCGTAGGCAGAATAAGATTTCCACATCGAAACGGGAATGGCGAGGTTATTAAAGATGTGCAATATAGCAATCGTGATAATAAAGGCCCCGTAAAACCAATTTGCCACATAAATATGGGGGACTTTCCGCTTAACAATGGTGCCAAAGAAAACAATGGCATAAGTGATCCAAACTGCGGCAATGAGCAAATCAATTGGCCATTCCAATTCGGCGTATTCTTTGGTGCTTGTCAAACCCAGCGGCAAAGTGATTGCGGCTAATACGATAACCAGTTGCCAGGCCCAAAACGTAAAGCCGGCCAGCCTATCCGATATTAACCGCACATGACAAGTGCGTTGCACGACATAATAAGAAGTCGCAAATAAAGCCGATCCGCCAAAGGCAAAAATCACGGTATTGGTGTGTAAAGGTCGTAGACGACTAAATGTTATGTAAGGTATATCGAAGTTAAGCCAAGGCCAAGCCAGTTCGGCGGCAATATAAACACCGACTGTCATGCCTACGAGCCCCCAGACAATCGTCATGATGGCAAATTGCCTCACAACCTTATAGTTGTAGGTATCAGTACCTACAGTTGTCGTTTCCGCCATGCGTTAATTTTCTCCATTTTAAACACATATAACTGTTTGATTATATTACTATTTTATAATATATCAGACATAAACAATCACAAATCAAAACCATTTATTAAATAATAAATAATGCGTTAAGTTAAGGTTAATGCCTATTTAATTAGTGAGATCAAAAGGCCTGGTTTTGATGTGGATTGATATAAATCAATATGAAAATGATAAAAACGTAGTGTAAACGATTATTTATTAAAAAGGTATTGATATAAATCAATTTTTGGTGGCGATTAATTATCATTCATAATTAGAAATTCAGATTTTTAAGTGTTTGAATAAACACAGATGTTAATGTTCAATTCTCAATTCTCATTCAATTTATTTTTAACACCTGTACAAACTTCGTTCAAAGCTCAAGCGAGATCAACTTTAGTTTGTCAAAACCCAAAAAAGACTTTACATACGCCTTATATCTGTTAAAATTTTTAATTGCTTTCTGATGAAAGTGACTGTGTCTCAAATCAATCTATTGATTTAAAAAATCAAATGGCTATAAAAGACTGATTGGAGTCTATAAAACCGCCATAGTGAATTAAAAACACTATGAGCAAGTCTGTCAATCACGACAAAAGGAAAAAAAATGAACGAACAGAAATCCAATAACCTGAAAGTTAAAACGGATATCAAAGCTGGGCAGGATTGCCCCTTTTCACAAAAACTCCTTAATGAACGTCAACAGAACTGCAAGAGGGGTTCTGGCTTTGATTGTGAACTCCTCAGAGAGTACAAACAAGATCAGCCTCAGTGTTTTTAAATCATTGTTACCAATAGCTCATGTCGGCAATAATCCAAAACCAATAGGCTAAATCGTTTAGTCTAAATCGGCGTTGATGTGATGTTTTGTGCTACAGACAGACTTCACATCGCAGTTCATAAATTAAACCAAAACCACAAAAACGACATTCGAGGTTCAAGTTTTTGCGCGCAAAAACTTGAACCTCGAATATATACCAAAATGAGTGTCTGAAAAATTCTATGACACAAAAATATTTAAAAAAACTCTTGACAAAAAATAGATTTTTTGTTTTTATTAACCTTGACTCTTATCAAGGGATGAGAGTCTTCAAAGCAAGATATTATGGTTCAGTATTAAAATGTCATACTGGTAAAATCTTAGACTTAATAATAAACATAAGATTATCTTCAAAATCTTATTGTGTATTATACTAAAAAGTCACAAGTCGTTTTTGTGACCCGGGGAGCTTACCCTTAAGACATAACATTAGCTGATTTTTGTGGTTTTGGCGTTTTTAAATAAGAGTCGTTTATAAAAACAAGCGGATTATAATGCTCTTTCCAGCGTACAACCTTTGTCTCTCGTTTCGCCATGCAGCTAGTGTTGATATCCAGTTTACATAAGACAATGCGTTGTGCGCTTTTTTTCAAGGTAATCCCTTTTGCCTAACAGTTCATTTACTGGCTTATGTTTTTAGGGATTACCGTTTTTCAAATTTTCACCTAACCCCACCATCCCGACGATCAAAAAATCCCCTCTTTTTCATCCAGCCATTGCAAAATATTGTCATAAAACAATGCCGCCAATCAATGGCAATAACGGATAACCCAATAAAATCCCATTAATATCACTTAATTAAAAAATAGAAAATAAAACTGATCTCTATGTGCGTCTCTTGGCATCGAAGTGCTGTCAAAAACGCTTTCCTTTAAATGATTACCGATTACCGATTACCGATTTCAAGTAAACCATTATGCCAAATAAACCATTATGCAAGGCAGTAGAAAATCCTTTAACGACTGAACAAATACAAGATTTTTTTAGACTATTTTCTCGGCCTTATTTTATTTGAACAGCATACAGCACAGGCCGATGCCCTTGCAGATTGCACTCTTTTATGTATTTAGCTTCGCGCACCGAAGGCTCACGCTTAAGTTTCGCTTCGCGCAACGAAGCTGCGTGAAATGGTGGGTAGCGTGTTTTTGCTGCCCACCGGCCCTCACTAGACATTAGAGTTTATACCGATTTAACACAACTCATTGATTTAATTTAAATTCTTATCTTAGTGGGCAGTGGTGGGCAGCAAAAACACGCTACCCACCATTTCACGCGCTTTGTTTCGCTCCGCGAAACAAAGCGCGTGAAATACAAAAAATGTTAAAAGATTTATGCGTACCTACTTAACAAGTTTTTGCGCGCAAAAACTGTATTTAGCTTCGCGCACCGAAGGCTCACGCAAAAGTTTCGCGAAGCGAAACTTCTTAAGTGAAATTTAGCGTAGCAGACCGAAGGTTTTTGCGTAAGTTGCGCGCAACTTTTGCGAGAAATGTGAAAAGTTATATTAAATCGGTATAAACTCTACTATTCAATTGGTAAGTAGGGACACATAAATCTTTTAACATTTTCTGTATTTCACGCGCTTTGTTTCGCTCCGCTTCACCGCGCGCGTGAAATGGTGGGTAGCGTGTTTTTGCTGCCCACCATCCCTCACAACGCTGGACTACAAAATGTTAATAAACTTTTGCGTACCTACTTAACTATTACCATTGATACCGAAGCCAAAATGTATTTGCCCAGAGCTTAACTATACTGTCATTGACAAAGTGCAACATTTGCCCATAAAAGTATCCTAGATTTCTCGCAAATTAACCCTGTAATAATGACGACTTTATGCACACCAGTCGTCGCTCAACTTAATGGCGCGGCGTAAATAGATAGAAAAATCATACGTTTCAAAATATTTTTCACGATTTCACGCTGAAGTTTCGCGGAGCGAAACTTCAGCGTGAAATAAACTTTTGCGCGCAAAACTTTTGCGTGAAATGCATTTTGCAAATTCAGGCACTGGAGTTAATGGGAAATTTTAGACTCACAAAATTTGATTACGAATGAACTCCGATACGAATGAACGAATGAACGCCTTAATATACAAAACAGTGTAAAATATTACACTTTACTCATTAAAGATAAACATTTTTTTAAATTTAAAAGGAACTCATTGTGGATTCACCCACCGTTGTTGCTATACTGGTATTTTTAAGTATTTATCTCTTATGGTTTTTGATTCGTTTGTTTGCCGATCTGTTTTTGGTGGGCATTGCTCTTGTAAGTGCCACCTTGGCCTACAATATTGAAAGTTATTACGAGCAATTTTTGATGGTTTTGCAAGAATCTAACTTGTTAAACCTATTAAGTATGACTTTACCAGAACAGGCTGACAGTTTGGCAGTTTTTAAGATAGCCGGCTTGATTACTGCATCAGCGGTACTGATTTCTATACCCATTTTGCCCTTTTCGGCCACATACAGACATCTGCTTGGCATAGAAAACCCCTTATTCGCACGAAAAGAAGCCAAAGTCAGGGGTTGGATTATTGAAGAAATTCAGCGGTATGAAGCCTCTCAACTTGTTGTAGAGACTAAAGAGTCTGAAACCAGCGATTCAGAAGACGCTTCTGAGCATTACATTGATCCGCCTGAAAACATAACAACCCCTAAAAAAGACTCAATTTTACCACTCAAATCTGAAGAAAAATAACCGCTGTGTCTAGGAAGTCAATGAAAACTGTAACCGTGATTGACTATGGCATGAGCAATCTACGCTCTGTCAGTAAAGCTTTAGAACACGTTGCCGGTAACGACTGGCAAGTTTTAGTCAGTGATCAGGTCGATGTCATATACCAGGCAGACAAAATTGTCTTTCCTGGACAAGGGGCGATAGGCAATTGCATGACTTTGCTCAACCAAACCGGGATCGCCGATGTCATTAGACAAACAATTGATCAAAAACCCTTTTTAGGGATTTGTCTTGGTTTGCAAACCTTATTGACAACCAGCGAAGAAAGTGGCGGAACAGCCGGCTTGAACTGGGTTACTGGAACAGTGCCTCGCTTTATTGAGCCGCTGAATGCTCCCCATAGTGGAGAACGTCTCAAAATTCCCCACATGGGCTGGAATCAAGTGCAACAGACGCAATCGCACCCATTATGGAGAGCGATCCCTGACAATAGTCGCTTTTATTTTGTACACAGCTACTACGTCGAACCACAACAGAACAACCTCGTGGCAGGAACAACAGCTTATGGGCCTATTCAGTTTACTTCGGCATTGGCGCGAGACAATGTTTTTGCGGTGCAATTCCATCCGGAAAAAAGCCAACACGCCGGCCTCACTTTACTGAAAAATTTTTTAAACTGGTAAGATATACACTCATAATGATTAAGAAATATCCTCAAACCCTTTAAAAAATGGACGAACAGTATTAATGATAACTAACGGTGGGCAACACGCTTTGCCCACCCTGATAACTGGATTAAGGAGAATCTAAATCGAAATGAACTCTCTCTCTCTGAAATTAGGACTGCTTGGATTATGGAGCTTATTGAGTATTGCCATTAACCCAGTCTTTGCAAGCGGATGTGATGCTCTAAAAACAGCTGCTGCTTTAGAAAGTTGCCAAGACAAAAAGGTGAAAGCATCTGGCCCGCGTTTAGGCATGTTTGATGTACCAGACTCTTTCATGTTTGCCGATCCGAGCTTTAGCGGTGGTGAGGGCCTTCAAGACTACATGGAAATTGATTACACGCCGATCATTTTACAGACCTCTGAAGAAGTTCAATGCGTAGATGAGATTGAAGTGGAAGGCACTTTAGAGCAAATGGAATTGGAAGAAGGAGAAAAAGCTTGGGTGATTAAAGTAACCCAATTCAAATGTTTGTAACAACTATATCAATGAACAATTATCAATTCCACTTAAGACGTTTTTGCGCGCAAAAACGTCTTAAGTGGAAATCTTATTATCAGTTATTTGAACCTTGATATCTCATTAATATCTAAGACTAATACTCGACTCTCACGTTTTTTATAAGTCCTTTACCTAAAAACTAAATAACCTTAAAAATCAATGAGTTGGCTATTTTAACACTCAAAAATAGAGCTTTGCAAAGCCAAATAACATCAAAAACTTGATAGTCGAGTAATAGATTATCAAACAAACTATAAGGCTGATAAATGTGTACCCGTTTTTATCAAGACGGTACTTTTTTTGCATACCACGGGCTAAGTTTCCGCTGTTAAGCATCCTTATAAATTTAGCCTTGAAGAAAGAGTCAGGTTTTGATAAATGATAAATGATAATTGATAATTGATAGCTGATAACTGATAAATAACTGTGACTATGAACCCAAAAGAAGACATTTTATCAGACACAGAATCCCTGTTTGCTGATGATTTTGATGAACCAGGGGCGAAAGACGAAGACAATAGCGTCTCTAACGAAGACATATGGGAACTGTTGATTGTCGATGATGAAGAAGATGTGCATCAATTGACGCACTTTGTGTTGGACGATTATGTTTATCAAGACAAAAAGTTAAAATTGCTCAGTGCTTATTCCGCTGAAGAAGCTAAGCTTTTATTAGAACAGAATCCCAATATAGCCGTCATTCTACTGGATGTCGTCATGGAAACGAATGATGCGGGTTTAAAATTGGTCGAACATATACGCGAAATTCAGCACAATCACTTCGTCCGTATTATCCTACGAACCGGGCAAGCAGGTTACGCCCCTGAAAAGCAAGTGATTCTGAAATACGATATCAACGACTATAAGAATAAAACCGAATTGACCGATCAAAAACTGTTTACCGTCATCACGGCCAGTTTACGCGCCTATTCCGACATTATAACGATTGAATCGTATCGGCAACATCTGGAAGAAAAAGTGGCAGAGCGGACTCGTGAGCTTCAAAAAACAAATGAAGCACTGGTTAAACTCAACGAACAATTAATACAAATCAATCAGGAGAAAAACGAGTTTTTAGGTATCGCAGCCCATGACTTGAAAAATCCGCTCTCATCCATTCAATCATTGGCAAACCTGACTAGAACCTCTTTTGATGATTTTCCTAAACAGAAATTGATTGATTTTTCCCAGATGATTGAAGTCAGTGCCAATAAAATGTTTAATTTAATCAAAAATTTACTGGATGTGAATGCGATTGAATCGGGCAAAATGAATTTCTCATTAACACAACTCGACATATTCCCCTTTTTGCAAGTTGTCGTGGAGAATAATCAGGGTGCTGCCAAGAGCAAAAAAATTGGACTGCAACTTCACCGCGAAGAAGAAGAGTACAAAGCGATTATAGATGAAAACGCCATCTTACAGGTATTGGATAATCTCATTTCCAATGCCATCAAATATTCGTCGCATGGCAAAAAGGTTGATATTCGCATTTTAAAAGGTGAGAACACCGTTTGTTGCGAAATACAAGACGAAGGGCCCGGTCTTTCTGAAACGGATCAAGAGCAATTATTTATGAAATTTGCCCGTTTAACGCCACGCCCTACAGCTGATGAACATTCAACAGGTTTAGGATTATTCATTGTTCAGAAATTAGTCAACAAAATGAATGGCTCTGTCAGCTATAAAGGCAAATTAGGACAGGGTTCGACGTTTGTTATTGAATTTCCATCGACATAACATCGAATTGGCGTTGCAAATTTTAGTTTGAATTGTTTGCAAACTAAAGTTTGCACTCCGATCTACGAACTGATAACTGAAAAGAAAGGAAAATAGATATGAAAATAATAGCCGTTGGTGTGAGTTCTGCTTTCGCCACTGGGCCGTATGAAGAAGTGATCACGGTAAACAAAGCCAGTGAATTGTTTAGAAAAATCGCTTCTGAACAGAAATTCAAGAATGCTTCTGAAGAAATCATTCTGGCCGAAATTCAGAAACACAGCCAATTCCTTTATACACCAAAATGGCATTCTAACTTCTTGATTGAATTTGATATGCCAAGTAAAACGGGAAAAAGGCCTTACCGTTTACTCGTCGATGCGGGTGCGGATATCAGACACGCCCTAAAAAGAGTGGAATTAACTTCTGCTAATATAGATGGCGTTTATATTTCACACCCTCATAATGATCACATTGGGGGGATAGAATATCTCGCACTGACAACCTTTTTTAATCCGTTTTACACACCTGCAAAACAAAAATGGCTTAATAATCAATTCATTGCTGACAAACTGTTTCTGGAACACGACTGGTGGCAAGTGCCCCCCGGCAATACTAAACCGGATTTGTTTGTGCATAGAAAAGTGCTTACCCCTGTCAAAAGAGCTGTTGGGCCCGGTTTAGATACCTTACAAGGTGTACCGGATGTTAGCCTTGAGACTTATTTTGATATCCATGTCATTGGCAAACAGGAAAATGGACAAACGAAATCCAAAATCTTTCAAGATGGTGAAGGCTATTGGACGTTAACACCCATTTTTGCCATGCATGTCATTTCCAGTTCGGAAGAAATGCCCAGTTACGGTATCAGTTTGCAACACTCCAGTGGTTACAACGTACTCCTGCCAACTGACATCCAATCTATGATGCCATCGCAATTAGAATCGCACTACAAACGGGCCAATAGAATTTACATGGATTGTGAAACATCCCCTTTTCCTTCCGGTGTGCATCCCCATATCACCGACTTAATTAATAATATGGATCAAGATATTCAAAAGAAATGTCTGCTATACCATTACGACAACTACCCAGAAGTGCCTGAAGGCATGTTTTATGGCATTTTACATCCAGGCGATTTGCACATCTACCCAGACGAAACATTTTGTGTCAAAAAAGGAAGGCCTAAAAAATGAAGCCGTTAGCGCAAGAAAACTCGCATAACCATTTACCCATCTCCATGATTACCGGTTTTCTTGGCAGTGGTAAAACCACATTGCTTAATCAGTTATTACACCAACCTGAAATGCAGCACACCCTAGTCATCGTCAATGAATTTGGCGAAATCGGTATTGATCACTTATTGATTAAAGCGACAACTGAAGAGATGATGCTTTTAGAAGGCGGGTGTGTTTGTTGTTCAGTGCGTACCGACTTAGTGACTACCTTAGAAGAGGCTTTCCACAAACGAGAACGTCAAGAAATTGAATTTAAACAAATCCTAGTTGAAACCACAGGCCTAGCCGATCCCGCTCCCATATTACGGACATTAATAGATGATCCCTTTATCACAGCCCATTATCGTTTAGAAACGCTTGTCACCACAGTCGATGCCTTATATGGTGAACAGCAACTGGATGAATACGATGAATCCGTGAAACAAGCGGCCCTTGCACATCACCTGATCTTGACCAAAATTGATTTAGTTGATGTCGCCACACTTCAGGCCTTAAAGCAACGCTTATATCGCTTCAACCCCACAGCAACCCTCCACGAAGTCAACTTCAAACAAGACACACTGAATGCCGCCAAATTATTCAAGACAACACATTACAATAGCCAAACAGAACAACTTGATATCGCCCGTTGGTTAAACGCAGAAACGTATATTCAACATCAACAAGAAACACACGATGATCCAGATCATGCTCATGATAAACACCAACCGCACCGACATGATCGCTATATCAAAACCTTCTGCATAGAACACAATGAACCCTTACACTGGCTCACACTAGAACGTTGGATACAGCAACTCACCCGACTGCGCGGCAAAGATTTACTCAGAGTCAAAGGCATAGCCTACACCTATGAAACCGATTTACCCGTCATTATTCAAGGTGTTCAACACGTATTCCAGCCCCCTAGCACCCTAGACGCTTGGCCCAGTGAAGCACGTCGATCACAAATCGTCTTCATAACCCGCAACATTGAAAAAACAGTAGTCGAACGCCTCCTACACACCTTAATCAAATCAAAAACCCCGATAGACGTGTGTCAGGCCGCATTAATATTAATAGGGCAAGAACACATTCAATGAATGATTCATTGTAGGGGCAATCCCTTGTGGTTGCCCCTATCTGTTTTTCAAACACCCCATCAACCACAAAGAGGTGCCACAAATGATAACCGTAGAAAAACTCAATGACACCACATTCAAAGTCACGGTACAAAGCAACACAACCACAACGCACAACGTCACCCTCTCCCTCTCGTACCATGAAAAATTGACCCACAACACCATCACACCAGAACAACTGATTGAAAAATCCTTTGAATTTCTACTACAACGCGAAAGCAACACCAGCATCCTGGGCAGCTTCGATCTACCCGTCATCAATCAATACTTTCCCGAATACGAATCAACGATACAAAAAATGCCATAACTAATTTTATATCACGCTGATTTTCGCTGATATTAAAAGCCACGGAATGACACAGAAAGCACGGAATGACTTTTTCCGTGTTTTTCCGTGTTTTTCCGTGGCAAAATCGAACCGAAGCAAATCACACAAGTCATTGATTTGTAAGACCACCACTGGTTTGTAGGGACTACCCGTGTGAATTATATCGCCGTTATTTCAAAACCCGCTTATAAGCCAAGAGAGAGAAATGGAAATACTGTTTTTACTCATTCCTATCTCATTGATATTAATAGGATTGATTGTATTAGCCTTATTATGGGCCATCAAATCAGGGCAATTTGATGATTTAGAAGGGCCCGCCCATGAAGTGTTAATGGATGATGATAATGTGCGGCCTGTTAAAAAGGAATAAGCACGCACGGGGATTTGATTTAAAACCCTAACAACTTCGATTATCTAATCAATGCGAATTTAAACCCTAACGATTTCGATTGTATAATCAATGCGGATTTAAACCCTAACTTCATTTTGCGGAACCCTCCCTACACGGGTTGAATTGAGGCATGCCTTGCGAGAGCAATATTTTCCAACTCCACAGAGGGTAAGGCTCCCTGACCAATCATTTGTTGAGCATCAAGAATTTCAATACCCACAAGCTGTTCAGCTGCCCCAATATTCAGGGTAATTTCATCTGTTAAACGCACCGTGCGACATTCCTGTAAATTCCCGACTAAGCGAATATAAAGGGCATCAACTTCTTGATCGTAACTGATTTTCATCATAGCATTCTCTCAAAAATAAAAGGTGTAAACAGTGATAACAACGATTTCATAAGCTTCTTCTTTAACGACAGGAGCTACTTGTTTTATTCTGTAAAATTGACTTTGCCAATATTTATTGTATTGGAAATTTGCCCGATAAAGCAACCTGTCCTGTTTTGCCGGTTCTATAGAACCCACTCTAATCGCTTCACTGATTTCGATTTTGTCAGTACCACGTTCAATACATTGTTCAAGTGCATGTTTTGTTAAACGTATTGATTTCATATAGGTAAACCATAGGTTATTGAAAAGTAAGTCAATATTTGTAATAGCATTAACACAATCTTGGCTGATTTCGCGTAGGGTAGAGGAATTTTCATCCACCGTTTACGTTTTCACACCCTGATAACGGATTAAAAAATAGGGGAAATACTCCTGACTTTACCGTTTTCTGTGGATAAGTAATTTAATAATGTTATCAGAAATAAATCAAAAAATGTCATAAGGCGGTTGCGGTTTTAAAATATACCCAAAAACAATCTTATAATTCAGATATTTAAGATTTTTTAGGTGGGTATATATTTACCCGCAACCGCCTAAACATTCTAAAAAAATTGATTTATATCAATCCATATTGCCTATTAAATAATTAACAAATGCTTATTTGCTAATTTGAATTTGATTTTGTAGCCTATTTGGCTTTTGGCAAATAAATAAAGTTGTTCATAAATGAGCTGATTTTTTGGCCGTTACTAAAAACAGGTTTTCACGCAAAAGTTTTGTGCAGAAAAACTTTTGCGTGAAAAAATAAACGCGCTTTGACGCTAAAGACGCTAAAGACGCTAAAGAGGCCTCTTCAAAAATATCTTTGCCCCAGTTTTTGCGCGCAAAATGCGTGAAATGGTGCATGGCACGATTTTCTGTAGCCCCCTTCAGAAAAATAATTTGAGTCGTTCGCTCTTATGATGAAATTATTTATTATGAAAATTATATAGCTTGAAATTGATTTCAAGCTCATGAGGGTTCGTAATTGGTAACAATCGCCTCAATCATTGGCTTTCGATTTTCCTCACTACCGCCAACATGATAAAAGTGTTCATGGGTTAAAATGTTAAAGTGATTCCACAGCGATTTGATATAGTCGTTTTCACGGTAATCATTGTGATGCCATGTGGATAATATAAATTGGCTTTGTGTCTGAGACAGTGCGGTGTAAAGCGATTTCTCATGTTCGCCATTCCAACCATTATAATAATCAGCGTGTCTATCAATATAAGGGGGATCACAATAGATCAAGTCTCCGCTTTTTCCATTTGGAATGGTTTCTTCAAATGGCTGACACTGAAACACAAATTCTTTGAGTTTCAATAAACGGCTAACATAGCTTATCTGGTTCACGATTTTTGTAACATACGCTTGTGCAAATCGCTGAGGTTTTCTGCAAAAAGGAATGTTAAACTGCCCTTTCCGATTAAATCGAATCATACCGTTAAAGCCGGCCCGATTGAGAAATAAAAAGTCCAAAGGGGCCGCTTTTTTGTTGAATCGCTCCCTTATTGTGTAATAGTGAGATTCGCCTTTTTCTAAAAGCTTCGCACCCTCATCATTCAGAAACTGCCTGACAATTTCAGCCGTGATTTCACCCGAAGCTATTGATTGATAAAAATGAATTAAATGAGGATTCGTGTCACATAACAGCGCATGTTGAGGCGCAAGGTTAAACGCAACAACGCCTGTACCCATAAAGGGCTCAATCCATAAACCTTCAAATTTTTCTGGAATAATGCGCTTTATCCAAGGAACCAATTTTGTTTTAATGCCTTGAGATTTGATAGGTGGTACATTGATCTTCATTTTTTAGGTTTCTGGTTTTGTCATTTATTTTGCTTGTTTGCTATTTTCAAACCAAATTTCAACCGGGCAACGATAATTTTCGGGAAGCTGGATTTCCTTTATTTCAAAATCGTGACGCAACGCTTTTAGTCGCTCTGGACTAGCCCCATTCCACTCATCAATAATTTGATCATCGTCAGCAACAATAAACTAACCAAGTAGCCAACAAGCCAATAAGCCAACAGCTTTCAGCCGTTGTCTAAAAGCTCAAGTCAGGTGGTGGTGACTGTCCACAATCACACAAGCCCTTTTGCCCTGAGGGAAAAATCCCCTCAATCCCACAGGATGCTATAGATTTGGTTAGTCACCACCACCTGACTTGAGCTTTTAGACAACGGCTGAAAGCTGTTGGCTTTAGCTGCTTTAGCTGTTGGCTTTAGCTTAGGCGCATTATCTTCCTCACTATCTGTTTCTAACAATCTAATAAGCGTTCCTTCACTATGATGTTGTTTTTGATTAATGACATAATCAATGGCTACATCCAACTTTTTCTCGCTTAATGAAAATACACCATAACCACGTTGCCATACAAATGTGGTTTGAGAATTTCTGATTTCATAATTAACCTGATGTGAACTACTTCCTTTTATGTTCTGTACAAAAGCTGTAATGGATAACTTAGGGGGAATAGAAACCACTAGATGTATGTGATTTTCAATGCCACCAATTGCATGAGTAATACAATCAATAGAATCTGCTTTACCAATTATGTAATCATAAAGTTTTGGTTCAATATCTTTTGTAATTAATGGTAAACGATTTTTTGTTGCCCATATTAAATGGTAATAAAGTCGCCATAATGCCATAAATGTTTCCTTATTTATTTCAAATTAAAGTCAATAGCCAACTAACCAAATAGCCTATAAGCAAATAGCCTATAAGCCTATAAGCCTACAGCTAAAAGCCAACTGCTAAAAGCCAACAGCTAAAAGCTCAAGTCACCTAAAGGTGACTAACCAAATAGCTTACAAGCCTACTACAAGCCAACAGCTAAAGCAGTTGTCTAAAAGCTCAAGTCACCTAAAGGTGACTAACCAAATAGCTTACAAGCCTACAAGCCTACAAGCCTACAAGCCTACAAGCCTACAAGCCTACAAGCCTACAATCCTACAAGCTACAAGCCAACAGCTAAAGCCAACAGCTAAAGCCAACAGCTTTTCACGCTTTCACGCAAAAGTATAGCGAAACTTTTGCGTGAAAAAGATTTTGCGCGCAAAATCTGTTGCAGCAGTTGTCTAAAAGCTCAAGTCAGGTGGTGGTGACTGTCCACAATCACACAAGCCCTTTTGCCCTGAGGGAAAAATTCCTTCAATCCCACAGGATGCTATAGATTTGGTTAGTCACCTTTAGGTGACTTGAGCTTTTAGACAACTGCTTTAGCTGTTGGCTGTTGACTTTATATTAAGTTTTAGAATCTACCGTAGGGTGGGTAGCGTCTTTTTGTGCCTACCCCATTTTTTCTATATTATAAATAAGCTCAAAAAATTAATGGTGGGCAGCAAAAAGACGCTACCCACCCTACGAAAAATAAGCTCAAAAAATTAATGGTGGGCAGCAAAAAGACGCTACCCACCCTACGAAGATTGAGCTAATACAACCTACTCTATCCTCATCGCGCCCACATTCAATTCCCAAAACGCCGGATGCGCTAACGGTTCAACAACCACATCGCCATCTTGCCAAGCGGACAGTGTTGTGCCATCAAAAGGCATGAATCCATTCTTTTCAGGCAAGGTATACACCGCACTGCCATCAGGTAGCCCGATCCCAATGTAGGGCACTTTTCCACTCGGTAATGGCGGTAAGGTGATACGCAACGTATCACCATCGTGATAAACCGTTTGATTCAGGCGCAGTGTGAAGCATCCATTAAGACAAAATTGTTTCGCTAACCGGCCAGATCGTTGATTATCTTCAATTTGAGGCTGTTGTGATAAGCGGCTTGATGCGTGATGGAAGGCATCCCAAAAGTTATTGCCGCGACGTAAGGCGTTGAAATAACGCCAACTAAACGCATCTTGCCCTAAAACATCGGTATGTTGTGTTGCCTCATCAGCACTCGTGCTGGTGATGATAATGCGATTTTCATCTGTTGCTAATTCAGGAATCAGTTTGCCCGCATAGCTGGCTTCAATCACTATCACAACAGAATTGCCTGTGCTGGTTTGATACTCATCCAAAAACACCTTTAAATCAGGGGCCGTTAAACCTTGGCTGGAAACAGGATCAAGTAATAACTGCCCTTCAGCTAAGCCTTCGGCTACTAAAACAACCAGCAAAGGTTGATTTAAAGCCCCTTGTTGTTTCGCCCATTCAAAAGCTTGGCGAATGTCGTCTATTCTTAAACTGCGCGTTTGCGCGCCACTCGCTTTTTCTGCAAACTTGACGGGCGCATCGACAGCATTGGTATCCGCTCGATAATCGCCATTGATATCCATCTCAGGTTTATAAGCAACAAAATAAATCTCGTCATGGCGATAATAGCGTTCTGACAAAACTTGATAAGCATAGCTGCTAATCTTTTCGCTGGATTGGTGTTTGATATCGCCGCCACGGCTTTCGGGATGAATCAGAATCGCGGCGCGTTGGCCGCTTAAATCACCGCTCAACGTTTTTCCAAAAGACAGGTGAGCTACACCATTATCTGTACCCAACCAAAGATGATGGTTCCCATCGCTAGCCAGACTATAAAAGTAACAAGTTGACAGGAGGTATGGCAAAATCGCCAATTGAAACAACCACAAACGTCAAAACGTGATTGCAAAGTTGACAGGAGGTATAGTACTTTGGCTCTGGGGATTGAACGGATTGATGAGAGGGCGGTTTCCACTTATCGGGTACTTTTTTTTAACGCAAAAGGCGCAAGAGGCGCAAGAGACGCAAATGAATTGACAAATTAGCGTCTTTTGCGTCTTTTGCGCCTTTTGCGCCTTTTGCGTTTTCTTGAAATCTGCCGTTTTCGTTCCAAATTTATTTTGCGGCTTTTCGTTCCAAATTTATTTTGCCGTTTTCGTTCCAAATTTATTTTGCGGCTTTTCGTTCCAAATTTATTTTGCCGTTTTCGTTCCAAATTTATTTTGCGGTTCAATTTTCTGTACTTTATTCAAACGGGAAACGCTATATCGCCGTTTTTATGCGAGTTGTATTTGCATCGCTTTGAGGCCTTTTTACATCATAAGCGTATTCCCTTTGTGCGCTATTGGAGAGGATTTGATTGTCTTGGCTCAACAAGAAGCGGGCGCTCATCAAGCCTTGAAATGGGCCGATAAGCATTTCACGCAAAAGTTTTTGCGCGCAAAAACTTGTGAAATTGAAAAAAATGGGCCTGAGCTTAAATCCTGAGCAAAGTAGGGTGATTTTCTCGTCGTCTCATGCTAATCAAGCTTTAACCTTAAAGGCTCTGTTTTCAAAAGGGGGATTGAGACAAGTGGATTGGGCCCGTTTATTCCAATCCTCCCAAACATCGGTTAAAGCAATGGCGAACAAGGGGCGTTTATTATTAAAGGCCTTGCAAAATGGGGAATGGGCCGGGCGATCTGGTGTACCTGCCTTGCCTTGGTTGAAAACCGATAAACTGGCCGCTTCACACACTGCTTCTCATAAACGATCTGGCAATGTGTGGCAACGTGTGTGGAAAAGGAGGGCATCATGGGTGCGATGACTTTGTTGGTAGATTCTCGTGGGGCTGAGTTAAAATTAACTAACAATCAGCAAGTGGTTTGTCTACGTTATCCTGATGGTGATGAGCATCGAGTGGGCATTAGTGCGCTGCGTCGCATTGTGGTGCAGGGTGATGCTGCTGTGTCAACTTATTATATACTTAGCACTGTCATAAGGTCGCTATTACTTTTAACTTAATAGCCAACAGCTAAAGCAGTTGTCTAAAAGCTTAAGTCACCTAAAGGTGACTAACAAAACACGACAATTATAACAGTGGACAATCTAAGTCAATTTGCGCTTTTGGCGCTCGAAATCTCGCTAGAGATAGGTTTAGTCACCTTTAGGTGACTTGAGCTTTTAGACAACTGCTTTAGCTGTTGGCTGTGTCTGTCTGTCAAAAAAGCGCAATTTATGACGATGCTAAGTATAATTTAAAGCATGATTTTTCAAGCGCCCAGAATAAAATTAATCATGCCTTTGATAATGCCACTCTGATGGGTATTGAGGGCAGTGTCAGCAAAAACTATTTGGCGCAATGGCGCACTTTGTGGGACAATGCGTGGGGGTTTAAAGAGCGTAATCGCCGTCCGCCACTTGATCCGGTCAATGCCTTGTTATCGCTGGGCTATACTTTAGCGGGCAATAGCGTTGGACATTTGGCCAGCCGTTATGGTTTGGATTTGGCCCTAGGTTTCCTACATATTCCAAGCCGCAACCGGCCTTCA
>Ga0164315_10000257_pt1 | contig 34480 bp, 23 predicted proteins | sample GuaBasSedimGuay6_FD_113737 | JGI IMG/M metagenome (GOLD analysis project Ga0164315, IMG submission 113737) | Subseafloor sediment microbial communities from Guaymas Basin, Gulf of California, Mexico - Guay6, Core 4569-2, 0-3 cm | ecosystem: Environmental > Aquatic > Marine > Hydrothermal vents... | reverse complement strand
CCCTCCACTACCAGTCGTGCATAGGTGGAATCAAGTTCGATATCGATTTTTTCCGTGCATGCTGTAACCAGGATCAGGGAAGCAATCAGGATAAAACCATAACGATATATATATATCAAACTCATCAGAAATTAAAATTATAGGTAAGTGCCGGGACAATAGAAAATAGATAAGTCATTTCGGCATGGGTCACATCGGCTTGTTCTTCATCCTCAACAAAATTGAGTGTCCATACATTCTTCCTTGCATACGCGTTATAGAAGGAGAGATTCCACTCCCCTCTCCATCGTTTTCCCGGTTTCTCTTTGCCCCTAAGTGTAATAGAAAGATCCAAACGGTGATAGTCGGGAAGCCTGTACTCGTTCCTTCCCGTATACAAGGGGAGGATATTGTTCATTATTTCATATCTGCCAGAAGGGAGTGTAAAGGGCAGGCCGGTACTGTAGATCCAATTGGCAGCCAGGCCAATCCTCTGTGTTATATCATAACTGAGAACTAAGGCCAGGTCGTGCGGTCTATCGTAGGGAGCTGAATAAGGCTTGCCATCATTTATCTCAGCAAAAGTCCGTAAGGTTTTGGAATATGTATAGCTGACCCAACCTGAAAATCCACCGCTTGCATATTTAACGAAGAATTCTGCTCCATAGGAAGTGGCTTCTCCGATTCTGATTTCCCCATCCAGCCTTGGATTCAGCATTAACTGGGCATGATCCCTGAAATCGATGGAGTTTATCATCTTCTTATAATAGAGCTCCACCGACGTTTGAAGTTTATTTTCCAGGAAGTTCCGAAAATAACCTACGGAGACCTGGTCCGATATCTGTGGCTCAATATTGGGAGAGGCAGGAAACCAGATTTCAAGGGGGGTTCCTGCTGCTGAGTTACTGGCCAGCTGCAAATATTGACGGGTACGGGAATAGCTGGCTTTCACACTTTGCCTATCATTCAGCATATAGTTTGCCGCTAACCTTGGTTCAAATCCACTATAGAAATTAAAAAAGTCTCCCTTCTCATAGTAGGTGGTGTCTATCAGCTTATAATCTTCGTCAAAAACAGGTATGGTAGCCGGACCTATATTGTTGAACATGGAATAGCGAAGTCCGTAACGCAACGCAAATTTCTTTCCAAATTTTGATTCGCCGGAAAAATAGAGCCCACTTTCAAGAGCGTAATCATGACTCAGTTCCAGGCTCTGATTGATACCTCCTGTGCTGACTGCAGTGATTTCACCAGGATTGATGATATGATACGTTGTTGATCCGCCAAAACGGAAGGTGTGTTCGGGGGAAGGAAACCAGGTGAAATCCGCTTTGAAACCATAGTCGTCAAGATTGGACTTCCAATTAAAATTTTCTTCTGCATCCTCAGGAGTTCCCAGGTCATAAAAATAATGCGAATTGACCAGGGTGAAATTACTGAACAGGCTGTTGTTGAAGACATGGTTCCAGCCCAATGTAAGCGTTCGGTTTCCAAAACCCATCCCAGCATACTCTTTATTGGCATAGGTATCCTTACCGTTATAGCCCGACAGATAGATTCTGTTTTTGTCATTGATACGATAGTCCACCTTTCCATTGAGGTCATAGAAGTAGAGTCTGGTATTCCGAACAGTCTCATCCTTTGAGAATAGCAGGAAAATGTCCGCATAGGTTCTTCTTCCTGAAAGTATAAATGAGACTTTATCTGGCACAATGGGTCCTTCAAGTGTTAGACGACTTGCGATGGTGCCAATGCCACCGCTCGCATGAAACTGTTTGCTGTTCCCCTCTTTCATGCGAACATCCAGGAGAGATGCCAGTCTGCCACCCGATCTGGCAGGAATATCGCCCTTATAAAGTTTCACATCTTTAATAGCATCATTGTTAAATACAGAGAAGAAACCCATCAGGTGGCTGGCGTTATATATGGCTGCTTCGTCAAGCTGAATCATATTTTGGTCACGTCCTCCTCCCCTAACGCTAAATCCTGAAGAACCCTCACTGGTTACTTGCACCCCTGGCAAGAGTTGAATTGCTTTAATCACATCCACCTCCCCCATAAATGCTGGAATTTTTCGAATTGATTGGATGGACAAACTAGAACTTCCGGTTTCAAGTTGGGTAATGTTAGAATTGCTTTGTTTGGAAGAAATGGTCACCTCTTCCAGCTCAGTTAAGGACTCACTCAGTTCCATATTGAGAACCATTCCCTCTCGCAGGTCGATACTCCTGAAAACAGTCGTATATCCAACATAGGAAAAAATCAGTGTATAGGAACCAGGTTCAAGTGATAGTGCATAATAGCCGAATTCATTGGTAGAGGTTCCCGTACCCAATTCTTCTATGATTACATTAGCGGCAAGCAATGCCTCCCCGGTGGCTGCATCGTGCACATAGCCATGAATAGTCTCCTTACCAAAGCTTTCCAGAGAAATCATAGTAAGAATTACGAGCAGTAATAAAGCTGTTCTCAATATGTAAAAATAGTAAAAAGTGCGACTGCCCTGCTAAACAATTTGACTCATGGCGTCAATAAACGCTTCAACTGACGCTGTGACAATATCGGTGGATGCAGAGAAGCCATAATAGAGTACAGATTTGCTTTCAACCTGCATATGTACCTTCCCCATATCATCACTTCCCTTGGTAATGGCTTGAATCAAAAACTCCTCGATCCTTACCTTCTTATTCAGGATCATCTTGACCGCATTGATAGAGGCATCAACTGGACCATTTCCTTCCGAAGTGGCTGTATGCGTTACCCCTTCCCAGATGAGCGAAACAGTTGCCACTGGCGCAGTACCTAAACCGCAGAGTACCTGCAATTTATCGAGATGCAGATTTCGTTTTATATCCCTGTCCCTGGAGCCCGCCAGCATTTTCAGATCTTCATCAACGATCTCTTTTTTGGAATCGGCAAGTACCAGAAATTCCTCATATATTTTATCAAGTGCATCTTTGCTGAAGGTAAAGCCCAGCTTTCCAAGCCTGTGTTTTAATGCAGCCCTGCCACTTCTTGCGGTAAGCAGAATGGAAGACTCCTGTATCCCCACCGATTTAGGATTGATAATCTCATAGTTCTCACGCCTTTTTAGTACTCCATCCTGGTGTATTCCAGAGGAGTGGGCAAAAGCATTTCTTCCTACAATGGCCTTATTGGGCTGTACCGGCATGCGCATCAGGGTGGATACCAGTCTACTGGTACTGTAAATTTTTCGAGCATTAATATTGGATTGCAGGTTCAGGTGTTTACGACTCTTCATTATCATAACAACTTCTTCCAGAGACGTATTACCTGCGCGCTCTCCGATTCCATTCATGGTTACTTCGACTTGCCTGGCACCATTTATTATTCCGCTCATCGTGTTGGCAGTGGCCATTCCCAGGTCATTGTGACAATGGGTGGAGAGGATGGCCCTATCAATATTGCTTACATGATCTACCAGGTATTTAATTTTTTTCCCGTACTCATCAGGCAGTGTATAGCCAGTAGTATCAGGAATATTGATGACTGTAGCTCCTGCATCTATCATCGCTTCAACCACCTGAGCGAGGTACTTATTGTCCGATCGCCCTGCATCTTCTGCGTAGAATTCCACATCTTCTACAAAGGATTTGGCGTATCTGACAGCTTCAGCACCCCTTTGAATGATCTCCTCAGGATTACTGTTTAGCTTGTGATAAATGTGATAATAGGAGGTTCCTATCCCTGTATGGATTCTACCGCGTTTGGCAAATTTTAAAGATTCAGCAGCAACCTCGATATCTTTCTTTACAGCACGTGTAAGTGCACAGATTGTCGGTTCAGACACCGCTTTTGAGATTTCAATTACAGAATTGAAGTCACCTGGACTGGAAATGGGGAATCCTGCCTCAATCACATCCACCCCAAGTTCCTCCAGTGCTTTGGCCACCTCAATTTTTTCAATGGTATTTAGCTGACAGCCGGGAACCTGTTCCCCGTCTCTTAAGGTGGTGTCGAAGATATAAACGCGGTCTTTCGCCATGGCTCTACATATTAACAGATAACATTCGTAAAGCACAAAAGAAGTAAAATTAATGCTAAAACATGCTATCCAGCATGGTTAAAATTCACGGAATCGTATCAGGCGAACTCTTTCTTCAGCTGCTCTACCCATGCAGCGGCACGCTCCTGGTTCATGGATCCCTGATTCTCGTAGTCGATGGCCAGGCCCATGAAGACATCATTCCGTAAAGCCTTTGAGCTCTCGAATTCATATCCCTCCGACGAGGTGAATCCTACCAGTGTTGCCCCCTGAGTTTCCAGGATCCCCGCCATGATACCCACACCATCCAGGAAATTTTCAGGATAACCTTTCTGATCGCCCAATCCAAACAGGGCTATCTTTTTTCCTGTCAGGTCCAACTCTTCAAGGGCAGGTACAAATTCATCCCAGAAATTGGGCAGCTCGCCATCGAACCAGGTGGCTACGCCCATAATGATATGGTCAAAGGATAGAAAGATATCTTCTGTGATCTCTTCAGCATTAAGCATTTCAATGGTGGAATCCTCAAAGCCCTCCTGAATCAGAGTTGCGATCTTTCCGGTCTTCTTGGTATTATAACTGTATATTATTGCGGTTTTATTCATTGTTAGGATCTTAAGAATTAGTAGTTCAACAGCTCTGTTGCAGCATTTTCAATTCTAGCCAGATCGGGAAGGACCGCTGCTTCCAGGATCCTGTTAAACCCAACAGGCGTAAAGGTGGATCCCACTCTTTTAACGGGAGCATCCAAATGCTCAAAGGCCATCTCATTAATCAGTGCAGCTACCTCTCCCCCGAATCCACCAAACACCTTATCTTCATGTACCATAAGAATTTTCCCTGTTTTCTTAACAGTAGCCATGATCGCTTCGTTGTCGAGCGGACTGAGAGAACGAAGGTCCAGTACCTCTATACTTGCTATGTCATCCTTCAAAAACTTGTCTGCAAGATCCACGCACAGAGGAGTGGTATTGCCATAGGTTATAATGCTCATATCAGTTCCTTCCCTTCTTAACCGGGCTTTGCCAAAAGGCACCTCAAAGTCATCGGGAATGGGTGAAAGCACCTTGCTGGAATTATAGAGTGCCTTGGGCTCAAGGAAGAGTGTCATACCTCTTGAACGCATGCTGGTACGAAGCAATCCGGCAGCATCATCTGCATATGAAGGGTATACCACCCTTACTCCCGGCAAAGGTGTTAAAGAGCCCTCAATAGTCTGCGAGTGATAGAGTCCACCCCCTATATATCCTCCAGATGCCAGTCGAACAGTGATATTGGGCGAAAATTGACCTTTTGTGCGCCAGTATTCATGGGTAGTTTCAACAAACTGCTCCATGGCGGGCCAGAAATAATCGGCAAACTCAGCACCTTCAACCACAATACGAAGTTTGTCATTGAACCGGCTCATTCCATTAGCAGTCCCCATGATAAAGTCTTCTGCAATGGGGCCATTGAAGACGCGTTCTTTGCCAAATTCCTGCTGCATCCCCTTGGTTACATTGAAGATCCCTCCCTTCTCCTTGTGGGCCACATCCTGTCCCCAGATAAAAGTGTCGGGATTATGACGAAACTCTGCTTTCAGAGTCTCGTTCAATCCTTCTATCAATTTTTTCGGCTCTCCTTCAAAGGTATGAAGGCCCTCGGGGTATTTGTCGCTTACATAGGGTTCGGGAATAACGAAGTCATAGATCGACTCGGGTGTTGGTTGGGGAGCATTCATCCCCACCTTATGGGCAGCTTTTACCACCCCTTTTGCCTCCGCTTCTACCGCTTCCAGCTCAGCTTCGGTAAACCGCTCGTATCTGAGCAACAGGCGCCTGAATTTAGCCAGTGGATCATATTCATTGACATAGTTCAATTCATAATCATCCCGGTAGAGATCGTGCCTGTCGGAATTGGAGTGAGAGTGAATTCTGACACAATTTGCATGCACAATGACCGGGTGTTCATGTTCAGCCACATATGCTTTGGCAGCGGTCATGGTATTCATACTATCGAATACATCTTTGCCGTTGCAATGAAATATTTCCAGGTTTTTAAATCCTGTAAAGTTATTTGCCACTTTTCGGTTAGCAGTCTGATCTGCCTTGGGAACCGAGATGCCATATCCGTTGTCCTGAAACACAAAAATAACCGGAAGTTTTTCAGTGCTTGCACCATTGATGGCTTCATAAACATATCCTTCCGAAACGGACGATTCGCCCTGGGAGCTTATGGCCACACCGGGAACCTTGTATTTTTTCATGGCGCGGGCCAGGCCCACAGCATGAAGGGTATGATTTCCTGTACAGGATGAAACGTTGTGAATGTTCCATTCCGGCTTTGCAAAATGGTTGGACATATGCCTTCCTCCACCAGCCACATCCGAATCCCTGGAAATTCCATTGAGTATCAGCTCTTCTGCAGTGAGACCTGCAGAGTGTGTTGTCAGCATATCCCGGTAATAGGGGAAGAGGTGATCATGCTCTCGGTCAAAGATTTGTCCAATGGCCAGCTGAATGCCATCATGGCCTGCAAATGGTGCATGGTAGGACCAACCAATGGCCTGTTTCAGATAATTGGGAGCTCTGTTGTCAATAGCCCTACCGACCAGCATCAGTTTTAGCCATTTTGCCAGGGTCTCTTTGTCTGTATGCTTAATACTATATTTCTTCTTTGTTGACATTGTTGCTTAGAGTTTAAAATTACCGGCATGGGGATCAAATGATTCGATATAGTCTCCCAGGCGTTTCAGAAATGCACCTCCAAGGGCGCCATCAACAATCCTGTGGTCGTATGTAAGGGATAACCACATCTTCTGCCTGATGGCAATCATATCCCCCATCTCAGTTTCGATCACCGCAGGTTTCTTCTTAATAGCTCCTATTGCCAGAATGGCCACTTCGGGCTGATTGATAATGGGAGTGCCTATATCGTTCTGAAAAGAACCGAAATTGGTTACCGTAAAGGTTCCGCCACTGATATCGTCAGGATTTAGTTTATTGCTTCGAGCAGCTGATGCCAGGGCATTCATCTTTTTTGTAAGCCCCGTCAGATTCAGGGCTCCTGCATCTTTTATATTTGGTACGATCAGGTTATTATCGGGTAATGAAACGGCTATACCAAGATTGATGTTTTTCTTTAAAATGATCTTATCCCCATCCACGGAAGCATTGATCTGCGGGAAATCACGTAGTGCTTTAACGGTCGCTTCCAGGAATACGGGAAGGTAAGTAAGCTTAACACCTTCTTTTTTTAGAAAGTCTTCTTTCGCACGGTTTCTCCATTCAACCACAGCGCTTACATCCACTTCAATCATATTAGTGACATGAGCCGAAGTCTGCTTGGAGCGGATCATATGATCGGCGATCAGCTTCCTGAGCCTGCTCATTTCGATGACCTCATCACCTTCCATGGTGGATGCTGGCGCAGATTCTTTCTTTGCAGGGGGGGCAGAACCTGGAGCAGCTGCTACTGCTTTTTCAGTTTGGACTGGTAAGGCTCCACCCCTGTTCTCAAGGTATTTCAGGAGATCTTCTTTACGAACCCTCCCATTTAATCCACTTCCTTCGATGGCATCAAGTTCATCCTGCGAAACACCTTCCTTTCCAGCAATGGTTCGGACCAGCGGGGAATAGAACCTCCCCTGGCTTGAAACCACAGGCTCATCGTTCTTCTTTTCATGGATGACTTCAGGCTCTGAATCACTAACTTCCTCTTCGATAACAGCTTCAGGCTTTTCATCAGGGCTGGAAGAATCATCACCATCCAAACCAATAACTGCAATCACGGTACCTACAGCGACAACCTCATCCTGCCTGAAAAATATTTTTTTAATAACTCCTTCAACAGGTGACGGTATCTCAGAATCAACTTTATCGGTGGCAATTTCAAGAAGGACATCATCCTCCTCTACCATATCTCCCTCTTTAACAAACCAATTTGTAATTGTTGCTTCTTCAATACTCTCACCCATCTTCGGCATGATAATATCAAAATTTGCCATAATTATAGTATATGAAAATGGTGTAGTATCAGAAAATTTGTTGGTATAACAACCATACCATGAAATTGTTTTTACTCTTCGCCTTCGAATAGAATGTCCAGTACAACAGGTTCGTCTTTGGGCAGACGATCGACTGAAGGTGGCTTCTTAAAACGCGGATAACTAATCCTGATATCGGGGTATCCCATATGAACCAGCATAGATACCACAGAGAATATTTTAGGACCCTGAGGAATAAGCACAATGGAGTACTCATCGCGCAGAGGTAGAATGATATTAATCAGACTCTGATAGATCGCCTGTCCGTTACGGATTGGATAGGCAACAAGGTTCCTGATGGGAGCTTCGTTAATCAGGTTATGGTTATTTACAAAGACCTTCTCAACAAAGCGTTTTTCCGCAGGGGGATCAGCATAATAGAGATAAAGCAGATCAGGATTAATCATTTTGAATATCGAATCAGAGACATTTTTTCCCTGCCCAAGTCCCAGGATCAGAGCAACCTTCTTGCCATTTGCAGGTCTTACCTCCTCCTTCAAAAAATCAAAGATCTCTTTAACCTTGCGTGAACCAGGTTGCCGTACATACTTGGCCATGGTATAGGCAATCCTCATCCGGACCTTTCCCTCTGCAGCCTGTTTCTCATCAAACCACTTGAAAAACTCATAGTACCATAAGGGGGGCATATTGGTGCAATCAAGGACAATATTAATGGTATCCCTACTCAGTGATTGGAAAATTTCATCCACGTCAGGAAGCTCAGATTGGACCCTGATAATCTCAAAGCCATGCTTCTCCAAATAGTCGCTATTTTCCTGGTATGAATACTCTTTGATGAGGTTGTTGTTCTCCAGGGCAATTTTTCTGCAGGAGTTGTTTTCAAACCTCCGTGCCACGGTGGTGCTTCGACTTTCATAGCCAAGACCAGTAATAAACAAATCAGCCTTAAAATCAGCCAGTTGCGAAGGATCTATGTGTTTGATGGATGAAAGTTCCATTAAAATCAGCTCTTATCGCACTAAGATAAAAGGAAAATAATTGGGATTGAATAATATCGACTAAAGTTTCGGATTTGTTGCAGGAATATCTGCAATTGGCCCGGGATGTTTCTCTTCCATGGTGAAAAGGTCAATATCAGGCCATTGCTGAACTTTACTTATTGCCCCAAACATCATAGCCGAAACATACCTGTGTATTCTGGATTGTTTATAGGTAGTGGTATTTGTCATGACAACCCAGTTTATTCCATCCGTTTGCCTGACTATCAAGGCTGAAGAGCCGGAGAGATAACCTGTGCGCCACCAGGTGCCGTAACTGTCGCTTCCCCTCCAGCCGAAAAGACCTTTTCCAGCAATACTTGGATCCGACATACTGGCTATGGTTTCTGGAGTAAGAATGTCGGGCTGGTCATCAAAGCCATCTATGGCCGTCATAAATTTTATCAGTTCCGGAGCTGAAGCCACCCAGCCTCCGGCCGGACCCAGCAGTTCCATATCATTGCCACCATAATATATAGGTACAATTTCACCCGATCCATCCATGGCACGGGTGGTCATTACACCTGCACTACTGTGGTATCTGACCTCGTTTGGGTATTTTTCATGATAGTAACTTTTCCCGATATGCATATCATGAATACCCAGTGGCTTAAGCAGATTCATAACCACATAATCCTGGTAGGGCATTCCGCTTTCCCGCTCAATGATCTTTCCAAGTATGGCGTAGCCCATGTTGGAATAGCTGTAACGGGTTCCGGGTTCAAAGTTCAATTTTCGCGTAAGCGTATATTGCAGGATATCTTCTACAGCAGCAGGAGCCGGAACATTCATTTTCCTGGCAATATAAAGCGGATTGAATATGGGATCACCTGCGTATCTTGACCAACCAGCAGTATGGTTTAAGAGGTGGCGAACACTTATTTCCTCAACCCTGGGATCCACATAGTTTCTGAATATTGAGTCATTAAGAATACCATGCTCTCCAAAAACAGGGTCGTCCAGTTCGAGCATTCCTTCCTCATATAATTTCATAATGGCTACAGCAGTGATCAGTTTGGAGACAGATGCAATTCGGAAAAGGTGACCAGGCTTCACATCCTCTCCTGTTTCCTTATTGGCTGTACCAAATCCTTTGGCATATACCAGACGTTCATCCTTGGTAACGGCCAGACTGGCACCCTCAATCTTCCAGCGCTTGAGAAAAGCATCAATTTGCTTGTCTATATTGTTTGTTCCCTCAAAATCAGAGTATTGATTGTCAATCAGCAGAGAGAAAGGTACTTCTTCATCATTCAAAAGAGATGGATATCCCTTATCGGAGAAGGTCAATGCGATCTCTCCAAAAAAGAGGAAAATAAACAGAGATATAAAAATCAGAATCTTTTTCAAAACAACTAAAATTCGAACAATGATCTTCTATTACTAATACTAAGTTACAGTTAAATGAGTTTAGATCAGAATTGTTCAAAGGCCCTATTTTGGCCTCCTCTTCATCGTAAGCAGAATATGCTGATAATTAGAATGATACAATGGCTAAGCGCTTATTGCGAAGGGCGGTCAATAATGTATATTATAGTGCTCTTCGCATAAGAATACGCACGTTCGTAGAGATTTTTGCAGTGATTGATAATTCATTCCAAGCATTTGGTCAAAAGATTTTATCTAAGCTTTGGAGGTATAAAACACGAATGGGAGCCAAATTTGCATCTGGTTCCCATTCCGCTTGTTAGATACCGTAGTCTCTAATTCGCGCCAAGCTACGGTTATTATGGTTCGAATACGAGGCCGAAGCCTTGTAATCTCTTTCGCTGTCCGACGAATCGAACAACTTGCACCGCTGTTGCCCATAGACAATGCCAATGCTCAACTGCTAACAACTTTCACCGCGTTTTCAGGTACTCTACGGTTTCCGTTTCGAATCTCCCTTCATGCCTTTGACAGCAGTCCAGGTACTCCAGTTCACAGTCCGATCCGAAGATCGGGAGAACAGCATCAATACCTGATTAGCTGTTCGCGTGACCCATGTTCACATTACCAGGTTGCCCTGATAGCTAATGAACTTAATCATTTAAAGAACTGAGTGGCCTTTTATCGCTCACTTGGTATACCAAAAGTATATGCTTTATAGCATTGCTGCAAGAAAAAAACCTTGAAGAATTTAACATTGAATGAACAGACTTTATTAACAAATAGTTAATAGCTTGTTAATCTTATGACTCATCTATTTATCTAGTAAGCTTTTATAGAAGAACAACTATTATTCTATTTGTTGAAATCCAGGGATCATTTAAAATAATCTTCCAGAAGAAAGTTGTTCATATGGTGCAATTATACGTGGATCTGAAGGCTCAGCATGTGGAGAAGAGAGACGCGGAGAAACCGTATGTGCCTTTAAATCAGATTCATTGCGAGCAGTTAATATAAGATTTCTCTTTAAGAGGGAGGGTTCTCCGGAAATCCAATCGTTTTCCAGGTCCTTATTTAAAATAACCGGCATTCTTTTCTTGGTGTTGTGGATAAGCTCCATCAGCGGGTTTGCCTGGGTAGTAATCAGAGAACAAGTTCTACTGATTTCACCGCTAAGGGAATCCCTCCAGCTATCGCACAGACCTGCAAATACAAATGGGTCTCCATTTTTCAATGAGATATACCATGGGATCTTCACCTGGTCTACAAGCTGCCATTCAAAAAAACCTCCCGCAATGATCAGACAGCGTCCCCTGCTCAATGCTTCTTTAAAGGAGGGCTTTTCATGCAAAGTTTCTGACCGGGCGTTGTAGGTCCCTTTTCGGATTCGTTCCGCCTCTTCACGGTCGCGACTCCAGGCTGGGATCAAGCCCCACTGCATCAACTGAACCTTCGATGAATCTTCCTGGGCGATCACTGGGATAAAGGGATTGCTGAATGCCCTGTAGAAATAGTTAAAATCAAAATCATACAATGCCGAGGTATCGACCCGGAACCTATCCTCAATGGCCTTCCTGGTAAGATGTATTTCTATGGTAAAACACATATTAGTTAGATAGTACTCAGCGTCTAGTGTCTAGATCATATTATTTCTTGATTCATAGAAACGTTAAAAGTTAAACAATTTTGAAACATGATTTGTTAATTGAACATAAATCTAGAGATGAATCAGCAAACTGCAATACTGCCCTTTTTTCCTTTGAGTATTTTCCTGTTTCCAGGAGAAGATATGCCTCTTCGGATATTTGAACCTCGTTACAAGCAGCTAATTGATGAAGCACGCACCCTGGGCATTACTTTTGCAATTCCTTTTGTTATTGAACAGGAAATACAAGAGTTCGGTTGCGAAGTGAGATTGAAAGATGTGGTGGCTGAAAATGAAGGGGGACATATGGTAATTGTTGTTGAATCCCTTGCTATTGTTGAGATATCCAGTTACAATAAGCAGCTTGAGGGAAAACTTTATGCCGGAGGGAACATCCGCAGGATACCCTGTGATGACCCTGTAATTAGTGAGGAACTCGTGGAGCTCATTACCAGTTACAAAGATCAATTTGATCAGGAATTTCTCAGCACTTCCAGCGCTACTCATATTTCCCGAAAAGACCTCATCATTGCACTGAATCTCTCCTCCGATGAAAAATTCAAATTCATTTGCATGCCCGATGCTGAGCAAAAAGAAGGTTTTCTGGCAGGGCAACTACGTTACCTGAGTATGATCAGGAAACAGGAGGCTCTTCTGGGTGATGATTTTGGTCTAAATTGATTCGTTTCAGGCGCTCCATGTCCTGCTTTAGACTTGCCACAGTACGAACCAACTGGTTTTCAGGGATCACTGGTTCAGGGATTTCGTGACTTATAAAGTGGATAAACTTCCAGATCTCTCTGATGCCGCTCACATGAATCTCATAGGGTTCATAAAGCGGATTCAGGGAATAAAGGATCACCTTTCCCTCCTTTTCGATTCTGTTTTCGATAATTTTGAAAATAATGCCGTCATCCATGGTCAGAACGACACAAGCCTCACCGGTCTTGAGCTCTTTCCAATCAAGCACATATTCACCGGTCACCCAGGCCTTCTCCGGAATAGGGAGCATGGAATCGCCCTGTAGCTGAAAACTTCTGTACTTTTTTTCTCCTGAGAGGAAAGGAAGCTGGAAGACCTGCAGTTCGCTGATGTATTCAGGATCGGCAAAACCATTGGTGTATCCTGCCTGGGCCTTTACAGGTACCAGTTCAATATTTTCCTGGTTATGAGCATTTACCGTAGAGGCAAGTACACGCAGGTTTCCACCTCTGAGGAATACATCTTCTCCGTGTTCCAGCTGTTGCAGCTGGGTCTCACGTAGTTTTGACAGATCAACTTTCAAAAGGGTATCTATGGCGATGTTATAGTAAGCCGAGAAGAGTAGAAGTATATCCAAGCCAGGCTGTGCCACTTTATTCTCATAACCACTTAAGGTGGAGCGCTTCATCTGGAGCTGTGCAGCCACCTCATCCTGTGTGAGCTTTTTACGCTTTCTCAAGAGCTTAATATTTGAATCAAAATACATGTTAAAACAATATTTATGGTTGCATATAATAAAGTGTCTGATTATATTGTAATCAAAATAATGATCATATACTAATCAAAGATAATAAAAAAACTAACACGAGCGCCGCGGGTATGAAACGAAGTGTTGTACATATGGATCTGGATACATTTTTTGTATCTGTAGAGCGCTTAATGAACAGCGGACTCGAAGGAAAACCCGTGATCATAGGGGGGATGTCGGACCGGGGCGTGGTATCCAGCTGCAGTTATGAAGCCAGACAGTTCGGGGTGCATTCGGCCATGCCCATGAAGATGGCACGTTCACTGTGCAACGAAGCTATTGTGATCAGGGGGGATATGGATGCTTACAGCAGGCATTCCAGGATGGTTTCCGAGATTATTGCAGAAGAGGCTCCCATGTATGAGAAAGCATCCATTGATGAACACTACCTGGATATTACCGGAATGGATCGCTTTTTTGGATGTATGCAGTGGACTCATGAATTAAGACAGCGCATTATCAAAGAGACAGGCCTGCCTATCTCCTGCGGTTTATCGGTGAACAAAACGGTTTCAAAGATTGCCACCGGTGAGGCCAAACCCAATGGGGAGATTGAGATCCCCGGTGGTCAGGAGCAGGGCTTCCTCTCCCCTCTTTCCATTCGGAAGATCCCCATGATCGGAAACCGCACCTTCCATCTGCTGCGCTCCATGGGCATTGCCACCATCGGCACCCTGGGGCAAATTCCCATAGAGATGATGGAGAGCCTGCTGGGGAAAAACGGATTGGTGATCTGGAAGAAGGCCAATGGCATTGACCCTACTCCCGTGGTCCAGTATTCTGAACGGAAATCCATCGGGAGCGAAAGGACCTTCCAGCGGGATACCATGGATATGGCAGGTTTGCATGACCTGCTTACCTCCATGGTGGAGAAGCTGGCCTTCCAGCTGCGCAAAGAGGAGAAACTCACCTCCATTGTGACCCTTAAGATCCGTTATTCAAATTTTGATACCCACACCCTGCAGAAACGGATTGCCTATACCTCTTTTGATCATGCATTGATGCCCGTTGCCAGGGAGTTGTTTGAGCGTCTTTATCAGCGTCGCATGCTGATTCGCCTGGTGGGGGTCCGGCTCTCCGGACTGGTCCGGGGTGTTCAGCAGCTGAACCTCTTTGAAGATACTACGGAGATGGTGCATCTCTACCTGGCACTGGACAAGCTGCGTAGGCGCTACGGCTCCGATTCGATCAAAAGGGCCAGTGGCATACAGCTTCACGACCTGGAGGAACAGATTGCACAGTCACAGCAAGAGAAGAGCATCTCCTCTCCGGAAGATCGTCAGCAGATCGATAATCTGAAAAACCGGCGTTATCGGTATTGGCACTGAGCGCAGCGAACTATGTACTTAAACTGTCATTCATATTATAGCCTGCGCTACGGGACCATGGCGGTGGAAACACTGGTGGAGCATGCAGCCGGAATGGGGATAGATGCACTGGCACTGACCGACATTAATAATTCCACCGGCATGGTCGACTTTGTAAGGGCCTGCCATAAGTACGGAATTCATTCCATGGGAGGGATCGAATACCGCAATGGGGCCAATTATCTCTATACGGGCCTTGCACGAAACGCACGTGGATTCAGGGAGTTGAACAGTTTTCTTTCTTATCACAACCAGTCGAAGCTCCCCCTGCCCGAACGTGCTCCACCCCTGGAGGATGTGTGGTTCATCTATGATTTCAGTAAGAACCCCTGGCAGGGAAATAAAAAAAGCAGAGCAAAGCTACGCGACCAGGAGCTGATTGGTGTGCGGCCGGGTGAGGTGAACAGGCTGCTTACCTCCAGATGGAACCTGGAGCCTTCAAGGCTGGTGATACGGCACCCGGTGACTTTTCTTCATAAGGATGACCATGCGCTCCACCGGCACCTGAGGGCCATTGATCACAATATCCTGTTGAGCCAGTTGAAGCCGGAGCAGATGGCTTGTGAAAGTGATGTGCTGCTCTCACCCGACCTGCTGCGCTGTGCCTACGATGAAGTTCCACAAATCAGGAGGAACACAGAAGAGCTTATTAAAGATTGCCGCATCGATTTCGATTTCACGACCGTCAAGAATAAAAAGACCTTTACAGGGACGGCCCAGGACGACAGGGTCCTGCTGGAGAAACTGGCCATGGATGGGATGGAATATCGCTATGGACGCAAGAACCGGGAGGCTCTGAAACGGATCAGGCATGAGCTGGAGATCATCGACCGGCTCGGCTTCTCCTCCTATTTCCTGATTACCTGGGATGTGATCCGCTACTCCATGTCGCGGGGCTTCTACCACGTAGGAAGGGGCAGCGGCGCCAACTCCATTGTGGCATACTGCCTGCGGATCACCGATGTGGACCCCATTGACCTGGACCTCTATTTCGAACGTTTTATCAACCCCAAAAGAACCAGTCCACCCGATTTTGATATTGATTTTTCGTGGAAGGAACGGGATGAGGTGCTCGACTATATCTTCAAGAGGTATGGACGCAAACATACGGCTTTGATCGGGACCATTTCCACCTTTCGGGACCGATCTATATTCAGGGAGCTGGGTAAGGTGTATGGCCTGCCCAAGGAGGATATCGACCGGCTTGTGAAGGATCCCTCAAGCGATCTGAATAACAATCATATTACCCAGAATATTTATGAGGCCGGAAGTCGCCTGATGGACTTCCCCAACCTGAGAAGTATTCATGCCGGCGGGGTACTGATCTCTGAAGAGCCCCTGACTTGCTATACAGCATTGGATATGCCTCCCAAAGGACTTCCCACCACCCAGTGGGATATGTATGTGGCCGAAACACTGGGATTCGAGAAACTGGACATCCTCAGTCAGCGCGGCATCGGGCACATCAAGGAGTGTGCGTAGCTGGTTCGCCGGAACCGCGGGATTGCAGTGGATGTGCACCGGGTGGATGATTTCAAAAAGGATAGTAAGGTGCTGAAACAGCTCAGATCAGGTGAAACCAACGGTTGTTTCTATATTGAGAGTCCGGCCATGCGCGGATTACTCACCAAGCTTCGCTGCGACAGCTACCGTACCCTGGTGGCAGCCAGTTCTATTATCAGGCCGGGGGTGGCGCAGTCGGGGATGATGCGTGAATATATACACAGGTTTCACCACCCCGATTCATTTGAGTACCTCCATCCCATTATGGAGGAGCAGTTGCAGGAGACCTTCGGAGTGATGGTCTACCAGGAGGATGTGATCAAGGTCTGCCATCACTTTGCCGGTCTGGACCTGGCCGATGCGGATGTGCTTCGCAGGGCCATGAGTGGGAAGTACCGCTCCAGGACAGAGTTTGACCGGATTGCAGACCGTTTTTTTGACAATTGCCGTCAGCGGGGCTATCCCGACGGACTCACCCAGGAAGTATGGCGACAGATCAGCTCTTTTGCTGGCTATTCATTCTCCAAGGCCCACTCGGCCTCTTTTGCGGTGGAGAGCTTCCAGTCGCTCTACCTGAAAGCACACTATCCCCTGGAGTTTATGACAGCAGTCATCAATAATTTCGGAGGATTTTACCGCACCTGGGTCTATTTCAATGAAGCACGACGTTGGGGAGCCAGCATCCACCTTCCCTGTGTGAACCAGAGTGAACATAAGACCTCCATTAGCGGGAATGATATCTATATAGGATTTATACATATTCAGAACCTGGAGCAGCAGGTTGTTGGAATGATTTGCGGAGAAAGAGAACAAAGCGGGACATTCAGCAGCCTGGAGGATTTCCTTGAGCGGGTGCCCGTGGGGCTTGATCAGGTGATTATTCTGATCCGCATCTCTGCTTTCCGCTTCACAGGGAAGAGCAAGAAGGAGCTTTTATGGGATGCCCACCTGGTGCTTGGGAAGCGCAAAAAGAGGGATCCTGTAAGGGAGTTATTTCCTGTGCAGAAACGGGAGTTCAGCCTGCCCAAACTGGAGCAGACCACTCTTGAGAACAGCTACGATGAGCTGGAGATTCTCGGTTTTGCAGTGACGATTCCCGCTTTCGAGCTGCTTGAGACCGCTTTCCGGGGGGAGATCCTCTCACGCCAGATGAAAGAAAAGGTAGGTAAGAAGGTACGTATGCTGGGTAATCTTGTAACAATTAAACATGTACGTACCAAACAAAAGCAGTGGATGAATTTTGGCACTTTCCTGGATGTGGAGGGTGAATTCTTTGATGTGGTCAACTTCCCGGGTTCTCTGAAGCGTCATCCCTACAGGGGGAATGGCATCTATCTGCTTTATGGTGAAATTACCGAAGAGTTTGGATTCCCGGGGATGACGGTGGAGAAAATGGCCAGACTCCCTTACAGGCCCGATCCACGCTACTAGGTATCCATCCTTTTGATATTTAAGACTCCCTTTACCTTCTTCAGTTTACGAATAAGCGCTTCAAGATGCTGGGTATCCTTAACAAAAAGGGTAATGCTGCCCTCAAACATCCCGTCGATTGATTCGACTGAGATGGATCGCATATTGACCTGCAGGTCCTTGGAGATCACATCCGAAATATTGCTTACGATCCCCAGGTCATCCATCCCTGTAATACGCAGGCTAACTGGGAAAAAGGCCTCCTTATTACTGCTGTTCCAACGAGCTTTCACCACCCTGTAACCGTAGCGTGAGAGCATCTCTTGTGCATTGGGACAGTTGGTCCGGTGTATGGATATTCCTGAGCTGATGGTCACAAAGCCAAAGATGGCATCTCCCAGGATGGGATTGCAGCAGGGAGAAAGTTTGTACTCAACATTGGCCAGTTTCTCATCAATCACCAGGAAGTCGCCCGACTCCCTGGAAGCTGTTTTTATAAGCCGGTCAACCGTCTCCTCTTCATTTCTTTCAGCTTTGACTTCAAGGGGTTTCTCACTGCTGGTAAGCAGTTCCTTGATCGAGAGCAATTCCACCTTCTCGGTAGCCACATCGAAATAGAGGTCGATGGCATCCCGGTATTTAAAGTGCTGGATTACCTTACGAATACTAACGTCGTTAAATTCAACCTTCCAGTTACGGAATCTTCTTTTCAAAATCTCTTTGCCATGTTCTGCCTCTTTCAGCTTGGCCTCTTTCAGCGCCTGTTTGATCTTCCCTTTGGCCTTGGAAGTCACAACCACATTTAGCCAGTCCATCTTGGGTTTCTGGTTCTTGGATCGCAGGATCTCCACCTTATCGCCATTCTGAAGGCGGTAACGGATGGGGACATTTTTATTGTTGACTCGGGCTCCCGCACAGGAGGAACCCACATCGGTGTGGATATCAAAGGCGAAGTCCAGAACCGTGGCATTCTCAGGAAACTTTTTCAGGTCGCCGTTGGGAGTGAATACAAAAATCTCTTTACTGAACTGACTCAATTGCAAATCCTCCATAAGATTTGAAGCATCCATCTCAGTGTTTTCAAGAGTCTCCCTTACCCGCTGTATCCACTTATCAATACCGGCCTGTCCCTTTATCCCTTTGTATTTCCAGTGTGCAGCCAGTCCTTTCTCTGCTATCACATTCATTCGGGCGGATCTGATCTGCACCTCTACCCACTCCCCTCCCGGAACTACTACAGTAGTATGTAAAGATTCATATCCATTGGATTTGGGCGCCGAGATCCAGTCGCGCAAGCGCTCGGGATTGGGTTGATAGTGGTCTGTAATTATGCTGTATACTTTCCAGCAGTCGGCTTTCTCCTTTTTTAAAGGGCTATCGATAATAATCCGGATGGCAAATTTATCGTAAACCTCTTCAAACTCCACCTTCTGCTTTTTCATTTTTCGCCAGATGGAAGAAATTGCTTTGGGCCGTCCTTTGATCTCTGCCCGGAGTCTCTCCCTCTCCAGGTCCTCCTGAAGTGGTTTAATAAACTCCTTGATAAAGCGGTTTCTTCGCTGGTTTGAAGCCTTGAGCTTTTCGGCAATTGAGTTATATTCCTCCTGTTCCAGAATGGCCATGGAGATATCCTCCATTTCTGACATCACGTTATATAATCCAAGCCTGTGGGCAAGTGGAGAATAGATAAACCTTGATTCGCAGGAGAGCTCGATCTGCTCTTTTTCTTCGAGGAGCTCCATTTGTCTCATAAGGTAGAGCCGCTCTGCAATCTTGACCAGGATCACACGGAAGTCTGTGGCCAGTGTCAGGATCAGGTTTCTCATATTTTCGGACTGCCCCTGGTTGGTGGTAGTATCCAGGTCACTGATCTTTAAAAACTCCTGAATAACCGTAGCTGTGCGCTCCCCCACACCGGAAGCTATATCATTATTCGAAAGTTGATTCAGTTCTGAACAATGCAGTAATAATGCCGCTGAGACTCCGATGGCATCCATGCCCAGTTCCTTCACGGCCATCCGTGCCAGTCCCGATGAGAATTTCACTAAATGGATACCATTAATTTCCTGGGTTTCCCCGGTATGCTCCATCAGAAACTCAAAGCTACGCTTAACCAGTGCCAGGGAGCGTTTATCGTACTCGTTAACGCAAATTCGGATGAGATCCTTATAGTAAGCGAGAATCTCCTTTTGCAGAGGTGAAGAATATTTCTCAATGATTTCCATGCAACAGTTTTTGCATGGCAAAAGTAGTTAATTTAAACAGGGAATTATAACTTCAAAGGTGGAGCCTTTGTTAGTTTCGCTTGTAATAATTAGTTCCCCATTGTGAATTTTTGTGAATTCCTGTACCAGGGCTAAACCCATGCCTGCTCCCTTTTCGTTTGCAGTGCCTCTACGTGTAATACCCCCATTTTGTATTACTTTTCGCGACTCCTCTTCACTCATGCCGATCCCCTGATCTGTGACCCAAAAACGAGTCTTACCGTCAAGCTTACTTAGTCCGATGGTGATAGTCCCTCCAGGATTTGAAAACTTGATGGCATTGGAAATCAGGTTTCTGTAGATGGTCTCCATCATGATCTTATCGGAGTTACAGGTGATGACTTCCTTGATATCTTTTTCAAAAACAAGCTCTTTGTTTTTAGCACTTTCGCTGTAAAGTGACAGACAGTTACTTACCAGCGTATTTAACTTCACCTCTTCCGGGTGGTAGTTGGATGCTCCCTCCTCAAGGCGTGACCAGTGCAGCAGATTCTCTAACAATTCCAGGGAATAAGAGGCAGAATTCTTCAGGTTACCCAACAACCTTTTTCGGTCTATCTCAACCTTATCGTCCCCTTCAATCCTGTATAAGACCTCCACGGCTGTTAACTGATTGCCAATAGTCCCCCTCAGGTCATGGGCGATAATCGACATCATCCGGTCTTTGGTTTTATTTACCTGGTCCAGTTTCAGGTTCTGTTTGGTGATGACCAGATTCTTTTCTTCCAGTTTAAGGGAGGTATTTCTATGACGACGCATATAGTAGAGCACCAGGATCAATCCAAGTAGCAATGCGGCGGCAATACCCAGGATGGAGTAAAATACCGAAGTTTTTTTTCGTACCAGCAACTGGTCGAGGTTGGATTGAATCTTTAGATTTTCATTTTCCTGCTGAAGCACTTTTGAACGAGTTCTAAACTCAATCTCCATAGAAGCTTTAGCGATGGCCTCATCCATCAGGCTGTCCATATAGAGGCTGTGTTGCGTTTCAAACTGGTAAGCCGAACGAAAATCGCCCTGCTTAACCGCAATCTCCTTTTTAATCAAATAACCCTCGGCTATATACTCTATGGCGCTAATCTCCCGGGCGATCTCCAGCCCCATATTTGCCATCCGGACCGCTTCCCTATACCTTTCCTGGTGATATGCAATGGAGCCCAGCCCCAGATAACACCTGATAAGTCCGTCGGGTTCATCCAGCTCTTCCTTGATGGGAATGGCCCTGTTTAATAGTTCAATGGCTTTTTCATGCTCCTCCAGTTTGGAGTATATATCTGCAAGATGGATGTAACAATTCGAAATAGTTCGTTCATCACCCAGTTCTATCTTCATCTCCATTCCCTGTTGCACATAGTCAAGCCCCTTCTCAGGCTCACCCATTTCTGCATAGTTGGTCCCAATATTGATCAGACAGTTGGATGTCTGAACCGGATCATTAAGTGATCTGCTGACTCTCAGGGAGCGCTGGTAAAGGTTGAGCGCCTCATCGTAGTTTCCTATTTTATTTTGTATTACCCCTGAATTAGAGAGGGAGAGAGAAATATTATGCTGGTAATTGTTCCGTTCTGAAATCTCAAGCGCTTTATCATAATACTCAAGACCCCTTTCGTAGCTTCCCATAAGAACAAAGAGATTACCCATATTGATATAGGCCTGTGAAATATCATATGCATCCCGAACAGAATCGAGGTAAACAACAGACTCCTGGTAGACAGAAAGGGCCTCCACATATTCGCCCCTGTTTTTATGGATAATCCCCATGTTATTCAGACAGCGGCTGATACCAATCACATTGTTGTTTTTTCGGTAGTAGTCCAGGGCCAACTCGTAGTGGTTCATGGCCTGGGGAAATTCTGCCGTGAACAGGTGGACATTTCCCTTCTCCTTTATTGTTTCAAAGTAGCTCAGCTGATCATCTGCTTCACTAAAATAGGCCAGGGCACGGTCATAGTGCAGAATTGCCTGATCATAGTAACCACAACGGGTTTCAATTTTTCCAAGCACCTTGTAATAGCGTCCCAGTCCCTGTACATCATTCAGGGATTCTACAATCTCTTTTCCTCTTTCCAGACTTGAGAATGCAAGGAGGGTATCTGATGCTCCCAGTTCTTCTGCCAGGTCAAACAACAAGCGGGAACGGGTTGAATCGGCAATATCACCTTCAATCTGAGCTTTCAGACTGTCTCGTTTGAGTTGATCTCTTGCTGGCAAAAGGGTAGAAAAAAGAGCCAGAGAAAGAATGAAGAGGGTTCGGAGCAACAACATAAAGGGCTGTTTAGGGAGGATAAATTTAAGAAATTTTATTCCCTTAAAAATTTTAATTCATATTTGTATACCTGAATCCCCGGACCTATGGCCAGAAAACTAGCTATCCCCCATACCTATGTAATCGTATTTTCCTTTATCGCAGCTGCCGTGGTGCTTACATGGATATTGCCCGGAGGTGAGTTTGAAAGAGAGCTTGTGGATGTTAATGGAACCATGCGGGAGGTTATTGTTGAGGGTTCTTTCCATGAGGCCGACAAACATCCCCAAACATGGCAGTTATTCAGTGCCCTTTTTGACGGGTTTGCCGGTAAGGCCGATATTATTGTATTTATACTGATTATTGGAGGGGCGTTCTGGATCATGAACGACAGCAAGGCCATTGATGTGGGAATCCAGTCTTTCCTGGTCCGTGTCAGGAAGCTGGAGCGTTACCGCTTCTTCCGAATTCTGGGTGTTGACAATATGATTATTACGCTGATCATGCTGGTGTTTAGCATGTTCGGTGCCACATTCGGAATGAGTGAGGAGACCATTGCGTTTATCATCATTTTTGTTCCTCTGGCAATCTCCATGGGCTATGATTCCATCGTCGGACTAAGCATGTGTTTTGTTGGAGCCGGACTGGGCTTTGCCGGGGCGCTACTTAATCCATTTACCATAGGCATTGCACAGGGACTTTCCAGCCTTCCTCTCTTTTCAGGAATAGAGTACAGGCTCTTTGTCTGGCTTGTAATAAACAGCGTCGGTATCGCCTGGGTCTTGCGTTATGCAGCTCGTATCCGAAAAAATCCCAAAGCCTCTCCTGTATATGATTCTGACAATTATTGGAGGGGAAAAGAGGGCGTGGATCTGGATCACCTGGATTACAAGACACCAGTGATGGCATGGGTCACTTTTGTCATGCTATTGGGAGCAATGACCGTTTTTGCTATCCTGGAACCCCTTTCTACCCTGCGGATTGGAAACAGTGAGTACACTTTCACTTTTCTGCCGGTCATAGCAGGTCTGTTTGCCATTTCAGGAGTTGTCTCACTTCGCAAGTCAGTTCATTTCTTTATATTGAATATGCTTATTTTCACCATCATATATCTGATTGTCGGGGTTATGGGATATGGCTGGTTTGTGAAAGAAATTGCCACCCTCTTCCTGGTGATGGGAATATTTTCAGGAATGGCCATGAACAGGAGTGCCAATCAGATCACCAAGCTGTTTATTGAAGGTATGCGGGATATACTCTCAGCTGCAGTTGTGGTTGGCCTGGCTGGAGGCATCCTGGTGATCCTTGAGGACGGTAAGGTCATCGATTCCATGCTGTACAGTATTGCACAGTCCATGCAGGAGTTTGGAAAGCTGGCCTCTGTAAGCATGATGTATTTGATCCAGACCATGATTAATATTGTAATACCCAGTGGATCAGCAAAAGCGGCACTGACCATGCCCATCATGTCACAGTTCTCAGATCTCATCGGTGTATCAAGGCAGGCTACAGTGATGGCTTTTCAATTGGGTGATGGCTTTACAAATATGATCACTCCCACTTCACCTGTACTGATTGGTGTCCTGGGTGTAGCTAAAATACCTTATGAAAAATGGCTTAAGTGGGTGCTCCCTTTTATGGCCATTTTAATTTTCCTGGGCTGGCTGCTTTTGATCCCCACCGTAACAATGAACCTGAACGGTTTCTGAGTTCAGCTAAGACACTTTTACCTGAAACTGATTCCAATGCCTACCGATTGGGTAGCATAGAGGGTATAGGTAAAATCGTAGTGGAGGGTAAGCACGCCCAGCTTGAGCCTGGCTCCCACATTCACGCGCAGGTTGTTATAGTTCACATAGCTCAAATCTATGGGATTCTCTGCAATTTCGTAGGTGACCTTTCCGAAATCGGCGCTGGACTCATCCAGGATCACAGTATTTATGGGATAGTGACCTTCCATCAGCAGTTGCACATTGGAACTGGCATAGCCTATTCCTTCATAGAAGGTGATCACTGAAAAGGTTTGAGAAGCGATCAGGTTAAGTGTCCAACCCTCCACCTTCAGGGTAATAAACTGGTCATCCCAGTTATAATCCGGGTAGTTATCCACCTCCACAAGATCCTGGGGTTCCACCACCACATGAACCGAAGAGCTTACCTTTGTATATCCACCCTGTGCACTGATATCAAGAAATTTAAGCTCTTTCAGAAAGGGCAGCCATTGAGAAATGGAGTGCTTCCCTCCCACACCCCAGAGTCCGATCTCTCCATAATCTTTATATCCTATCATGGGGATGAACCTGGCAGACACATCCGTTCCAAAGGGTAAGCCCACCGTTAGCTGAGCCATGGGAAGCGGAAAATAATCGTATCCAGCCCCATCGGGTACGGTAATTCTGGAGTATACTACCTCCTGCATATTTCCACCTCCCATATCGAGCATTTGTGAATAAGAGAGCTCAGGTCGGTTTTCCTGTTGACCAGCAATAGTAGGCGCAATGGTTCCAGGATTAGCTTCAATGGTTCCATTCAAATTCAATGTAGCCAGGTCATAGCTAAGGGCAGAAGCCGGGGCTTTAGCCCAGCTAACTGTGGCCGTTATATCCAACCCGCCCAGCTCATGTGGTTTTGCGGTATTGTACCAGCCTGCATTCAGATCCGAGCCAATGATATTAGCGAAAGGTTTCAGGTATTCCTGCAAAAGCACCTCCGCATCCTCAATCCCTCCATAGATAAACTCCGGTGAGGGTATCTGGGAAAATAAGGGAATCCATAGTCCTCCTGTCAGAAGTGATAAAATTATACTGGCCTTTATTGTATTACGTTTCATCATAATATGGTTTACTTTCAGCGACAAAATTAAAAAAAGCCTAAATTTGCAATCATGTCTCCCGCATTTCAGTTCCCCAACCAACCTCTTGCCGATCGTATGCGTCCAGTGACCCTGGAAGACTATATCGGACAGGAGCACCTGGTGGGTCCCAATGCGGTTATACGCAAAATGGTGCTCTCAGGTTCCCTTAGTTCATTTATATTATGGGGGCCCCCTGGTGTGGGAAAAACCACCCTGGCCTCCATTATCTCCAAACAGCTTGACCGCCCATTCTACGGTCTGAGTGCTGTACAGTCAGGTGTAAAGGATGTTCGGGAGACCATTGAAAAGGCCAGGAAAAACCAGTTCTTTAACCAGCCCAACCCTGTTCTTTTTATAGATGAGATTCACCGCTTCTCTAAATCACAGCAAGATTCCCTGCTGGGAGCAGTTGAACAGGGCATTGTAACATTGATCGGGGCAACCACCGAAAACCCATCCTTTGAGGTGATTTCTCCACTGCTCTCCCGTTGCCAGGTCTACATCCTGAACTCCTTATCGAAAGAAGACCTTGAATCATTGCTCCAGCGCGCGCTTGAAAAGGATCCCTATCTTAAAAAACTGAAAATAAATATCCAGGAGAATAAGGCCATGCTTCAATACTCAGGCGGTGATGCCAGGAAATTACTGAATACCCTGGAGGTGGTGGTCAAATCGGAAAGCTCCGGTGAAGACTTTAGTGCGGATCAGACCATTGAGATCACTGATGATCTGGTTACCGACCGGCTCCAGGAGAATATGGCCATCTATGACAAAAATGGAGAGATGCATTATGACATTATCTCCGCTTTTATCAAGTCAGTGCGAGGGAGCGATCCCGATGCAGCAGTGTACTGGCTGGCCAGAATGCTTGCCGGAGGTGAAGATATTAAGTTTATTGCCCGCCGCCTTGTGATCCTTGCATCGGAAGATATAGGCCTCGCCAATCCAAATGCCCTGTTAATGGCCACCAACTGTTTCCAGGCTGTAAATATGATCGGAATGCCGGAGTCCAGGATCATTCTCTCTGAAACCACCATTTACCTGGCGGCATCGCCCAAAAGCAATTCCGCCTACGCAGCCATCAATGAAGCACTGCAAACTGTACAGAGAACAGGAAACATGGCCGTACCCCTCCATTTAAGAAATGCGCCCACTTCGCTGATGAAGGACCTGGGCTACGGTGAAAACTACAAGTACGCTCACAATTACGAAGATCATTTTGTCCGGGAAAACTACCTTCCGGAGGATCTGGAAACCCCACATTTTTACCAGCCGGGGGAGAATCCCCGTGAAGAGGAAATGCGAACGCGACTGGACAAGATGTGGAAAGAGATGAAAAATTATGGTAAAAAGTAAGGATTTTAGAGAAGTGATCCCTTCCATTCGTTATGGCGACGGAGACGGGTTCCTGTTGATCGCCGGTCCCTGTGTGGTGGAAAACAGGGATATGGTCATGAATATCGCTGAACACATTAAGGAACTCAGTGAGAAATATCAATTGCCTTTTGTTTTCAAGGCCTCATACAGAAAGGCCAACCGTTCCCGTATTGATTCTTTTACGGGCATTGGAGATGACTTAGCCCTGAAAATTCTGAAGGAGGTGGGAGAACAATTTTCCCTGCCTGTAGTCACCGATGTACACAGTCCTGAAGAGGCCGAGAAAGCAGCAGAATATGTTGATGTTCTACAGATTCCGGCCTTCCTGTGCCGGCAGACCGACCTGCTTGTTGCCTGTGCCAGGACTGGACGCGCCGTTTCAGTTAAAAAGGGACAGTTTCTTTCACCGGATTCCATGAAGTTTGCCGCGGATAAGTTGGTCGAATCGGGTAATAAAAGAATTTTGATTACCGAACGGGGCACCACTTTTGGATATCAGGATCTGGTGGTTGATTTCAGGGGAATCCCGGAGATGCAGCTCTTTGGCTATCCGGTAATCCTGGATGTAACCCACTCCCTCCAACAGCCTAACCAAAGTAGTGGAGTAACAGGGGGCAGACCAGAATTGATTGAGACTATGGCAAAAGCTGGTATTGCTGTGGGTGCAGATGGCATTTTTGTGGAGACACATCCCGATCCATCCAGAGCAAAATCGGATGGTGCCAATATGCTTAAATTGGAGCTCCTGGACGAATTCTTAAGAAATCTGACCCTTCTTAGAGATGTCGTAATTAATATGTAAATTTGATTAGAACTAAAATTTTATACACATGCGTAGACTTACTATTTCTTTCCTAATTGCAGTATTTGCAATCACCGCCCTGTCAGCACAGGACCTGGATAAGATACTGAACGATCACTATAAGGCCTCGGCCCAGGATAAGATCTCAAAGATCACCTCCACCACCATGAACGGCAAGTTGGTATTTATGGGAATGGAGACTGGAGTCACCATCTATCAGGCAAGACCTCTTAAGTTTAGGTTAGAAGCTGAAATTATGGGATCAAAAATGATTCAGACCTACAATGGCACCACTGGCTGGACCTATATGCCAGGCATGGGAGTTACTGAACCCAGGGAAATGGGAACAGATGAACTTAAAGGTGTGATCAATCAGGCCAACATTGACAGCCCTCTTTGGGATTATAAGGATAAAGGAAATAAAGTTGAGCTGCTGGGAACAAGCGAAGACGGGTCCGCTAATATGATAAAGCTTACCACCGCAGAAGGCGATGAAATAACCATTTACATATCCAGGGAAACTTCCCTGATGTCAAAGATCATCACAATTCAGATGGCTCAGGGTATGGAAAATGAGATTGAGACGGAGCTTAAAGACTATAAGGTAGTAGAGGGCATCCCTACGGCTCACTATATGGGATCAAAAATGGGAGGACAGGTTATAAGCGCCGTTACCTTTGAATCCATCGAATACAATAGAACCCTGGATGACTCTCTCTTTGGGATGCCAGTTATAGAGTAAAAAAATGCAGTAGTTGGTAAGCCAGGTTCTGTATCCTGTTTAAAGGATTCCTGTCATTTTTCTGAGCGGCCTACCCCCCGGCAGAAGCGGGTAGCTTTTATAATACCGGTATACATGGCCTTTCAGCCCGCAGGACAAACGGCTGCAACGGTTGCCCGCTACACCGGTGGGCTCTTACCCCACCTTCTCACCCTTACCCCCTTAAGGAGGCGGTTATTTTCTTCTTTGCACCCATGCCTTCACAGACATCTGTTTTTCAACAGTGCGGTACCCTTAGCTGCCCGGACTTTCCTCCACAGGCCGAAGCCTGCAGCGACAGGATCAACTACTGCAAAATTTTTAAGAACTATGCAAAAATAGTTAATTTTGCGGACATCAGTAAGAAAACATGGCCAAGCCATCCTTCGTTCGTCTTGAGAATTTTAAGTATAACCTGCCCGGGCAGGACATAGCTAAATATCCCCTGGCCGACAGATCTTCTTCCAAACTGCTACTCTATAAGGGAGGGAGTATTTCCCAGGACCTGTTCAGCCATCTGCCAGAGCACCTGCCCGGCGACTCCTGGTTGGTCTTTAACAACACCAGAGTAATCCAGGCACGTCTCCGCTTCAAAAAAGAGACTGGTGCAGGTATTGAGATCTTCTGCCTGGAGCCCGTCGATCCGGCCGATTATGAGCAGGCTTTCCAGGCTGAGACTTCATCCACCTGGCTCTGCCTGGTGGGAAATGTTAAGAAATGGAAGAGTGGTCCGGTCTTCCTGCATACCCGTATCAAAGGTGAAGAGCTTAGGCTTGAAGCACAACTTAAGGAGCGAAGCGGAGATGGATTTATAATTTCATTTCAGTGGAGGCGGAATGGAGTGACATTCGGAGAAATCATCGAAGAGTCGGGGAGCACTCCCATCCCACCCTATATGAACCGGAAAGCAGAGAAGAGCGACAGGGAACGTTACCAGACCATCTACAGCATGAACAAGGGCTCTGTGGCAGCACCAACGGCCGGACTGCATTTCACAAAGGCTTTGCTGCAGGACCTGGAGAAGTCAAAGGTTCGAATGGAACATCTTACCCTCCATGTGGGAGCCGGTACTTTTGTGCCAGTTAAAGAGGAGAATGCAAGGAAGCACTCCATGCATTCGGAGCAGGTGGTCATAAGCAAGAGTTTTCTGGAGCAGTGGCAAAAAAGGAGTGAGGGATTAATCGCGGTGGGCACCACAAGTACCCGTAGTCTGGAATCTCTTTACTGGCTGGGCGTTAAACTTAGGGAACAGGTCCCATCCAAGCCCTTATCACTGGCCATCGTGCAATGGGAGAATGAGGAACTCCCACAGGATATCCCCTTGCAGGAGAGTATCGAAGCTCTGCTGGCATATTGCAGGGAATACGATCTGGAACATCTACATTTCTCTACCCAGCTGATGATTGTCCCGGGTTACCGATTCAGAACCATCAGTGGGCTGCTGACTAATTTTCATATGCCGGGAAGCACTCTGTTGTTGCTTATTGCAGCCTGGATTGGAGAGGATTGGAGAAAGGTCTATGACTATGCGCAGAGGGAGGGCTTTCGCTTCCTGAGTTATGGAGACAGCTCCCTGCTGATCCCCTGACTAAAGCTTGGACCTTATCAGGGAAATGAAAGCTTCGATATCTGCTTCAGTGGTGTCGAATGAACACATCCATCGCACCTCCGACACCTCCTCATCCCATACATAGAAAAAGAACTCATCCTGCAGTGCCGGCACAATATGGGAGGGAATCCTTGCAAATACGGCATTGGATTCCACCTGGCGGGTCACCTCCACACCACTTATATCCTTAACGGCAGCATATAGTTTCCGGGCCATCCTGTTAGCATGGCTGGCATTCTCTTTCCAAAGGTCATTCTCCAGGAAGGCACTAAACTGGGCAGCTATATACCTCATTTTTGAAGCCAGCTGCATACCCTGCTTCCGTCTGTATTTGAAATCCTCACAGAGGGTCGGATTGAAAAAGATGATGGCTTCACCATACATCATTCCATTTTTGGTTCCCCCGAAGGAGAGTACATCAACACCGGCTCCGCCAGTCATTTCATAAAATCCACAATCCAGTGAAACAGCAGCATTGCTGATTCTGGCTCCATCCATATGTAGCAGCATGCCATGCTCGTGTGTATACCTTGCAATCTCTCTGATCTCATCAAGCGTATACACCGTACCCAGTTCTGTGGCCTGGGTAATGGAGACCACCCTGGGTTGCACATGGTGTTCAAAACCGATCCCATGCATATGGGAGGCGATCATATCTACCGTCAGCTTCCCATCGGGAGTGTTACAGGTCAGTAATTTACATCCCGAAAACTTCTCAGGAGCACCACACTCGTCCGCATTTATATGTGCTGTTTCGGGACAAATAACGGCATTATATGACTGTGTCACTGTGGAGAGTCCTAATACGTTGGCAGCAGTGCCGATAAATACAAAGTATACTTCGGTCTCCTGCCCAAATATATCCCTGAGCTGGGCACTTGCCTTTTCCGTATAGGGATCATCGCCATAGGCGATAACATGACCGTCGTTTACCTTCGGGAGTGCAGCCAGGATGCCGGGGTGCACACCCGAATTGTTGTCACTTGCAAACCCACGCCGATTAATTATTTTGCTCATTCTTAGAATTTTTCATCATACCTTGTCCATAACATATCTCCCAGCTCCCATGCTTTCTCCACCACCTTATCGCCCCACTCCATGGTATGGCCAGTCAGGTAGTTGACAAGTTCTTCTTTCTTCCCTCTTTTATACAGATCAAGAGCCTGCTCCTCAAAAGCAGCCTGTCCGTCAAAGAGTTCCTCCTGCCAGCTGTCCCAAACCTCGTTTACATCATAGCGCATATCACCCCATCGCTGTGCGGTAAGTGTGCTCAGCCTGTTAAAAGCCCACCATGCCGACTCGTGTGTATATCCATTGGGACGCCCAGGAGTTTTATAAGATACAGGCAGATCACTACCCGAACAGTAGACTGGCACATAGATGGAAGTGGCCACATTGTCCTGGGCCAGCCAGACCACTCCTCCAATCTCATCAGGCAGCCATTCCCTGCACTGGATAATGGTGGCATACATCGTATACCAGCGTGCGATGGTTCTTTCGCCGCGCCAGCCCCAACCACCATTGATCCGAAATAGTTTATTCATATCGTAAGGGAGGTGTGGATTGGCCAGGGGTGAGATTACAGTTTGTCCCTTATCATCGGCGACCACCATATCTTTGGTCATATCAAATGGAGTTCCCTCGTAGTAATCCGAAAAGACAGACCTCAGATCTGAGAGCGAGACCAGAGCATCAGGTTTAACAGAAAAAGGATAGTTCTCGGCATAGGGATCGAGCTTCAGCGAAGGAGCAAGCAGATCAAAAACCCTCCACTCCCTTCTCCTGGCTGCCAGTGAGGTCCGGCTGTTGGGAGCATAGGCATAACAAAACTGAAAGGGCTCTCCTTCATTCCACCAGCCTGCCTCAGCAGCCACACTGTAGACATTCTCACTGGCCATAAAGTAATCCCTGTTATCCAGGTCTATTTCTTTGATGGTGCTTGCATTAGCGTTGACTGCAACATGATCATCAGGCACCCGTTGGGCCACCCATACCGAACCGGTCTTTCCCTTTCCAGGACCCAGAATTTCAAGATGCCAGACCTCTGTCTTGTCTGCAATGGTCAGAACCTCACCATAATCGTTCCATCCATATCTCCCGGTCAACTCACCAGCCAGTTCAATGGCTTCCCGTGCTGTTTTACAACGTTCCAGCATCAGGCGACAGAGCCTCTGACAATCAATTAAGCCGGAGTCGGATTGCAGCTCTTCCCTTCCGCCAAAAGTAGATTCTCCAATACCCAGCTGGAACTGATTCATAGACGGATAGGCTGTATTAAGAAACTGGTTGGTTTCTTTTACCTGTGGGATCTCCCCAATGGGAAGGTGGCTGTAGCTCGGCATGTCAAACGAGTCACAGGCCACCCTTTTAAACATGGGACTTGTGGCCGAGCTGGCGTGTTTACGTGCCGGAACAACATCCATCCAGGAGCGTGTACGGTGACTATCGTCGGTATGTGAAGTAATTACTGATCCGTCGGTAGTTGCCTTCTTACCAAGAGTAATGGAGGTACACCCGTCGGCATATCCATCTACCCAATCAGCTCGCTGGGCCGAAAGTATTACAGAAAAAAGGAGTAGAGAAGCTGAAATCAGCGAAAATATTTTCATACAATAATTGTTTTCAGGTAAAAGATTATAAGCTTGCAATTTCATTGCAGATTCTATGGTTCTATTTAGTAATTGTTGTCAATATAGTAAACAATTAATCTATTGAACAATTACTTTCTTGAATCATCGATTCTATAAATAGCAGCACTATATTTTTCAAAGACTTTAGTGCAATTATAATTATGTTCGATATACTCCTTTACCATATTCTCAGACGCAATCACCATTGAGTTAGGTGTTAGCATCTTGTATTTTACAAAATACAGGTCACTGCCGCTATCATTTAAAAGGTTCATATAAAACCTGATATGTGAATGGTATCCGGAATAGGCAACTCCCATCGTACTGATATTTTGCTCATTTCTGATATTGTCCCTAAGAAAATAATTTATTCCCTGTTCCTCGTATGCCCATTGTTTTTCAGATATAGCAAAAGTTAACTTTTTTGTAACATCTACACTAAAGTAGATAAGGGATACTCCAATAAGTATAACTAAACTCCAGCGAAAGTATATTTTAGCAGGAAAATGAAGAATAAAACGGACCCATTGATAGATACCCATGGCAATAATTATAGCGATAAGAGGATACATCGGAGCATCATACCATATATTCTTTGCACCTAACGAAATAATTACCAGGTAGCCAACACATATAAGCAACAAATACCTGTATAAGGTCCTAAAGGCCTCTTCCTTTATATAAAATAAAGTGATTATAGAGAAGGGTAACAAGTATATCCAGGGCACCAATCTTCTTTCCCACAGCTTATTGATATAATAGAAATATTCTTTTAAGTTGTCATATATATAGTTCTCTGCATTATTGCTGTAACGCGGTAGTAATTCGTTTTCCCAGACAGCGGATAAATATCCCGGAGCATTCAATTCTCTATATAAGTAGTACCCGAGAACAACAAGTAAATAAATAAACATATTCAAGTAAAGCTGACGATGCTGCAATACATATTTAAGTTTTCCTTTAAGAATTGTGTATAGTAGAAAGCCAGGGATGAAAGTAAGTGCAACAACACTTTTAGTCAAGGTTCCAAATATCAGTGCCAGGGTGACTATAGCCAGGTATCGATTACGTTTATCCTTATACTTCAGGTATTTATAAAAGTAAATAGCCTGAAGTGTAAGAAAAAACACTACCATAGAATCATGATCGCCCGTTCGTGCAATGTGACGGTCCAGGTATCCATATGATGTTAATAGCACATAAGCAGCAACAATTCCAAGAGAGGGGAGTTTTAATTCAAATTTCATAAAACGGAAGAGGAGCAATACAGTGAAAAGGGCGTATATAGCAGAAGGAAGCCGAACGGCAAGCTCATTTACTCCAATCAATTTCATTATAACAACCTGGTGCCACGTCAATAAAGGTGGTTTAAATCCCCAATTATCAGGCTCACCTTCATAGTGCCGCACCAGATAGTTCTTATTTTGCAGCATCTCATATGCACTCACTGCATTTTTACCTTCATCCCATTTCTGAATTGGTAAATAATCGAGTTTACAGAATAACTGAAAAAAGGCTAGCAGAATAATAATTGAATATTGAAACCATGACTTTTGGCACTGCTTCAATATTGTATTAGTGACTGATTTCATTGTTTAATGTCTCACCAGAGGGCACTTAAAAGCCCAAATCACCGTTGTTTAGTATGAGTTTTCGTAATTACAAATATGCATATTTTTATATCAGAACTTGCATTTACCTCTTGAATGTTCTCTGGTCATAGAACGGTTTGTATGCACCATTTTTACTTTCTTTACAGTCACATTATCAAAGGGAAAAAGTGAGCTATTTAAAATTCATTATACTGAGTCTGTTGCTGGTGGGCATAAGCTCCTGCTACAAGGAAGTTGAGCTTCCTCCCAATCCCGATGTGGTATTTGAACTACGGGTCACTCCCGAGATGCAGGAATTTATTTATAACAGCAGGGATACAAGCTACACCATTGACGAAGCGGGTATGGAATTTCTTCTGGGTATGGAGCCTCTGGAACTGAAAGAAATTAAGACACGTGGTAAAAGTGCCCTGCGTTTTCAACGAAAGAGTTTTGCTGTTGTCTTAGAGGAAGCGCTTGACATTTCGGGCAGGAATGACTTCGATAATGCCAATCTCCGCAGATTCAAGTTGATCT
>Ga0164315_10000256_pt1 | contig 34546 bp, 32 predicted proteins | sample GuaBasSedimGuay6_FD_113737 | JGI IMG/M metagenome (GOLD analysis project Ga0164315, IMG submission 113737) | Subseafloor sediment microbial communities from Guaymas Basin, Gulf of California, Mexico - Guay6, Core 4569-2, 0-3 cm | ecosystem: Environmental > Aquatic > Marine > Hydrothermal vents... | reverse complement strand
TTACCCTCGTGCCAGCATCATGTGGCAGTTAAAATCAATGGGACCCACTCCGCTACTGTCCCACAAATTTTCCTGGAGACATGGATCGGAAGCACCCTGCTGAGACCGTCAGCCGCAGGGATGCGGATGCCGAGCCCCACGGATGGGTTCACGGCGTGTCTCAGCAGGGTACTTGCGGTTCATGTCAGTTGTAAATAATGGTTTTAGGTGTATACACTGGCGCCGACACACAGTCCATATATCTCATATTAGTGGGACAGTAGCGGAGCGTATCCCTTTAATCCCGGTCACACATCAAAAAGGAATAATAAGTGGAATATAGAAAACTAGGTCGAACTGAACTGGACATCAGCGTTATTGGTCTTGGCACCATGACCTGGGGGTTTCAAAATACACAGGCACAAGGCTTCGAGCAGATGGATTATGCGCTTGAGCGAGGCATTAATTTTTTTGATACCGCCGAAATGTATGCGATTCCGCCGAGTGGTAAAACCTTCGGTACAACAGAAACGATTATTGGAAACTGGTTTGCTTCACGGTTAAATCGCGACAAGGTTATACTTACATCAAAAATAACCGGTCCGGGTCTGCCCTGGATACGAGATGGAAAGAATATTATTGATAAAATAAATATTCTCTCAGCGGTAGAAGGCAGCCTGAAAAGATTACAGACAGACTACATCGATCTCTATCAATTACACTGGCCTAACAGAGGCTCATATCACTTTGGGCAGCTGTGGAACTACACAGCAAAATTTGATGCGCAGGCTGAGGAGGAAAATTTTCTCGAAGTGTTACACACACTGCATGGCCTGATCCAGGCCGGGAAAATCCGCCATATTGGTTTATCCAACGAAACCGCCTGGGGACTGACTAAATGGTTGCAGTTAGCAGAGCAAAACAATATGCCGCGTATGGCTTCAATTCAAAATGAATACTCACTGCTTTGCCGTCACTTCGAGCCAGACCTGAGTGAAATAGCCATTCATGAAGACTGTGGCCTGCTCGCCTGGTCACCCTTATGCCGAGGAATGTTAAGTGGAAAATACCTCAATGGCGCTCGCCCGGAAGGCGCACGGATAACCATAGAAACTCGGCCAGAACACAGGGTCTCGCCACAAACAGATGCAGCAATCACAAAATATGTTGAACTGGCTAAACAGTATGAACTCGATGCATGCCAGATGGCACTGGCATTTGTAAATGAGCAGGCTTTTGTTACTGCCACACTTATTGGCGCGACCAACCTGCAACAGTTAAAAAGCAATATAGATTCCATTTCTCTTAAGCTGCCCATAGAAATTTACCCAGAAATAGACAAAATCAGGCGTGAATACCCGATGCTTTTTTAACGGCACAGCTGTGAGTTAGGATTATTATCTCATCACACTGCTGCCCCGTTAACAGCTAGAGATATGGATCGGTGACTACTTGCGGAGACCGTCACCCGCAAGGATGCGGGTGCGAGCCCCATGGATGGGTTCACTGCGTGTCTCAGCCAGTAGTTACCGATTCATGTCTCGGATAGTATAAATATAGCCTCATCCTTACAATATAAGGCCTGTAGACAACTCAGCAAAGTTAACGGGACAGCAGTGATGAAATCACTACATTCCAGTTGCGCACCCGTTTCACGTTCCACAAAACGTTTGTTTAACCACTTCACCCGGTTCAGGGGGAGACATGTAACTATGTTTTCCATCTTGCAGCAGGTATGGGTTCTGTAAAACCTCGTGTAAATCATGAAACACAGAAAAATCGTCATGATCTTCTGCCGCTCTTATCGCCGCTTCTATCTGATGATTGCGCGGGATATAAACAGGATTTACCGCCTGCATTTTTGCCTGTCGCTCCTCATCGCTTTGTCTCACTTCAGTTAAACGTTTGCGCCACTTAATCGCCCAGTCATCAAACTGCGCTGGATTATCAAACAACTTTCGACAATCACCGTCCTGCTCCATGGATTGTGCAGATAAGCGTGAAAGCTGAAAAAACATTAGCGTGAAATCGGCATTGTTCACTGCCATTATATTGAACAATTCTTCAATAAGCGCTTTATCTATATCTGCATCTTCATCCTGTTTTGTTTTTTTATCCGGCTTCAATTTATCCTGCTTCAATTTATCCGGTTTCAATTTATCAGCGGGCGGTAACAAACCACACTTGACTCGCATGCCAGCCAGCCAATGATTTTGATAAGACTCAAGATAAGTTTTCAAAACATCCTGTGCGACTTCAACCGCCGCTTCAGTGTCCTCTGCCAGCAACGGCAGTAAGGTTTCTGCCAGTCGTGTTAAGTTCCACAGCCCGATGGATGGCTGATTGCTATAGGCATAACGCCCCTGGCGATCAATGGAGCTGAACACACGATCATGATCATAGTCATCCATAAACGCACACGGCCCATAATCAATCGTCTCACCGGCGACCGACATATTGTCGGTATTCATCACACCATGAATAAAACCCAGCTGCATCCACTGCGCAATCAATGCCGCCTGACGTTCAACGATGGAGCTTAATAGAGCCAGGTAAGGATTATCCGCCTCACCTGCCTGTGGATAATTACGCTCGATGACAAAATCAGCCAGCTTCTGAATTGCTTCTACATCGCCTTGTGCAGAGAAATACTGAAACGTACCGACACGGACAAAACTTGTTGCAATGCGTGTAATAATGCCACCCGGCAGCAACCGCTCTCTCGCCACTTGCTCGCCTGTTGTTACTGCAGCTAATGCACGCGTAGTCGGCACGGCCAATTTTGCCATTGCCTCGCTGACTAAATATTCACGAAGCACCGGACCCAAAGCAGCGCGTCCATCACCACCTCGAGAATAAAACGTGCGCCCGGAACCTTTTAATTGCATATCAAAGGAACCGCCATTGGCACTAACTATCTCGCCTAATAAAATCGCACGACCATCACCTAGCTGCGGGTTAAAGTGACCAAATTGGTGACCCGCGTAAGCCATCGCCAATGGCTCTGCACCCTCGGGAATGACATTACCCGAAAAAAGAGCAGCGCCATCTGTTGAATTTAAATCTTCAGCTGATAGCCCCAACGATTCGGCAAGGCTTTCATTCAATTTAATCAATGCAGGATCAGCAACGGGTGATGGGCGGGTCTTGACGTAAAACGTTTCCCCTAATGTTACGTATCGATTATTAAAAAGGATAGCTTTCAATTTATTCTCTATGACAAGAAACCGCTATTACTTATTTATATTTTCATCAATAAAATTACGTAAAAAAGACAGGGGTTTCGCACCACTGAAGCGAGCGACTTCTTCACCATTTATAATCAAAATGATAGTCGGAAACCCTCTAACCTTGTAATGGCCAGCCAGCTTCATATTTTCGCCTTCATCCACTTCAATTTTTGCCAGTTTTAACTTACCTTCATGCTCTTCAACTAACTGCTTTAGTAAAGGCGCAATGACCAGGCAAGGTGAGCACCATTCCGCCCACAGATCAATTAATACCGGCACGTCATGTGAAGCTGCCAGTACCCTGTCATCAAACTGCTCTAAATCCACATCATATATTATTGCTACACTCATACACTTACTACCTATGGAGCTTCTGGCCAAATCCAACAGACAAGCATTATACATTGCCACACGTATTTCACGTTATAATATGGCTACTTAAGCTGCTTTTTAAATTAACATTATGAACTCTATCACCATTGAACATCACGTTACCCCTGCAAAGCTCGATGTATTATATGTCGATGACTGGCCGATCTGGGAAAAAGGCGTCTCCGAATTCGACTGGACTTATGATAAAAAAGAAACCTGCTACATCGTTGAAGGTAAAGCCATTATTTCGCCTGAAAACGAGGAGCCGGTAACCATTCAGGAAGGCGATATGGTTTTTTTTCCTAAAGGCATGAAATGCGTGTGGAAAATTATTGAGCCCATCGAAAAACACTACATCTTCGAAGATTAGTCCAAAAATTGATTAGAAAATAAAAGCGCGGGAGCATTAACATGGAACTATGGCAACAATTACTGGCTGGCGCACTTGGCTTGTTTGTACTCTTTATGTTTTTCCCCGGCATAAAAGCCACCATGGAAAGAAGTAAAAATGCAGAGGAAAAGCACTGGGGCACTTTATTATTACTGGCCGCTGTCCTTGTTGGCTTTGTTATATTAATGGTTTATTCGGTACAATAATCAGCTTATTCCTCAGCAAAAAGTCACCGCTTGAAAGCAATCTCAAATCAGGTCCTATTCTTTTATTAACAGCCTGTTCGCCAGCATCGACATTGTTGGTGCCTGCACAAACAAAGAAAACATCACCACACCAAAAGCAATGGACTGTATTGTCCACCAGTAATCAAGACTGGTTGGTAACGACAAAGCCAACGCCAGGGTAACGGCACCACGCAAGCCGCCCCACAGCAAAACTGCTTGTGAGACAAACGGCACTTTTAATGTTTTAAAGAAGGCAAAGAATAGCAGCACACCATAAACACTAATTGCCCTGGCAATCAACAAAGAGAATATGGCAATCAGCATTGCCAGCCAGCGTTGCTCAAACATTTCCAGGGTTATTACCGCACCCATAACCAGGAATACGCTAACATTTGCCAGGTGTGACAGTATGCTCCATAAGTACTTATTGCCGGTAATAGCCATCCGGGAGTCAATTTTCTGAGTACCGGTTTTTTGCCCATCAGGCAATTTGTCCTCGGCCTCACTTAGCATTGAAAAACTTAATGCCGCGAGCAATGTAGACATCACCCCTGAAACCATAAAGTATTCTGCCAATATATATGAACCATATGCCACAAGCAGGCTCACTACCCCTGTTAACACAGGCTGTTTAACTCTTTTTTGCAAAAAACCAAAAAACAGGCCGACAAATAACCCGGTTAAGGCTCCACCAAAAAATATTAATAGAAAGCTTCCCGCCACATCCAGCATTGATTGAATCGTATTAATTGATGCCACTGAATCTGCTGCTGTCGCCATCGACAAAAACAGACTAAATAAAACAATGGCAGAGGCATCATTTAACAGGCTCTCACCCTCAAGCAGTACACTAATCCGTGCAGGCGCTTTCATCTCCCGTAATTTATCAACCACAGCAACCGGGTCTGTTGCCGCTAAAATGGCTCCGGTAATCAAGGCTGCTATCCAGAGGAACCCGGTGTCATGAGCAATGCCATAAAACAGCAATACAGCAGCAATAAAACAGGTAAGCAACATAGCAATGATGGCGAGGAATAAAACAACAAGCAGGTTATTCTTTAATTGTTGCTTATCAATATTGTATGCCGACTCAAAAACAAGCACAGGAATGAAAACATAAAAAATAATAGACTGGAAGTTATCTGCACGAATGCCGGTATCAATACCCGCATAGACCACAAGTTCTGATGCTATAAAACCAAGCAGTACCAGAATACTGGCAAGTGGCATATGCAACCATTTAGCAACAGCTTGTGCAATCAATGAAAGCACTAATATCAGAATCAGCGCCAGGATGATATGTTCAACTAACATGTTGTTGTGACAAAGCGCTTTCTTATTAATTCAGCCTGAAACAGATAAGCTAACTCACTGTAGAATGCCTGCATTAGACAGGCAGCCTGCCGCACGAAAGAGCATTGCCGATGATAGCTGCCAGGGAGCCAGACTTTGCCAGCTTTGTTTCCTTCCCTGCTAATATTAGTTTTTCAACATTATTGCAACACTGGGAGTTATCATAAAGCTCGCTAACTTTGCCAGTTTATGAAAAAATTCAACCCCCTACTTTACCTGCACTAGCCCGAATATTTCATGGTAACGCTGCAAATATTACATAACACGATGATTATAAACAGAAATATCTGTATATTAGAAAAGCACACTATGTGCCCGGCGACACTTTGTTTTCTGCTGACGCTGGCATTTTTCAGTCCCGCCCATGCGGAACTGACAGCAATGGATGAGGAACTCTCTGATGACAGCGCACAAGCTATCTTTGACCTCGCCATTGAAGAACGTGATAGCGGAAAAGTTTATAATGCCATTGAAAAATTTGAATATATACTAAGCCGTCGCCCCTCACTCAATCGCGCCAGGCTTGAGCTTGCCGTTAGTTATCATCGCGCAAATCAACATGATGAAGCCCTGCGTGAATTCCAGACGGTACTTGACGATCCGAAAACATCAGAAAAAGTACGACTCGCCATTCTGGCCTATATTGGCCAGCTAAGCAGCGACGAGCTAAAACCCAAGTCTGAACACAGCTTTTCATACTACACAAAAGCAGGAATACTGTATAACTCAAATATTAATTTTGCACCGCTAAGAGGCACAGAGCTCTTCCTCGATGACCAGGATGCGGCATCTCCGGGTCTTGATACATTTTTAAGCGCATCACATCGATATAAAAACAACCGGCCTTTTGACACAGGTGGCGCTGCAACAGATTTTGAATGGCAAAGCCAGATCTCATGGACCGGAAATAATTACACACGCAACAATGATTTTAGCCTGAACATTATCAGCGCCAGTACCGGCCCTGCCTTTATCTCAACTGGACGCTGGCGTGGCGCAATCAGTTTGCAGATTGACCAGATGTATTTCGGCGAGTCAGCACTGGGAACATTTATCTCGTTAAACCCATTGCTTACTTTTGATCTGGGCAGTTATCGCGGCATCACCTTTGAACTATCCTACACTGATAATAATTTTGTTCGTCCGGAAGATGAAGGACGTGATGGCAACAGCATATTGGCCGGAGCGTCCTATTCAACACTGCTGGGCGGCACGAATAATGGACTTGAGGCTGGCTTTAGACTCACTGACCAGACCGCTGACGATGATCAGTTTGGCTATGAAAGTGCAGAAATTTATTTCGGTGGTTTTATAACGTTCGCTAAAATAAACAATATTTACCTCAATCTCAATTTTGAGCAATTTGAGTATGATGCTGCCGACCAGCTAGCCAGCACCCCGCCCACCATAAGGGATGAAATCGAAAGCCGTTATGTACTAGGTTACAACTATGACTTTAGCAGCGGCTCTTTGCAGGGCTGGACACTAAACACCCATATCTCGTACACCAGGAATAACTCGAATATTGATTTTTATAATTACGAGCGAAAAATATTTGCCATCAACCTGGCGCGATACTTTATTTAAAGCACTCTCTAGTTTTTTAATATAATTCACTACTGCCCCGTTAACCGTTAGAGGCATGGATGGGATCCGTTGCCTGGGACCGTATGCCGCATGGACGCGCACTACTGTCCGGAATAAATTAAGTTATCTAAGAGGTCAGTAATACAGGAGGTCGAGTGTTGTATTAGGCGCCGAGACCTGAATCGGTGCAGCCTGCCTGAAAGTCGCCGTGTCTCAGACAGGTAATTCAGGTACATGTCGGTTGTAAACAGAGGTTTTATGCACAGACACTGGCACCGAGACATAAATTGTGTGCCATATTTGCCAGACAGCAGTGGCTTAATAACTGTTTTTTGCGTATATGAATAACTGATCAATTGATATAATCACACTTCAATTAAACCGAATTATATAATTATATGCCCACTCAAAAAAAAGCGGTCGCCCTGATATCAGGCGGCCTTGATTCATTACTTGCCGCTAAGCTCATGCTTGATCAGGGCATCCATGTCGAAGGCATTAACTTTTACACTGGTTTTTGTGTAGAAGGCCATACCCACGCCATTCGTAAAAAAGACAAGGCCAAAGCCAAACGCAACAACGCTTTATGGAGCGCAGAGCAGCTCGGCATAAAATTGCATATTGTTGACATCATTGAAGAATACAAGGATGTGTTAATCAATCCCAAACATGGTTATGGCGCCAATATGAACCCCTGCCTGGATTGCAAAATATTTATGGTGCGCAAGGCCAAACAGTGGATGGATGAAAACGGTTTTGATTTTATTATTACCGGTGAGGTCATGGGGCAGCGCCCCATGTCACAACGCAAAGACCTGCTTCCCGTTGTTGTCCGTGAATCGGGCGCAGATGAGCGACTGCTTAGACCGCTCTGCGCTAAAAATCTTGCTGCCACTTTGCCTGAACGTGAAGGCTGGGTTGATCGTGAGCAGCTTAAAGATTTCAGCGGACGCAGCCGAAAACCACAAATGGCATTAGCTGCACAATATGGCTTTGAAGATTACGCAACACCTGCTGGAGGCTGCTGCTTTCTTACTGACAAAAACTATTCCGCTAAACTGGTTGATTTATGGCAGGCAAGAAATAAAAAAGACTATGAACTTGATGACATTATGCTGCTGAAGGTTGGCAGACATTTACGTCCGCAACCACATTACAAATTAATCGTTAGCCGCGAAGACGGTGAAAATAAATTTTTAAAAGGCTACAAAAAACAATTTTCAACAATTGAAATTAAAAGTCATAACGGTCCGCTAACATTGGTTGATGGCGAACTTAGCGATGAGGATTTTCGCTTTGCGTCTCGCATTGCCGCTCGCTTTAGCCAGGGGCGGGATGCAGAAAGTGTAACGGTGAAAATTACCCGCAAGGACGGTGAAGAACAGATGATTGATATACCACCAATGCCTGTTTCAGAGATAAAGCAGGAATGGTATATTTAAAAACAAAAATCAAAGACAAAATTACTAGTCCACAGATACACGCAAATGAACGCAAATATTTAAAAACTTAAAACGCTTTTCTTTGCGTTCATTTGCGTTCATTTGCGGATAAAATAGCTTTTAGATTCTTCTCTTACAAAAAAACTCAAATCGATGAACCACTATACTTTAGACGCGCGCAATTCTTTATGCCCGATGCCGGTCATTAAGACACAAAATAAAATAGCAGAGTTACAGCCAGGTGATATTCTTCAGGTAACGTGCACCGACCCTGGTGCACTCAATGACATTCCTGCATGGTGTCGTATTAACGGGCATCTTGTAAAAGAGTCCCACGAAGACGATGATGAAGTTATCATTGTGATACAGGTGGCCGGTTGAGATGACAGGCTGAGAGACAGCGCTGAATAGCGTTTTCTCTCACATGTCTATTGCTAATGCCAGATACAACAGGGCACCTCTATTACTAACAGAACAGATAAAAAGGATACCTATTGTTCAAGACACGCCGTAAAATGACCTACATGGATGTAGGAAATGCAGATATTGCAGGAGCAAATATCTGCCATCCATGTAGGCTCGACACCCGCATCCCTGCGGCTGACGGTCTTGAGCAATAGGTATCCTTTTCAGTAGTAATTCATGTAGGAATAGAGACGACCTTCAGACTTAAAAAATTACTGAGCAATATACCTTTGTATAAGGCCTACTTTTCTCACCACTGGTTTTTGCATATCAATGCGCCCGGGCATTGATTGCACGGCAACCAATGCCTGTTGTTGTGTTGTGTAATTTCCTGATAACAGCACGTAGTTTACAATGCCATTATCATTAACCTCAAAGTACGACAAGGAGTCTTTCAAGTAATAATTATAAGACTGCGCGACTTCATACAATTTGTCTTTATTGCCGGCATAAGCTATCTGCACGGTAAAGCTCTCACTCGGCAAAGCAGCAATCCATTGCGCACCGTGAATAATATTGTCATCGCCTATCTGGCTAAATGATGACGACTGACTTAAACGACCAGCAACACTTTGAACCTGATCGTTTACTGTTTTAATTTCATCTTGCATGACTGAATTCAACAGCTCAATCTTGCTATCCAGGGCCGTTAATGAATCACCTACAATTAGCGCAGAGCTTTTCTGTGTTTGTTGCAGACCGGCAATCTGAGAATCATTAAACCCGAACTGGTCCTGTTGCACAAAATAAATAACAGCAGTAACAACAACTAATAATAAAAATCCAGCGATCGTAATATTAAAGTGTTTTGTTTCACGCCCGGCAAGCGCAGCAAGTTTGCCGGTGATGTCAGATGTTGCTTTTTGCAGACCACCAATAAGCGAACCATGATTGCTTGTTAACTCTTCAAGCGTCTGCGTACGCTGCTGCAATGTATTTAAACCCGTCGATAGTTCCTCTGCGCTATGTTTTAACTGGACCGTTGAAGCTTCCAGTTGCAGGCTTTTTACGGATAATTTTGCAGACGAAATTTCAAGTGTTGTTGCTCGTCTAATAATCGCTTCATCAATAGACTGTAATTTCAAAATTTTAGCTTTGTTGCTATCAATTGAATTTCCTAAGGACTCGGTTTTTTCTTTAGTAGCACTGGAAAGGTATTCAATTTCTGCAACAACACTTTTCTCAATATGCAACATATTGTCTGTTGTCGCCTGTATTTTCTGCACAAGTAAGTCACTGGTTAATTTTGACGTTTCAACCAGCTGGTTAACCCTTGAAGCTACCTGTTGATTTTTTTGCGTAAACTCACGTGATTGCGCAATAGTCGATTGCTCTAAATTTTTAATTCCTGAAGCAGACTGCTCAGCCACCGTGCCGACATCACCATTTAATTTTTTTATATCCGTGTCAATACGAGAGGATATTTCCAGTAAAGACTTATAAGCATTATCAATTTCACCCAGGCGTTTATATGTTTCAGAAACCTTTGCGGTTAAATCTGAATCCGTATCACCTAAACGATCCAGGCCCTCTTCAACACTATTGTTTATAATGCCCAGCTCCATGCGCAATTGAGCCAGGTCCGTATCAAGAGTGGTAATTTTTTCATTAATATCTTTACCCGGACTTACTGTATTATTTTCGTCAAATTGAAGTAATTTAGAATCCTGGCTTGCGGCTGTAGAATCCTGACTGGTAACGGGTGTATTCACTGGTAAATTATTAGCGTTCATTGGGTTTCTCGTAATTAAATATTTCAGTATAAAAAACAGGCATGAAACGATGGGGCGACCTGTTACGGAACCGCGAATTATATCATATTAGTAAATGCTAATGCAGGTTTTTCCGCACTTTGTCGCAATATTATGAAAATGACACTGTGATCAGTAACGATAAAAGCATTTAGTCCACAGATGAACGCAAATACACGCAAATAAAAAACAACTTCTTTTGTAATAACGGTGGGGTGAGCACGCTACGAAACATTTTTCATTTTAAAAAGTTTTTATTTGCGTGTATTTGCGTTCATCTGTGGACAAAAAATGTTTTTCTTTATGCGGGCGTTATCGGCCGGTATTACCCACTCACACTGAATTTCTGAATAACCGCCCTCTACCATCTAAATATCCAGCAATGTTAACGCTTTAATTATTAAACCAGCGATTAATATAACCCGCGACTTCTTCTGTTACGTTTAAATTTAATAATGGCAAATCACCTGTATCTAGCCTCCCGTCTGAGGCTACAGCGATAACGCTATCATCGTCCGGGAAAAGGAGTTTATTGCCTGTGGCTGCACGGTGTATTTCAATTTTAGGAAAGGGCTTATTTTTAAAACCCTCGACCAGAACCAGGTCAATATTTTCCAGGTCCAGTTTATTGACCAGGTCAGCCAGACCTGCTTTAACCGGCTGTTCGTATTCAGTCACTAATGCCAGACGTTTCTCTGAGGCAATCAATACCTGGCTTGCTCCCGCCTTTCTTAATTCATAACTGTCTTTGCCGGGTTTGTCGATTTCAAAATCGTGGTGCGTCTGCTTGATCATAGCGACACGTAAACCCTGCAACTTCATCAAGGGCAGAAGCTTAACCAGTAAGGTGGTTTTTCCTGTACCGGAATAGGCAGCAAAACCCAGCACAGGCACTTTGAATTCATTATAACTTTCCATGAAGCAATAACCTTGCTAAAGATCCAGATGATTAAAGACAGGCAGCTAACCCGTAAAGATACTACGAAACTGTGCAAGCTTCTGCTTCATCGTTGTGATTTTAATTGTTTCGAGTAGCTCAGCAATGTTAAAAGCATGATGTGTTTCATAGACAACACCCATCTGTGGCATATCAGCCAGACCCACTTCCCTGGCATGTTCAACGAAGCCAGCATTTTTCCAGAAGAAAGCACCGGGCATCGTGGTGGGAATAACCACAACATAAAATAACGCGCGACTGATAATATTACTAACGAGTGCGATAACGCTTAACAGGCTATATGCAAACACTGTATGCGTACTGCTAAACAGCATATGACCAGCCAGCAACAAAGCCAGTACCAGCAAAACATTTCGCAACCAGTATGCCTTACCATATCGAGTGGCCTGCAAATAGAACGATGCCGCGCCTTCACTACTGCTCGACTGCAAACTTCTTGCATGGCCACCCAGCCCTGTCAGTTCAAACAATAAACCGATAGCAACCATAGTCAACAAAACTTCGCCAAGACTGGCTGTCATACTGGAAAACACTAATGCCATAAGCGCTAGTAATAAAGAACCCAGCGTCAGTGCTGTCGCACAAAAACTTGCCGCGGTATACCAGTGGTTCCAGAACGGGCGAGCTTCGATGCGGTATAACTTATACATGAAGTAACCGCCAAAGCCGGCTCCCAGCACAGCAATAGCCGCGAACAGCATCTGCAATGGCTGGGTGAAATTCGTATAACTAGTATAAATCGATCCTAGCAGTGCAAAAAAACTGTAGCCCATCAGGCCGGTATAAAAAGCAGAAACGCCTGCAATTTCGCGGCTGACCGGCGAATGCCTCAGGTTATAGAAACCGCGGTAAAAGCGATGTGGTTTACCCAGGTGCATGTTTAGTTTGAACAGACCGAAACTCATCAAGGCAAACATGACCAGCAAAGCAGGCAACATAGCGCTACTAGCCTGGAAACTCGCCATCGGCTCAAACCAGTGACCGGAAAACAATATTAAAAACGCCGCCATCACAGTTTGCGCACTCAGGGTAAAAGCAATATGGGCATTTTCGTGAGAGCCTAATAATTTTTTCCAGTTCCATTCACGCCGGCTGCCATTCTTCGTCGCACCCTGCTTCACATCTACCACTGGTTTAAAACTTTCCGAACTTTCTTCGCGATGATACTTTACTGGATTCTGATCAACACGATTCATCTCACGTTGCGGCGTACGTGTCTGCTGAAAACGAATGTTCGGATGGGTAATATCGGTTCGCGGAAAACCGGGGATCTCGGTCTTCGCCTGGCTACGGTTTTCAGGAATGTTTTCAACCACGCCAAAGTCCAGTGCATTGCCTAAACAGGCGGAGACACAGGCGGGTTTCAAACCGACTTCGAGGCGGTCGACACACATGTTACATTTGCTTACCTGGCCTTTTACCGGATCAAGCTGTGGTGCATTATAAGGGCATACCCATGTACAGTAGCCACAGCCAAAACAGATATCCGGATCCTGCAGCACCGCACCGTATTCGGCGAACTTGGTATAAGCACGAGTCGGACAACCTTTCAGACACACCGGGTCATCACAGTGATTACAGGCCATGGAAATATTAATACGTTGATATGCAGGGTAGGTGCCACCTTCTACAAAACCGACAGAGCGAAAAGAAATGTGTGCAGGGTTATCATTTTTTTCACTGCACGCGGCTTCACAGGCATGACAGGCAATACAGTTATCCGCATTAAAATAAAAGCCATGCTGTTTATAGCGATTAGGATTATCGCCAATGGCATCGTCATCATTGATATTCAGTGATTGATCACGACGACTATCATCTGCCTGCACGGTATCGATAGGATCACCGTAAACATTAAGCGCCTGACAACTCGGGTCGTTCAATAATGCGTATGCAGGTTCGTTTTCTCTTTTTTCAAACACAGTGTTATTTCACTCTTTAGAATGCACGCATTTCCATGCTAAGTTTCGCTGCCGCCAGCTGGTCATCCAGCTTTTCAATGCGTACCGCCGACTGTTTATAAGCCGGCTGACGGGAATGCGGGTCAAGCAAACCCAGCGTTAAACGATTAGCACAGTCATGAAAATGAAACGGCAGGAATATCATATTTTTAGGTACACGCTGCGTCGGTGTCGCCATCACCACAGCATCGGAACGGCGGGAAACCAGGCGCACATATTCGCCGCGCTGTATATCCAGCTCAGCCGCGAGGTCGGGATTAATCTCGATAAAAGGGATCGGGCTGTATTTATTATTATTACCAATTTTCCCGGTTTTGGTGCGACCGTGCCAGTGCTCAACCAGGCGACCGGTGTTAAGCCAGATTGGAAATTTTGCATCAGGCACTTCATTATTATCGATAAATGGCAGCGGGATGAGTTTGGCTTTACCATCGGCATAACGAAAACTGGCGGGTTCTGTGTAAAGCCGTGTGCCACCCTGTGGCGGTGCTTCATTATTATCAAGCTGCCTGTCTGTATAAGGCCATTGTATGCCGCGATTCTTTTCGATCAAATCGTGACTCATGCCAGTGATATCTGACAGGCGGCCTTTTGAAATGCTCGCCATCTCAAGAAAGATATCAGCGGCTTTTTCGGGAAAGCTGACTTTGCCGTCTTTATTAAACCGTTTGGCCATCTGGTTAAAAACCCACAGGTCCGGTTTAGCATCACCCGGTGGTTTCACGATCGGTTTAACCAGGTTAATACGGCGCTCGGTGTTGGTCATCACGCCTTCTTTTTCAGCCCAGGTGCCTGCAGGCAGGTACACATGTGCATACTGCGCACTTTCGGTATCTTCATAACAGTCCTGCACCACGCAGAATTCAAGTTTTTGCATGGCACGGCGAACACGTTCTGAATTTGGTAATGAACTCAGCGGGTTGGTCGCGATCAACCATAAACCTTTGATCTGCCCTGTTTCGATAGCATGGTATATATCGGTCTGAAACATGCCGCGCTTTTTCGGCAGAAATTCTTCATCGATATTCCAGAACTCGGTAATATCTTTTCGGTCCTGTTCGTTTTCCAGGGCACGGTAATTAGGCAGACCGGAACAGGAAGACCATTCCCTGGTGCCCATGGCATTACATTGCCCGGTAATGGAGAGTGAGGTACCACCGGGTTTACCGATATTGCCGGTAATCAATGAAAGATTGTTGATACCGACGACGCCATCGGAGCCGTGGGTTGATTGATTGATACCCATGGTCCAGATGGACATGGCAGCACCAGCGTTAGCAAACAGGCGCGCTACACTACGAATCGTGTCTTCATCGATACCGCATATTTTTGCCGCTGTGGTCGGATCGTATTTAGCGACTTCTTCGCGTAAGACGTCGACGTCATTAGTATTCGCTTCAATATACGCGGTATCTTCAAGCTTCTCATCGAAGATAACGTGCATCAATGCGTTTTGCAGCACCACATCTGTACCGGGTGTGATGGGTAAATGGATGTCGGCAAACTGCGCCAGCATGGTGACACGTGGATCGATAACGATTAGCGGGAATTTGCGTTTTTCCTGCGCCTCTTTCATGCGCCAGTAAATAATGGGGTGCTGCTCTGGAAGGTTAGATCCCCATGCCATCAGGCAATCGGTATGTTCAAAGTCTTCGTAACAGCCGGGCGGACCATCGGAACCGAATGAGCGTTTATACCCCGAGACAGCAGAAGCCATGCACAGGGTAGTATTACCATCATAGTTATTGGTGCCGATCAGACCGCGAGTCAGTTTTCCGAGTGTATAGAACTCTTCGGTCAGCATCTGGCCAGTGGAAATGATCGCGAATGAATCACGGCCATGTTCTTCCTGGATGCGGCGAATTTCATCGTGCGTGGTATCCAGTGCCGTGTCCCAATCGGTATCCTGCCAGTCCTCATGCCATTGCTCACGTTTCCTGGGCACGGTACCACGTCCGGCAGAGTCGAATAACTCATGCTCATAAATGCCTTTTAGACATAACTTGCCACGGTTGACATCCGCGTCCGCAACACCACGTGATGAAACCGGTTTGCCTTGCTGGTTCAGGCCAACTTCAATAGCGCAGCCCGTCGAACAGTAACCACAGGTGGCATATTTCCATTCAACAATACCTTTATCGACGATTTTTATCGGGTTCTTTTGCTTACGACCAAATAACATTATTTTCTCAAACTTTAAAAACAATCAGTCCGCGAATAACGCAAAAGACGCAAATTTTAAAAACATAAAAAAAGCTTTTTTCGCGTTCTTTGCGTTATTCGCGGACTAATATTTTTTCTCTAAAATTTAGTTGCCAAAGTGCTCTGGTAAATGGCTTTATGCACATCACCCATGCTCACCATACCGACCAGCTTGTCACCAATAGCAACAGGGATACGGCGGAATTTTCTGCCAACCATCATCGAAGCTGCCTGTAAAATGTGCATGTCGGGTTTCACCGAAATAACCACCGGTGTCATTACATCCTTAACCGTAATAGTGACCACGTCACTGTATTGATTCAACTGCGCATCATAATCAACCGTTGACATGCCACTCATCAGATCTTCCAGCTTAGGAAACATTTTTCCCAGAATATCACTTTCTGATACAGTACCAACCAGCTTGCCGTCATCAACTACAGGTATGCCGCTGTATCGATATATACACATGAGTGAAACTACCTCGCCCAGTTTTTTATCTGAAGAAACTGTGCGTACATTTGTTGTCATAATATCTTCTACGTTCATATCTTTACCCTCGTTGGTAGTAGTCGGTTAGTTAGTAATATTTATTACATAAAAACAAGATGTCCGCGAATAACGCAAAGAACGCGAAAAAAGCTTTTTAAGTTTTTAAACTTTGCGTCTTTTGCCTGCATGGATGTAGGTAAAGGGCGTGAGCGGGATGCGGAAGCTTTGCGTTGTTCACGGATAATCTTTCTTTATGCTTCTCTATGCGGCTGCAGCCACTTTAAAATCAATAAACACCAACCCATTCTCGACTTTTACTGGAAACACATTAGTACAGCCTTCGTCAGGCCCTAATGCTTCACCGCTGGCCAAATCGATTTTCCAGTTATGTAGCGGGCATGTCACTGAGGTGCCATGCACGATGCCCTGTGACAAAGGTCCCTGCTTGTGCGGACATTCATCTTTCATGGCAAACACTTCATCGCTCGCTGTCCTGAAAACAGCGATATTCATGGTATCGGTTTTAACTACACGCGAACCCAGTTGTGGAATATCTTCCAGCGCTACTACTTCTGACCACTCACTCATAACATCGCTCATAACATTTATCTCCAAAATTTATTCATACTCAAGGTTTAACTTTCCCTGCAAAAATAAAAACTGTCCGCGAACAACGCAAAAGACGCGAAAAAAGCTTTTATAAAGTTTAAACTTTGCGTCTTTTGCGTTCTTCGCGGACTGAATCTTTTTTTCATGAAAAATTTAACCCGCAATTTTTAATTGTGTAAATTCATGTGAGTCCTGACCATCTGCACGCGCTTTCCACGGATCAACCTGTGCAATTTTCTGGCTTATTTTAAAGCGTTCCGCCAATGCTTTACGTTCTTTTTCATCATCAAGTATGCATTCCTTGATATAGGTCAACCCCACACGTTCAACCCAGGGTGCGGTACGCTCTAAATAGTGCGCTTCTTCACGATATTTCTGGGTAAAGGCTGCGCAGTACTCCAGCACTTCTTCTTCGGTTTCAACTTTGCATAACAGATCGGTAACACGAACTTTGATACCGCCGTTACCGCCAATATGTAATTCATAACCTGAATCCACACAGACCACACCGAAATCTTTAATGGTGGCTTCTGCGCAGTTACGCGGACAGCCTGAAACAGCAAGCTTGAACTTATGCTGCATATACGAACCCCAGGTCAGTTCCTCAAGTTTTACACCAAGACCGGTCGAATTCTGTGTGCCAAATCGGCACCAGGTGTCACCGGCACAGGTTTTCACTGTACGCATGGCTTTACCGTAGGCATGTCCGGAAACAAAACCTGCGTCAGATAAATCTTTCCACATCGCGGGCAGATCTTCTTTTTTAATACCGAACATATCGATACGCTGGCCACCGGTTACCTTCATTTCCGGCACATCAAATTTGTCACAGACATCGGCAATGGCACGCAGCTCATCCGGTTTAACCAGGCCACCAAACATACGCGGCACCACAGAATAAGTACCGTCTTTTTGAATATTGCCGTGGGCACGCTCGTTGATGAACCGTGATTGCAAATCATCTTCATATTCTTCCGGCCAGCGCGCCAACAGATAATAATTTAATGCCGGGCGGCATGTCGCGCAGCCATCCGGTGTTTTCCATTCAAGGAATTCCTGAACGGCCGGTATGGTTTTTAATTCATGTTCTTTAATGGCATCAATCACATCATCATGGCTGCAATCGGTACAGGCGCAAACGGGTTTCTTACTGGGTACGGCTTCATAACCCTCACCAACCGTTGAAGCGATAAGCGATTCAACCAGACCGGTACAGGAACCACAGGAAGAGGACGCTTTAGTGTGTGCTCGTACCTCATCCAGTGTAAACAGGCCATTTTTACTGATAGCCTGCACGATGTCACCTTTGGACACACCATTACATCCACAGATCTCAGCATCATCCGGTAATGACATGACACGCGTTGAATCACCATGACCGGCATCACCCAGATCGTGCTGGCCAAATAATATCGTTTTACGAAAATCAGCAATGTTCGCCGCATCACGCATCAGGCTGAAATACCAGGTACCGTCCAGGGTATCGCCAAACATGACAGCACCTTTAATAACGTTATCTTTAATCACCAGTTTTTTATAGACACCGCTGGCAACGTCCTGCATCTGCAGCACTTCATCGCCTTCTTCTTCGTTAAATTCACCCGCAGAAAACAGATCAATGCCGGTCACTTTTAATTTTGTTGAAGTCATCGAACCGATGTAACGCGTACTACCCACTTGCGCTAAATGATTCGCTGCCACCTTTGCCTGTTCGAACAAAGGTGCAACCAGTCCATAACACTGGTTTCGATGCTGCACACATTCGCCGACCGAATAAATGACCGGATCAAATGTTTGCATGGTGTCACTCACTACGATGCCACGCTCACAATGAATACCGGCTTTTTGTGCCAGTTCAAAATTGGGTCGAATACCAACGGCCATAACAACAAGGTCCGCTGCAACTTCGGAGCCATCTGCAAACTTCACTGCACTGACACGTTCGTCGCCGGTAATTTCAGCAGTCTGCGCTTCCATCAGGAAGGTCATACCGCGCTCTTCCAGCGAAGCTTTTAATAATGCCGAGGCGGGCTTGTCTAACTGACGCTCCATGAGCGAATCTAGCAGATGCACAACAGTGACATCCATACCCTGCTTCATCAAACCATTAGCCGCTTCCAGGCCTAATAGACCACCACCGATAACAACGGCTTTTTTATGATCTTTAGCCGCCTGCACCATGGTGTCGACATCATGAATATCACGAAAGCCTAAAACACCTTCTTTGTCAGCGCCGGGGATAGGGATAATAAAGGGGTTGGAACCGGTAGCAATCAGCAGGCGGTCATAAGGGAATTCTTTTCCGCTTTCGGTAATAACCGATTTTTTAACGCGGGAGATTTTTGTAGCCGCATCGCCGGTAACCAGGGTGATGTTATTTTCTTCATACCATTCCAGGCTGTTCAGAATGATGTCATCTATAGTTTGCTCACCCGCCAGTACCGGCGATAACATGATTCGGTTGTAATTAGGGTGTGGTTCAGCTCCGATGACCGTAATATCATATAGATCACTACCACTTTCTCCTGTTACATTATGTTTGAACAGTTCTTCAAGGGCGCGAACACCTGCCATACCATTGCCGATTAAAACCAGTTTCTGTTTCATTGTTGCCTCATTGCGCATAAACGAATATAAATAATTGTTAATATACTAACAAGATCCGTGCCAGCTTTTTAATACCCCAGAATAAAGGTTTAATGCAGTTGCAGTGAATAACTAGACGTTTTTTGCACCAAACAAGTGCAAGCGGGCGGATCACTGCACATAGCCGGTGCAGCGCTATCAAAATGGGGCGTCAACGAGTGCCACAACTTAAATAAAGCCGTGCCTGGTTGTGCATGAGCTATTGCCGAGGCACGAAGCACCAACTTTTTCAGGAAAAAAATTGGTGCACTTTGTGCGGTCCGTAAGGTGAATTACAAGGATGTAATTCATAATCTCAAGCAGTGAGCGTAAAGTATAAAGATTGTTTCGTACCTCACAATGACGGTTACACATTATTACAGCTTATGTCATGCAAATTCGGATTTAACACCCCTTAGGGTTTTGATACATTTGTTTTTCTAATATTTTTGCTAAACAGGCTCTACGTGTTTGTATTTATTGCATAAACAGGTAACAGGCGTATGATGATGACATAATTAAACGTGTCAAATAGGAATGGCACTTACTTAAGCCGAAATCTCCGTCATTGCGAGCGGTAGCGCGGCAATCTATTAGCGTCTGGCACCTATCTACCAGAGATTGCTTCGTACCTCGCAATGACGAATTTACTGAGATAATATTCATTTTTAGCTTAAGTAAGCGGCATTAGTGTCAAATAGGACACCGATTTGTAGTTAGCAGCCAATAATCAAAAACTTGCCATATGAGTAATTTAGGTATATATTTTACTCATGCATGATTTTGAATACGACAATAATAAAAGCATTTCAAATCTCAAAAAGCATGGCATTGATTTTGTTGCGGCACAAGTGCTATGGATTGACTCTGAGCTCATAGAACTACGGGTAAAATCAGAGGATGAGCCACGTTTTTTAGTAATTGGCATCATTGATAATAAGCACTGGACAGCTGTAATAGCTTATCGTGGTAACACCACCAGAATCATTTCAGTTAGGCGCTCCCGTAAAAAAGAGGTAGAACTTTATGAAAGCTAAAAACTTTGATAAAAAATTTGACGATAACAAACAAGACATTATTGATGATCTAGATCTATCTAGTGCCAAACGCCCCAATCAAAAGCAAAAACGAATCAATGTGGACTTTCCGTCCTGGGTAATTGACTCTTTGGACAGAGAAGCAAGTCGCATTGGTGTAACTCGCCAATCTATTATTAAACTGTGGCTTGTCGAGCGACTGGAAGAAAGATCTGCTAACAAATAGCTAAAGCGGACGTAAAAAACCCGCTGCTTAGCATGGCGTTAGCTTAAAAAATATAGAAATAAAATGGAAATATATACTCTAACAATTTCCTTTCCATACGATGAAGATGATATTCCTTGGTCAAAAACAATTGAAGTAAAAGAAGACTTCAGATTATTTGAGCTACACGAATATATTCAATACCTCGTCGAGTTTGATAATGACCACATGTTTGAATTTTATGTTGATAGAAACCCACGGAATTTAAGAAATGCAGTTTCCGAAAACATGAGACTAAATGAAATATATCCATTAACAGGTTATAAGTTATATTATCTTTTTGATTTTGGAGACAGTTGGATATTTCAAATAAAAAAATCCAGAAAAAAAAGAAATGCAAACAAAAACACAATATATCCTGTGTTAATTGAATCTACAGGAATAAATCCAGATCAGTATCCGGATTATGAAGAATAAATAAGCTAACAATTCAATCCAGTTCGCCCGTAAAAAGCACGGGCTTGCTCGAAGGCATAAAACGCTCCGCCACTTATTTCGGACGTTAGCCCCTTATTTGACATATGGTACTATTCTAGTATCATATTCTCATGCCAAAGAAAATACGTGAGTTAATCTCAATGCTAGAAAAATCCGGTTTCACTAATAGAGGCGGAAAAGGTAGCTACCGAAATTTTCTTCACCCTTCTGGCGTAAAAGTAACCATTTCCGGAAAACTCGGTAATGATGCTCTCAAATACCAAGAGAAGGAAGTTAAGTCAAAAATTGCAGAGGTTAAAAAATGAAAGCCGCAGACCAATATATAAAGTTAGTAGAGTGGTCAGAAGATGATCAATGCTATGTAGGTTCATCTCCAGGATTCATCGGCCCCTGCTGTCATGGCAAAGATGAAACCAAGGTTTATAAACAGCTTTGTGGCATTGTTGAAGAATGGGTAGATATTCATCAACAAGAAGGCATTCCTTTACCTGAGTCATTTGCTAGTAAATCATTTTCAGGAAAATTTGTTATTCGTGTAGGTAAAGATTTACATAAAGCACTAGCTATTAAAGCAGTTAAATCAGGTGAGAGCCTTAACCATCTTTGCACTAATTTGCTTCAGGACTCAATCACAAGGCAAGGCTAACAAGTAGCTCAACCCGAGCATTTATACGCCGTTTCGCTACGCTACAGTCTGTATAAATGGCCGGTTAGCATGGCGTTAGTTATTACGAATAAGATCGTAATTCAGAAAATTCCTTCTATTTCGAAGATAATTGAAACAAATTTAAAACCTATTACTAACCCTATATGTAAGTGTGAAAAATATGACAGAGAACACAGATAACAAATACGCCCTGTACAGAAAGAAAGTGTGGGCAATATATGCCTTAATGGTAGTTGTCCTGATTATTATATTGGTAACAATCGTCGCCCAGGATGATGAAGAAAAGCTATTCTATTCATTGATGACAGTTGCGGCATCTTATGTGTTGCGTCCATCGGATAGAGTTATCAGTAAAGCAGTTTTACGAATATTTGGAGCTTCACCTCCGGCAGAGTCAGATTTAAATAAGTAATTCATACCTGGCAAGTCGTTCAAGCGGCAGTCGCTATCGCGCCTGCCCCGCTGAAGCCGGGCGTTATGTGCTTAAGGTACAGGCATAATGACATATGACTTCGGGAATAAAAACTTAATGAATTACTGCGCAAAGACAAATAAATGAATCTTTTACCATATAGCCCAGGCAATATTGAAGAAATAAAGCAACTATTCACTAAAGTGTTTTCAGACTCAGAAGGGCAGTCAGAAGGATTGTTAATAGGAAACCTGGCTTATGACTTAATGACTAGCACTGATGCTCAAGATCTTTATGGATTTGTTGCCTTTGAAAATGAGGAAATCATCGGTAGTATATTTTTTACCAGGTTGACGTTTGAAAGTGAGGTTAATGCTTTTCTTTTATCTCCAGTAGCTATACATACAGACTACCAGGGAAAGGGTATTGGTCAAAAATTGATTAACTATGGCACTAACCACTTAAAAGAAAACGGAGTAGCGCTAGTCTTTACCTATGGTGATCCTAAATTTTACTCAAAAGTTGGATTTAGCCTCATTACCGAAAAGTTAGCAAAAGCCCCCTTAAAATTAAAATACCCAGAAGGGTGGCTTGGACAATCATTGGTTAGTGATGAAATTGAGCCCATTACGGGTAGTTCGTATTGCGTAGAAGCACTTAACAAACCTGAATATTGGTAGGAAATTTTACACGGTGGTGAAAACACATAACAATAATTGTTTTTTTGGGTGCCTATCAATTGCATTCTTAAGTAAGCAGCATTCGGATCTGGTCCGGTTTTCCTGAGGGTGTTAATAAGATGAAATGGTATTTTGCAAAGCGGACATCAGCATTGCTGGCCCTTCTCATATTTCCACACTGGGCATTCGCTGTCGAAGACAGACCGTTTACCGAGTCCGTAGTTATCTTCAATACCATTTGTGCAAAATGTCACGAGGCGCAATGCAGCGGTCGTTTAAGTTTTGATGATGCCCTCGAGAAATCTGCCAACCATATTCTGCGTCATTATGGGCCAGCTTCGGGGAAACAGTGGATACAGAAGGAGTTATTCGATATCCTCAATTACATGAAGGAAAAGTGCGCCTATTACCCATCCAACAGTTCTGTTCCCCTTAAGAAAACCTGGGATAGCGATGTACTGGAAGAATTCTCTACGTTACTGGACAGGAATTATTTCCTTCCTGTTGGCAGCCTTTCACCTGGAAGCTACCGCCTGGTGTTTGAGCTGGAAAAGGACATAAGGGCAACCGTACATCTGATCTCCGAAGAATTCGATATGGTCGTTGATGATTGTTTTGATTCGAGTAATAAACGAATAGATATCAAATTTTCCGTTGAAGATTCAGGGCATTATTTCTTTCGGATGTATCCACGTGAGCCGGCAAAGATAACCCGACTTTCCATAACAAAGTCGTAAAGTACTAAAAGACATCCATTATTTAAACACACTGCTGTCCCGTTAACTGTGCTGAGCTGTCTACAACCCTTACACTGTCCGGATGAGGTTATGTTTATACTATCCGAGACATGAATGGTACCCGTCCCCTGAGACACGCTGTAAATACATCCTTGTACGCTCGAATGCCGCGTCCATGCGGCATACGGTCTCAGGCAATGGGCCCCATCCATGCCTCTAGTGGTTAACGGGTCAGCAGTGATTTAAACATGTTATTTTTTAGATGATTCTTGTTAATAAATGAACTGATTTTTAGTTTTTAAAACTTAGATTTTTTACGCAAATCATGGGTAATAAGTTTTAATACGATCACAGTTTCTCACATCAAAATGCAGCCATGATACGCCAAGCTCCAGGCTGCCGATTAATTTAAAATCATCGTCCTGTGGGTTTGCCAGAATATCCTGACGGACCTCTTCTGCCGATTTGCCAGTGAACAGGCAATCAGCCGCACGGCCAAAAGAATGCTGACTAAATGCGCTGTAATAAGGGCTGTCCGAGGTGCGTAAACCACTCCATTCCCTGTCTTTTCCCCAGTAATAATTATTGACCGTCATTGAACCATATCGGCTTCTCAAGCTGTCGAGTGTGATTAACAATCGTTCATCAAGCAACTCCCATGCTTTTTCGCCTCTTTTATGAAAAACATGCGGAGGTACTAATTCGTGGATAGAAAAATATTCACATTTGTACATATATATTCTCCTTGAAATGCCTGGCAGCAGATATTTATTTAGCCATAAAACTTCATATTACGACTATTAAGCATTGATTAAAAAAGCAAAACAGCGCCCCTTTATATTCACCCTATAGCTTTACATTAATTACCCTGAGAAAGGATTCCGACAGTTCTCCGCGCCCGGCTTTATCAATGAGCTGTTCTGCTGTTTGCATAATCTCCGACAAAGAGCCGGTTATAAACACCATACCCAGTTCAAGTGTCACCCGTTTGTCCGCAATCGGATTCCTTGTGTTCGCATTGGCTGGCTGAAGAAAGACCATCTGGATTTCATCGACTTCATCGGGGATACTGTCACAACCGCCTCCCGAAGCAACAAATGCAAACAGCTCTTCCGGGTTATGGAATGACACGCTTTCTTCTTTAAATTCCTGCTCTCCGGCTTTAGCCGAAAATTCAACGCTTATAATAGGGTTCATGGTTATCACTTCCTCTTTATTAAATTATGGGCAGCTTTGTTTCTGCTGTTAATTTTTATGTACCACCACCGCCTTCAATTGCCTGCTGGTAAAGATGCACATCACGCTGCGGGAAGGGTATAGAAACGCCTTCGGCATCAAAGCGGCGTTTAACTTCTCGCGTAATATCCCAGTAAACATCCCAGTAATCATCGGGTTTGACCCAGGGACGGCAGATAAAATTAACCGATGAGTCTGCAAGTTCATGAAGTTTTACTTTATATTCAGGTTCTTTCAAAACAAGCTCATGCTCGTTTACAATTTCTTCCAGAATTTTCTGTGCCTTATCAATATCATCGCTATAACCGATACCAAAAACCAGGTCTACCCGGCGTTCAGTGATACCGGTAACATTTATAATGACATCACCCCAAACCGAATTATTAGGCACGATAACAAGCTGGTTATCCGGCGTTCTTAATTGTGTAGATAACAAACTCATGGACTCGACCTCACCAAGCGTACCTGCCACCTGAATCATGTCACCAATATCAAAGGGCCGATACATCAACATAAGAAGGCCGCTTGCAAAGTTACTAAGCGAGTTCTGCAGGGCAAATGCAATGACGAAACCGGCAGCACCAATAATAGCGAGCACCGGTCCAATATTAATTTCCAGCGCGGAGAGACCGACAAACAGCCCAATCAACAAAACAAGTCGACGCGCACTCATCACCAGGAAATCACGTAATAATGTTGAAAAATGTTGAGACTTCGAAAACGCCTTTTTAGCGGCTTTCCCGGCAACAATCGAGAGCAGATAAAACACCACCACAATAACAATAAACTTGATCATATTGAGGGCCCAGCGAAGACCACCTTCTGTCGACATCAACCAGCCGGTAATCGTTGTCCATGTCGCACTCGCGTCCGTCACATCAACCTTGATACCGGATATCGCCTTTATATAAGTATCATATTCAGCCGTTTCACCGCCTTTGGCATCCAGCTCTGCCAATACAATATTAACCCGGTCGATGAGCACCGTTCTTTCTGCCATTAAATCGGTGATAAGCTTGATTAACGCTGTTTTGACATCTTCCTTCGCTTCTGTCGTTTTGCCTGATACAGCAATCGCCTGACCTTCTTCCTTTGCCTTAATTTCAGCATCCTTGATTGCCTTTTGCACCGATGCATCCTGAGCAGATTTCTTTTCTAATTCTTTACTTCCTGCAACGCTTCTCTGGCTTCCTTTGCAACTTGTTTGGCTTCCTCAGTAGCTTCTTTGGCTTCCTCAGCAGCCTCTTTTACATCTTCAGCAGCCTCTTTTACCTGTTCAGGATCAGCATCTTCTTTTGTTTCCTTAACCTCTTTTTTAGCTGCCTTAACCTCTTCTTTGGCTGCCTTAACCTCTTTTTTGGCTTCCTTAACTTCTTCTTTCGCTTCTTTTACATCCTCTAATGTCGCTTCAACTTCCTCTGCCTTTTTTATCTCTTCCTTCTTGTAGATTGCTGCCACCTGGGCGTTGCTGATTTCTGCCACTTTTTCCTTCAGCAATAAAATCCAGGCCTGCGCTTCAACTTCAAGCTCACATTTTGTCAGCGGTTTGACGTGATAAGCCAGCACCTCCTCAAGTACATTGGCGTCTTTATTTGTTACCGCTTTTATATCAGAGGGGCAGTCAGCAGCAAAAACACCGTTCGACATCATTATCAGGACGACTGCCGGCCACAGCAGCCAGTTCAAGGTGACAGGTTTTTTTTCCATTTGATTAATTCTCAATAGTAGCTTTATTAGTTAGTTGTCCATGTCCTGCAAAACATGTCTTTTAGAAATAGTTTTTGAAACACAGTGTAACGCAACAGAATAACACTAACACATTATAAAGCTTTGCCAGAGATCAAAAAAAGGAGGTTTCATGAATCTGGACGGACTAATCATTGGGGGTAGACCGGCACCTTTTACTTTCTGTTAACTATAATCTTACTAATGTATACTGCCCCGCTTTTTGTTACCAGAGAATCATAACCATGACACAGAATAAACCGATGAATCGTTGGCTCGTTGTTATTGGCGCGATTACTATACAACTCTGCCTTGGATCCATCTATGCCTGGTCCGTTTATACTCCTGCCTTGATAGCCGCAGGCTGGAGCAAGCTGGACACTCAGTTTGTGTTCGCCGCTGGTCTGACTTCTTTTGCAGTAACCATGGTTTTTGCCGGACGTAAGCTGAAATCCTGGGGGCCTCGTATGCTGGCAATAGCGGGTGGACTAACCTTATGTGCGGGTTATGTTCTGGCTGGTTTGACCGGTGGTACAGAATTTTGGCCGGTATTTTTTGGCGTAGGAGTGATTGGTGGTATCGGCATCGGCCTTGCTTACGTGGTTCCTATCGCGGTAGGCATGAACTGGTTTCCTGACCATAAAGGCATGATTACCGGGCTGGCAGTGGCTGGTTTTGGTTTTGGCGCCATGGTCTGGGTAAAACTGGCGGGGACCTGGGGAAACCTGATTGCCAGCATTGGCCTCGGGCAAACCTTTATTATTTATGGAATTGCTTTTGCTGCTTTGGTACTCATTGGCAGCCTGTGGATGAAAATGCCACCTGTTGGCTGGCGTCCAACCGGGTACCAGGCACCAGAACAAAACTCCGGATCGGGAGGTGGGGATTTCGGTGTTGGCGAGATGTTGAATACCCCGCAGTTTTATTTAATCTTTCTTACTTTTGCAGTGAGCGCGGGTGCCGGCTTAATGTCTATCGGCCTGATGAAAATTTACCCCATGGAGGCTCTGCAGGCTTCCGGTTATAGTGAGCTGGAAGCCAGCGCTATTGCTGGTACCGCGATGGCGGTATTCTTCAGCCTGGCAAACGGCATCGGCAGAATTGTCTGGGGCACCCTGAGCGACAAACTAGGGCGTAAATACTCGGTGATGATGATGGCTGGCAGCCAGGGTGTGATTTTACTGGCATTCACTGCCATGGCTGGCAACGAATACCTGCTTTACCTGGGGGCAACGCTGATCGGTTTTAACTTCGGCGGCAACTTCGCGCTGTTTCCTGCATTAACCGCTGATGAGTTTGGCAACCATACCGTGGGACAAAATTATCCTTATGTGTTTTTATCTTATGGTGTTGGCGGCATAGTGTTCCCGATATTAGGTGGCATGCTTGGTGATATGGGCAACTTCCCGCTGGCATTTTCGCTGTGCGGTTTTGCCTGCCTGCTCGGTGCTGTGGCCATTGCCATCGTGTTCCCGCCACATCAAAGCGAAGCCCATCGGCCGTTCAGCGTACACGGCTTTTTCCACCAGCTTCATATCTTTGATCATGAGACTCAACAACAAAACGGCTAATTAACGGCTGCCTGATTGGCAACAGGATTAATGAAAAGGATACCCACTGCTGCTCCACAAAAAATATCCAGGGATATCTCAATCATGCAGGTGATAAATTCACCGCGAGGTACAACGCCTCCTGCATGGACACAAAAAGGGCAGCCAACGTGCTGCCCTTTTTTTATTTAGTGTATTTAACTGGTATATTTACGGAAATACAGAAACGAACAGAAGTTATTGCCATGATTGTAAACCCCACACCCGCCCTGTTGGACAGCCTGTACTGGATCACCCTGACTGCGGTTATCGTCTCATCTGCCTCCGGGGTACTAAAGGCCGGCTTCAAACAGTTTGACCTGTTCGGTGTGATAATTATTGCAATCGCGACCGGGCTGGGCGGCGGCTCGCTACGGGACATGCTGCTGGATCGCGATGTGTTCTGGATACGCGACCAGGGATTTTTTATCGCCTCCCTTGGCAGTGCGATCTTCATCTTTATCGCTGCACGCCTGACTGCCATTCCACCGCGTTTGTTCCTGGTAGCCGATGCCGCTGGCCTGGCGACTTTCGGTATTGCCGGAACACTGGTGTCGTTGATGGTAGGTGCGCCCTGGCTGGTAGCCAGTTTTATGGGGGTAATGACCGGCATCATGGGGGGTATCTTTCGCGACATATTATGCAATGAACCGCCAGTCGTGTTCCAGAGCCCGCTTTATGCCACGGTATCATGGGGAGGCTCATTACTGTTTATTACTCTGTTGTATCTGAACCTGGACGCAACGTTTGCTGCCATTATTGCCGGAGCAGGCATTTTTATTACCCGCCTGCTGGCGATCAAATTTAATATCAGCCTGCCAAGATTTCGTTTCAGGTCTTAATTGACTGGCCGTAACAGGCGCCCATATACCTTACATCAGAGCCAATACCAGTAAGTTAAGCTATTCCGTGCAAATGTCTGCCATTATTGCCGGAGCAGTCATCTTTATCACCCGCCTGCTGGCGATCAAATTTAATATCAGCCTGCCGAGATTTCGCTTCAGGTCTTAATTGACTGGCCGTAACAGGCGCTCATATACCTTACATTAGAGGCCATCATTAGCCTGGCGTAATCATATCCTGCTGCACAGAAATGCTATTTATTGCCAGCTTGCGCATAACGCTGCACGCCTGGTCTTCACTCTAATTTTTAAAATGGACTGGCTAAGACTTTAGCCTTTGTTATGCACCGTGTTAGTGCGCAGCGCACCACAACCGTAGAGCTACCGCTCAACTTACAATATAAGCATTTGATTTATATGTTATTTAATAATTGGCATGCCGATTGCATAGTGGTATTAAAAAATATTGCAACGAAGCACAGGAAACAATAATGTCCCAGGCAGACTCAAAATCTAAACTTAATTTGTTCTCATTTTCAGGCAACATGCGCATTCTGCATTTAACCTGGTTTGCCTTTTTTATTAGTTTTATGGTGTGGTTCGCGCATGCACCACTGATGGTGGTCATTCGAGAAACCTTTGGCCTGTCTGATCAGGAAGTTAAAGCACTGTTAATTCTTAATGTGGCAATGACGATTCCTGCGCGAATTGTAGTTGGTATGCTGGTGGACCGTTTTGGCCCCCGCATCATGTTTTCTTCTATCCTGATTCTCTCAGGCATCTTCTGTATCGCTTTTTCGATGGCGCAAAACTACCAGCAACTCGCTACTCTCAGATTCTTACTTGGTTTTGTCGGGGCCGGTTTTGTCGTGGGCATCCGCATGATATCCGAATGGTTCCCTGCTCGTCAGACCGGCGTTGCACAGGGTATTTATGGTGGCTGGGGTAATTTTGGTTCGGCGGCGTCGGCCATGCTGCTGCCTGGCCTTGCATTGCTATATGGCGGTGACGATGGCTGGCGTTACGCGATAGCATCAACCGGTATTATTGCTATTTTATACGGTATTTTTTATTACTTTGCCGTTACCAACACACCGAAAGGCTCGACTTACTTTAAGCCTAAGAAAATGGGTGGCATGGAAGTGACCAGCAAATTTGATTTCTTTTTGTACCTGGTGGTTAGTATCCCGATGTACGGCGCACTGGCGGTACTGGCATGGAAACTGTCTCCGGCCAACTTGAACTGGTTTGATAACAGTATCACTTACGGTATCTACGCTACATTGACTGCGGTATATCTTTATCAGTCTTTTAATATTTACCAGGTCAATAAAGAAATATTTAAAAAAGACGTGCCCGATATATTTAAATATGATTTCAGCCAGGTGGCGGTATTAAACCTGGCTTACCTGGTAACGTTCGGCTCCGAGCTTGCGCTGGTTTCGATGTTGCCGTTGTTTTATAAAGACACTTTTGAGATTTCAACGGTGCTTGCCGGTATCCTGGCCGCGATTTACCCGGTAATGAATTTAATTGCTCGCCCCGCCGGCGGCGTCATCAGTGACAAGTTTGGCCGTAAGCGCACACTTACTGTTTTATTTACCGGCATCGCGCTATCTTTTGCATTGTTAGCTCAGGTTGATTCAAGCTGGGCATTACCCCTGGTTGTTGTTACCACTATTATCTGCGGTTTATTTTCTAAAGCAGGTTCCGGTGCTGTGTTTGCCATGGTGCCGCTTATTCAACGTCGTATGACCGGACAAATTGCCGGCATGACAGGTGCCTACGGCAATATCGGCGGGGTAATGTTCTTAACTATCCTGTCATTTGTTTCTACACAGGCGTTTTTCATGTTTATCGCAGGCGCGGGGGCAATTGTCCTGTTTGCTATTATCGTCTTCTCTCGTGAACCGCACGGTCAGATGGCAGAAGTGATGCCTGATGGCAGTGTTGAAATGATTGATGTTTCATAAATAAATCACGCTAAAGAAACGTTGTCATCCTGACGCAGGAAGGATCTTATGCAGAGCAGTAATAGTGAAAATCTTAAGATCCTTCCTGCGTCAGGATGACAGTTATAATTACCCGCTGGTCCAGGGTAGCTCTGATTTAATCTATTATGCTTCTTATCTTTACACTTAGCGGTTAACATTGAGCATGCATTCTCAATTAAAAATCAGCCTCGGTCAAAGCTCAGACAAAGGCATCAAAGAACGCAATGAAGATTTTTACGGCGCTTACATTGCTGAGGATTCAACACTCGATAATAAAGGCATTGCCTGTGCCATTGCCGATGGTATGGGTAGCTGTGCAAACGCGCAGGAAGCCAGTGAACATTGTGTTAAAAGTTTTCTCAACGATTATTTCAGCACACCGGAAACCTGGTCAGTTAAATCATCCGGCGCAAAAGTTTTAACCGCGATCAATAACTGGCTATTAAGCAACGGCAATAAAGATCATGCTAATGGTATGGTCACGACATTTAGTGCACTGGTGTTCAAATCCACTACCGCCCATATTTTTCACATTGGTGATTCACGTATTTATCGATGCCGCATACACGACAACATTTGTGATTTCGAATTACTCACCACCGACCACCGTGTCTGGATCTCTAAAGAAAAAAATTATTTAAGCCGCGCCATGGGCATTGATTTTCATCTCGATATTGATTACAAGATGGTCGACATGGAAGAAGGTGATATTTATGTGATGACCACAGACGGTATTCACGATTACCTTACTGATGCGCAAATAAAACAACACCTTAAATCTTCAGCCGCACTGGATGTCATCGCCGATAAAATTGTGCAACACGCACTGAATGAAAACAGTCATGACAATGTTACCTGCCAGTTAGTTCGCATTGATGGCCTGCCCGGCCAGGACGCCAATGAAGTCTTTAATAATCTAACACGCCTGCCCTTCCCGCCTCACCTTGGCCCGGGCATGACCATGGATGGATACGAGATTCTTGAAGAGGTTCATGCCAGCACGACATCACAGCTTTATAAAGTTCGCGATATAGAAAGCAATGAAATGTTTATGATGAAAACACCATCGGTTAACTACTCCGATGACCCGGCCTATATTGAACGTTTTTACATGGAAGAATGGGCTGGAAAACGCATACAGAGTGACGCTGTATTAAAAATTATCGAGCAAACTCGGCAGCGTAATTTTTTATATTTCATTATGGAATATATTGACGGTATAACCTTAAAACAGTGGGCGGAAGATCATCCCTCACCGGATTTTGAGCAGGTGATCAGCATCACCAATAAAATCATAAAAGGTTTACGCGTGTTTCATCGACTGGAAATGCTGCACCGTGATTTAAAACCCGAAAACATAATGATAACCACACACGGCGTGGTAAAAATCATTGATTTTGGTTCGGTTAAAATTGCCGGTATACAGGAAATAAGCACACCGGTGGAACGCATCGAACTGCTAGGCACTAAAAACTACACGGCACCGGAATACCTGCTTGGCATGGAGGGCAGTAATCGCTCTGATATCTATTCACTCGGCGTACTGGTTTATTACCTGCTGACCGGGCACCTGCCTTATGGAGATAAAATGTCGCGCGATCTTAACTGGCGCACATTAAATAAAATTAAATATGAATCATCGATCAAACACAACCCGATGATTCCACTGTGGATGGATGGCGCCATTCATCAAGCGGTAAAAAAAGATCAGCGCTTACGCTACGACACATTCTCCGAGTTTCTATATGATCTTAGCCATCCAAAAGAATCATTCATGGGGCACTCTGCACCTTTATTAGAACGCAACCCGACGTCATTCTGGCAAATTATTAGCGGGATTTTATTGCTCGGTAATATTGCCTGGTTTATTTTTTTTGTTTCATGAGCAGCGATACTAATGAATAGCGAAGCAACTTCTGTTAGCTGCATTATTCTTGCTGGCGGCAGGGGCAGACGTGCAGGCGGCCTGGACAAGGGCTTGCTTCCCTATGAAAAAAAAACCGGGGAAAACAAAACAGCTAAAAGCAAACCGTTAATAGAACATGTTATCGATGCAGTAAAAAACCAGGTTGATGATATTGTTATTAGTGCAAACCGGAATATTGAGAGCTATAAGTCATATAGCGCTAATGTTATCGGCGATGCTAGTGAAGACTACCAGGGACCACTGGCAGGAATTGCTGCCTGTTTAAAACATTGTAAGCATGAACTGGTTCTGGTCGTAGCCTGCGACATGCCAAATCTGCCCGGCAACCTGGTTACACGATTACTAAGCGAAATTCAAAACAATTCCATTAGTATCGCCACTGTAGACAGGCATCACCAACTGGCATTGATAATTAAAAGCAATATGCTTGATTCAGTACAGCAACACCTGAAAAATAATCAGCTAAAACTTATTCAATGGGTGGAGTCGGTTCCATATGACACGGTTAGTTTTAATGATATGCCCGCTGCCTTTGTTAATTTAAACCACCTTAATTAGAGTTGTAAGTTGTAAGTTTAAAGTTATAAGTTCATTTCTTATAACTTACTACTTGTAACTTAAAACTTATATCTTGAAAAGATAAATTAAAACTTGCACCCTCAATCCATGGCCATCAAAATACCGCGATGAATATCACCCCCCAACAACGTAAGCAGGAAACCAACCGTATCACTCTGTGGGGTGTTGCGGTTAATCTTGTCCTCGCCGTAATAAAAATTGCTGGCGGCATCATTGGGCAGTCTCAGGCCTTGCTTGCAGATGGTATTCACTCACTTTCTGATCTTGCCAGTGATGCCATGGTGCTTTTAGCCGTCAAACACGCAGGTGAAGACGCTGATGAAGACCACCCGTATGGTCATGCGCGTTACGAAACCCTGGCAACGGTAGCACTTGGCATCTTATTAATCGCCGTCGCTGGCGGTATCGCATACGACGCCGTACTTCGGCTTCAACACCCCGAAGAAATTGCCGTGCCGGCACTGTTCACACTGATTATCGCCGCGATATCAATTGTTAGTAATGAAGGCCTGTATCACGCCACACGTGCAGTCGCTCAAAAGATCCGATCACCCTTACTCGAAGCCAATGCCTGGCATCATCGCAGCGACGCCGTGTCTTCCATCGTTGTACTTGTTGGCATCGCAGCAACCTATATTGGTTATCCGATGCTAGACGCCATTGCAGCTATTCTGGTGGCATTAATGATCGCCAAAATCGGCCTGGATTTAAGCCGTCAAAGTGTACAGGAGCTGGTTGATACCGCACTGGAACCTGAAATGGTCGAACAGATCA
>Ga0164315_10000255_pt1 | contig 34554 bp, 28 predicted proteins | sample GuaBasSedimGuay6_FD_113737 | JGI IMG/M metagenome (GOLD analysis project Ga0164315, IMG submission 113737) | Subseafloor sediment microbial communities from Guaymas Basin, Gulf of California, Mexico - Guay6, Core 4569-2, 0-3 cm | ecosystem: Environmental > Aquatic > Marine > Hydrothermal vents... | reverse complement strand
ATCGTCTGCGACAACCCCAAATGATCAATCGTCTGCGACAACCCCAAATGATCAATCGTCTGCGACAACCCCAAATGATCAATCGTCTGCGACAACCCCAAATGATCAGTCGTCTGCGACAACCACAAATGATCAGTCGTCTGCGACAACCCCAAATGAGCAATCGTCTGCGACAACCACAAATGATCAATCGTCTGTGACAACCACAAATGATCAATCGTCTGTGACAACCCCAAATACCCAATCGTCTGAGACAACTGCAAATGAGCAATCGTCTGAGACGACGGCTGAGTCATCGACTTCAAGCGAATCAACAACCGTTGTCAGTTTGCCTATTGTGTCATTGCCTCCGACTACGGGCAGCATTAGTCAGACAGGTAATTACAATGGGCAAACCGTCACCGATGCCGTTATTGAATCAGATACCAGTATTGCGAATGTCAAACTGGATGGTGATATTACCAGTCAAGGCTTACTCTCAAATGCCACGGTTTTACCAGGCGCGACTTTGACGGGCGGCACACTAACAGGTTATGTCGATAATCAAGGCACGATTGCTGATAACCAGTTTATCGGCGCTACATTAAGCGGTGGTAATTTGGAGGGTGAGATCACAGTTACTGGTGATCCTGATAAAGGATTGGGCATTTTAAAAGCGGTTACCGTTTTACCCAATGCCATAGTCACGGGTGGCGCGCTGTCTGGTGCCATTCTCAATCACGGCACCTTGTCGGATATCACTGTCAACTCTGATGCCATCGTCACGGGGGGTACGGTACAAGGCCCTATTGATAACGCGGGTTCGCTACAAAACATCATTTTAGGTGAAGATACTTATATTAATGGCGGTGAACTCACTGATATCGTAGCGGGTAATGCTAATGATATCGCCCTGATTCAAAACGCCACGATTCATGATGCGGATTTATCGTATGTACAAATCAGTGAAGGCACACAACTGGGGCCCAATGTGGTGATTGGTAAAGGGGTGGTTTTTGACAATAATGCCCTGATTCCTTCAGGAACCGATTTAAGCCTGACTTTAGTCAGTGAATTTGATGAGGCCGGTTCGGTTGCGATCAATTTGGGTGCTGATGTTTTAGCCGAAACGAGAGTATACCAAGAGACTGATAACCCCACTTTACTGAAACAAATCAATAGCTTACCCAAAATAAAAGACAATGACTGGCAGCTAGTGCAAAATCCTGAAAATGGGCAATTAGAATTAACCATTGAAGGGGTTCATTTTGTTTTGATCCCAGTACAAGTGACACAAGTCAGTGCTGATCAACCGGCCGGTTTTACCGTTTATGATGATAACAGCGTGAGTTTTGTGACGGGTTATGGACGTGAGATTTTTGCCCAGCCGGTGATACAAAATAAAAAGGCTTTATTTGAGGCATTAGCTGAAATAAGCGATGAGATCATTGTTCAAGACGACGGCACTTTTAAAGTCAAAATCAATGATGAGTGGAAAACTTATCGTGTCAGTCTATCGTCTGAACCGGTGAACAGTGATCAAGCATTAGGCTTGTTCGATAATCCCGATGGTTCAATACGCCTGGTTTTTGAGGATAACAGCGGCCAAAAACGTCAACAACTGATCTATCCTCTTGAGGAGGCGGGAACAGAAGCAGAGGCACAAGAAAATTTTTCTGGTTGTGAGATAGACAATTATGCCCAAAACACCTCGACTTTTGCTCCGCGCATGAAATCGGGCCGGGTTTCCCCAGGGCAAGCGAAGAAAATCGCGCATGATGAAGCGGAACTGGATGTTGGCGCGAATGCGGTTGAAGGGCCTACCAGTTTGTGCATTAAATCCTTGTATTCGTTAGAAATGCCAGAACTTGATCCGGGGATGACTAACGTGACGAAGGGGCCGCGTAAAGGTTATCGTTTCTTTCCCAAGGGCATGAAGTTTAAGAATAAGGTTAAGGTTACAGTGCCTTATGCTAAATCGCTTATTCCGACAGGGCATACTGAAGACGATATCAAAACCTTTTATTTTGATAGGGAATTAGGCCGTTGGCAGGAATTGGAACGGGTTGAGGTTGATAGCAAAGCTAATAACGTTATCAGTTATACCGATCACTTTACCGACATGATTAACTCGGTGGTAACGGTGCCTGAATCGCCGCAATCGGTTTCCTTTAATCCTACCCAAATCAAAGATATTAAAGCTGCTGATCCGGGTGCCGGGATTAATCTGATTGAGGTGCCGCAAGCTAATAATATGGGTGACATGCGCCTGAGTTATCCGCTTGAAATTCCGCCAGGGCGTGTGGGTATGCAGCCACAGTTGGGCGTTTCTTATAGCTCGGCTGGTGGTAATGGTTGGATGGGTTTGAATTGGAGTTTGTCGATACCGTCGGTTGATATTCATACGGGTTGGGGTGTGCCGCGTTATAGTGCCAGTCAGGAAACGGAAACTTATACGCTAAGTGGTGGGATGTTTGCGCCATTAGCGCATTATGGATAACTATGTGTTATCATAATTCTAATCAAGTAATGTCTTTTTTATTTCAGAGGAAAAAATCATGTATTTAATTTTTTTTAGCATTATTATGTTAGCTATTGTGTGTAGTAAGTCCATTAGAAAATTGATACCTATGTGGATATTCTCTACAAGTCTTGCAGTAGGTGTGGTTAATGTGGTTCAGGCTGTGGATTATTTGGCTTACACTCCAAATAGTAGGAGTACTGTTGCCGTTCTTAACACAAGCACTAATACGGTGATTAACACAATATCCCCAGACATACTAGAAGAATGTTCTATTTTCGGGTTAGCGATTTCTCCTAATAATCTTCTTTATGTTGCTACAGAAAAGAATAAAATTATTGTCATTGATCTTAACGAGAATCGTTTGATAACTACTATCCCTCTAGAACGTAAGTTGGATGGTAAGCCTCACTTTATTACAATACACCCAGATGGTTCATATATTTATGTGGCTCATCATAGTAAGTTTTCAGTTATTGATACTAAGAACAATAGTATTGTCAATACATTACAAGGGCATGGACTTATGGCCATACATCCAGATGGTTCTCGTATTTATACAAGCATATACCATTCTGTAAGTTGGAGAGTATATGACTTAACAAACTACAGTTTATTACACCCGACAAGTATGGATGATGCAGAAGCAATTGCTATTTTACCAAACAGCGATAGCATAGTAGTACATCCAAACGGTTTATATATTTATCTAACAGACTCAAATAGTAATTCAATTTCTGTTATTGATACTACTAATTATGTATCAATATTTAGCGAGAATATCAATGATTATGATGGTGGTAAAATACTTGGTAGTATCCCTATTGCAATACATCCAAGTGGTTCACATGTTTTTTTGACTGATAAAGAAAATTATGCTATTTCTATTTTTGATACTAGTACAAATACAATAATTGAGTCTATTTCCCTAGATAAACAACCTTCTAGTGTAGCAATACATCCAGATGGTTCTCGTATTTATGTCACTTATTTTTTAAGAAAAGGAATTTCTATTATAGATATTGCTACTCAGACTGTAATTGACACCTTACCTACAATCGGTAAGGGAGGTCCCATAGTTTTCGGAACTTTATCTCGTTCCAATGTTTCACCTCCATTAGTTGCTGAACCAACACCACCTATTTCCAGTAATGTCGTTATAACTGAAGATATACAAATAAATATCCCACAATTAGTTTATCGAACTGACTCAGGTGAATTGCAGTTTTGGATTAAACTCAGTTTTGTGCCTACAAACGATGGCAGTCTTTTATGGGAAGTTAAGGAATATGGAGAATACATTGGAAACACTGCCATAAATGCAACCGGTGTTATTTTAACTCAAAACTTACGGCTTATCATTCCAAAATTGACCTATCAAGGTTCATCGTTCTCAGGAAGTTTTAGTTATGTTCCTACACAGGATGGTAAAATTCGTTTTAAACTTGATGGCTATACTGCTTTGAAAGATATCTTGATTGAAACTAATTTGAGTAGAGGAGAAAAGGTAACAGTTCCCTCTTCTGGTATTGAAATAAAATCCATTGCTAACTCTAATGTATCAGTCAAAGTTACTGAAGCCACTGATGAAGAAGGTGATAATGTTTACCAATTCAAAATTGAAGGAGGAAAGGTAGAAATTAACCTCCCTAATTCAGAATTGAAGAAATCTAAGAAGCGTGGGACAAGAAGAATTACTCGCAGCTCATATATTATCAACGAACCTTGGTTAACACAAGACCGATGGTTTTTAGCTGATTTAGTCACAGGAGGAAGTATAGCAGGAAAGAATCGTTTACCTGAATTGGCACAACAAGCATTTTCAATTGAGGATGCTGGTTTTTACCTCAAAAATCGAATAGCATCACAACTGTTATCTTCATGCAACATTGATAACAAAAGTTGCTATGAAGGTAAAGAACCTGTTTTATTTATACATGGTTATACTACGATGAGTGCTCTTGGTGGTGGAGAAGGTACTTGGAAAAATTTTCCGCAACTTCTCCAAAAGCTAGGTTATACTACTTTTGAGTTTAGTTGGAGTCCAGCCGCACGTTTTGAAGATGTAGCTAATGATTTGGGTCAGGCCGTTGATTTAATTTACAAAATAACAGGTAAAAAAGTACATATTATTGCTCATTCCTTTGGTGGAATATTAGCCAGAACTTGGTTACAAGGTATAGCTAGTACAAGTAATTATTCTGTTCCTTCTCCTGATGGTATAATTGCAAGTTTAATTACCTTGGGTACACCTCATTCATCTATTGCAGATAACAACCAATGTATGAATGGTATCGCTTTTCCAAAAGGACAAGATTTACAAGGTTTAGCCCTAGATGTATTCGGTTTTGAAGGTTGTGAAGCACTTACCTGTCATGAAGCAGGTGAATCCATATTAACTCTTGAAGCATTTCGCGAAGTTTTTGGAGTTGGTGAACCGGGTGAATTGATAGCGAAATTAGCTGATACTAAAACTAACCCATTACCCACTATTGATATTTTAGTTCAAATTGGACTTACCACATTTCGTGGTAGCAATAATAAAGTAGATGATGGTGATGGACTAATTACCTATGAAGGTCAACGATTTTTACCCAACTATACTGTGACTGGTAATTGTCGTGGCAATAGTGGTACGGTGGCTAAAAAATCTTTTGATATGTTGAAAAATAACGAACCCATTGGAAACGCTCGTTTAACGGAAACCATATTGGGTTTTGATGCTAATATCATGCCGGGTAGTGAAAACACTGATACAAATTTTGGTGGCTATCGTCACTCAATAGCAGTTAATGGTGATGATACCATAAATATATGGAGTAGTGATGTACCTGTTGAACCTTTTGTTGAATGTGTTTCAACCGATTACTGCGATCATCATGGCTTCAATAACACCGTGCAATGGCTACAAAATCATACATCTGGAAAATCCATTAATTTCACTGTAATTGTTAAGGATTATAATAATACTGAAAAGTTACTAGAAAATGCTGTTATTACATTATTCAATGATGACGGAACAAAAGTTCTTCTAGGAAAAACACAAATAGATGAAGAATCTTATGGTAGTTTAGAATTCAAAGTTAAATTTGGAGTTGGTAGAAGAATTACTATTTCTGTGGAAGTTCCGGGGTATAAAACCTTTAGCAAGCTTTTGACTACTATGGGTCGCTCAGTTAGTGAAACTGTAGAAAAAGAAAATATTTTTGATATTTTAGTATATCCAACAGAACTTACAACTGTTACTGGAGTAAAAGCAACTGTTGAAAATACTAATATACAATTATCATGGGATGCAATGGGAGATGCTGATCATTACAATGTCTATATTTGTAGTGGTCCATGTCTCAATGGTGAAGGTAAATATATTATATCATCTCATCAAACTTCAACGTCTTTTACCGACTGGAAAGGTTTTAATGTAACTAAATATTATTATGTAACAGCGGTTAAAACTGATTTTAAAGGAGATAGAGTAGATGAAAGTAAGCCATCTGAGGTAGTTTCGGCCATAGTGCCACCAGCATCTCAACCAACACCACTACCGCAAATTGTTTTAGACCATACAAGTGTTGTTATGCTCACCTCTCCACCTTTACGTGATTCGTGGTTATTACGAGATAGTAGAGCTTCTGGTGATGTTGGATTGGTTAATTTTGATTTACAGAATATCCAAGCAAAGGCTAATATTAGTCGAGCTATTTTAGAATTGACTGAAGTTGACGTGGTTAATTCTTGCTGGAATGCAGGTATGGAAGATAAATTATTAGTAATTTATGGAATTCGTAAAACTTGGGACGCTGACACAGTTACAGCTTTTTCTGTTCCATTATTTGATTTTATAGATGATTATAAGGGAGAAACTGGTGTTTGTGACACTTTTTCTTTTGATGTGACTGATTGGTTACTCAATAATGAATCCTTCTATGGATTTGCAGTAAGTGGCCCATCCAATACCAATGCAGATAAATATATTTGTGGTAATAATCCTGAACAAGAAGGCTGTAAACCGCCGAAATTACGGATATATTATGAAGAGTAAGAGCAATAACCTCTTCAATAAAAATATCCTGCTTTAAATTATGGCTATTTCAACTGGTGGTAGCAAGCGTAGCCAGGTAGAGTGGGCAAACGTCTTTTTGTTTGCCCACTACAAATCAATACGTTCATCAAAATAGACGTGTAGTAAAAACAATATTTGATTAGAGGTCATTAAAAATGGGACACTCACTGACATTAGAACTACCCGAAAATGTTTATCAATCGCTCCTAAAAACCGCGACGCAAATTGGGCAACAACCTGAAATATTAGCCGTTCAGTGGTTGAAAAAGATAACTCAACAGCAAAAAACGGATCCGTTAGAAAAATTCATTGGTGCTTTTAACAGCAATATTCCTGATTGGGCAGATAAACATGACAAATATCTTGGACAATCGCTCCTTGACAAACATTGAGGAACATCTAAATGTCTGATATTTTTGTTGATACTTCTGGATGGGCTGAATTAATTGATCCAAGCCTAACACATCATGCACTTGCTGCTAAAATCTATCATCAAATCCGGCAACAACATCGTAAATTTATTACCTCCAACTACATTATTACCGAACTTGTTGCATTGCTAACCAGCCCACTCCGTATTCCAAGAAATAAAACTATTGAATTCATTAATAGTTTAAAAAATTCCCCCTTAGTTGAAATTGTTCACATAGACGTAAACCTTGACAACCAAACCTGGCAATTACTAACTCAGCGTGAAGATAAAAATTGGAGTTTAGTTGATTGTTCTAGTTTTGTTATCATGGGTCAACGTCATCTAATGGAAGCTTTAACAACAGATCATCATTTTGAACAAGCCGGTTTTATTCAGTTGTTAAAGTAGTTTTTATGGTTATCGCACACTGGAGGAAGAACATCGGGATGCGAGTCAGGGTGATCAATTGTATCGATCCATTACCCGCACTTTCCATAATGACAGTTACTATAATAAAGGGCTGTTAGTTCAGGAAATCACGGCGGATGCTGAGGGCAATAAGTATCTGGAAACAGAGAATACATAGCTATTGCGGAATGTGGATACTGGCGGTGAATTGGTGAGTCTGAATCATTTGACTGCCACCGTATTTCCAGAGTTACGCCGTACTGAAAAACGGTTTTATGAGGGCAAACCGCAAGCGGGTAAAGCGACTTATACCGAAAATCAGTTTGATACCCTTGGCAATATCATCCATTTTGTTGATGGGGCGGATGTTGGCACCCAAGATGATGTCAAAGCGGTGATTGGTTACTTCAAAGATGAAGCTAATTATATCGTCGGGAAAGCCAATAAGATTATCGTCACTAATAATAGTGGTACGGTGCTGCGGCGACGGGAGGCTATTTTTGAGAGTGGCACCGGTAATCTGAGTCAAGTGAGTATTTATCTTGCCAATGGCAGTGCGGCAACCTCGAATATCTCTTATAACCAGTATGGGAATATTGAGCGTTTGACTGGGCCAACCAATTATAAGGGGCAACGTTATAGTCTGATCTATACTTATGATGATGCGGTGCATACCCATAATACCAGTGTCACCGATAGCTTTGGTTATGTGTCACGGGGCGATTATAACCTCAAATATGGCAAGGTGGTTAAGACGACGGACATTAATAATAATCCGTTGGACTACACTTATGATCAATTTGGGCGAGTGGCGACGATTGTGGGGCCTTATCAAACTGGGACTGGCTTGGATACCATTCAGTTTGAGTATCATCCCGAAGCGAAGATACCTTTTGCTCTGACCCAGCATATTGATGTTTATCGCAATGTCAATGATCCTATCGAAACGGTATTGTTTACTGATGGACTCAAGCGGGTATTGCAAACCAAGAAAGACACGACTATTCACACCTGCGTTGATACCGAACCGCAAGATGTGATGACGGTGTCTGGGCATGTCACCTTTTATTTTCTGGGACGGGGTATTGAACAATATTATCCCATCACGGAAGCTTTGAGTAAGGCGGGCGTGTTTAATACCAGCGTGGATAGTATTCAGCCGACGGTGACGGTTTATGATGTGATGGATCGCACGGTTAGCACTACGATTCCAGATGCAACCAGTACGCTCACGGCTTATGGGTTTGATTCGGATCGCAATGAGCAAACTCAATTCTGGACTAAAGTGACGGATGCCAATGGTATCTTTAAAGAAACGTTTAAGGATGTGCGTGGCGTTATCACGGCGGTCAAGGAATTTAATGAAGGTGAGACTCTGTGGACGAGCTACGAATATGATTCGCTCAAACAAATCGTTACGGTGGTTGATGACCAAAACAACGCCACGACGGTGAGTTATGACAATTTTGGGCGGCGAACACATATTGATAGTCCAGATATGGGTTTGACGGAGACAGTGTATGATTTAGCCTCGAATGTCAGACAGAAAATCACCGCGAATTTGCGGCTTGATGGACAGGCGATAGTCTATGATTATAGTTACAACCGTTTGTCTGGCATCACTTATCCGGCGCGGATTGATGCCAAAGGCAAGGCAGTTTTTCCAGCCATTGATGTCGCTTATACTTATGGCAATCCGGGTGCGGCTTTCAATCGGGCCAATCGGATAGTCACCGTGACTGACCAATCTGGCATGGAAGAACGTTTTTATGGTCATTTGGGTGAAACGGTCAAAACCATCAAGACGGTGGCTTCGGATACACAGGGTAATAGTGCTAACAGTCCGGAAGTTTATACTTCTGAATTTGTGTTTGACACTTGGAATCGGTTGCAAAGTTTGACTTATCCCGATGGCGAAGTGTTGACGAATCAATATGATTCGGGTGGCTCAATTCGGGCGGCTGCGGGAGATAAGGCTGGGCATCATTATGTCTATCTCAAACGGCTGGAATACGATAAGTTTGGGCAACGGACTTTTGTTGATTTGGGCAATAATGTTCGCACCAGCTATAGTTATAATCCGTTAAATCGGCGGTTGGCTAATTTAAAGGCTGGTAAAGGCGATGGCAATCTGTTCCAAAACCTGACTTATGAGTATGATAAGGTTGGGAATATTCTGGGGCAAGCAAATTCGGCGGCAGTGACTTCTCCAAATCAATTGGGTGGAGCGACGCAGTATCATTATGATTATGATGATTTGTATCGGTTGACTCATGCGGAGGGTACTTTTGATTTTCAGCCGGATAAACAGCACAGTTATCAGTTGGATATGGTTTATGATAGCATTCATAATATCAAGGCGAAAACCCAACTGCATACTTTGCGGCAGCCCAGTGGTCAATTGATTACCCAGAAGAAGACGACTTATGATTGGGCGTATGCTTATGATGGTGAACAGCCTCATGCACCGACGCATATTGGCGAGCGGACGTTTAGTTATGATGCCAATGGTAATCAGACTGGTTGGGAGCATGATAAGAATGGTACGCGGCGGACTATCGTTTGGGATGCGGAAAATCGGATTCAGTCGATTTTTGATAATGGGCATGAGAAGACCTATAAGTATGATGCTGCTGGTGAGCGGGTGATTAAGAGTGGCCCACAGGGTGAGACGGTTTACGTGAATCAGTTTTTCAGTATGCGGAATCGTTCGGTGGGGACTAAGCATGTTTATGCTGGTAAGGCGCGTTTGGTGTCGAAGCTGGTTAAGCAGGAGAATACCAGTGTTGAGGCTCAAAATGGCAAGGCTAGTAAGGCTAAAGCTAAGAGTCCAAGCGAGACGAAGTGGCAGTATTTTTACCATCCAGACCATTTGGGTAGTAGTGCTTATGTGACTGATTACAATGGTAGTTTGTACCAGCATTTGGAGTATTTTGCGTTTGGGGAAACTTTTGTTGAGCAGTCAAGTAATACCCAACGGACTCCTTATCAGTTTACGGCTAAGGAGTTGGATGAGGAGACTGGGTTGTATTACTTTGGTGCTCGGTATTATGATGCGAGGACTAGTGTTTGGCAATCGGCTGATCCGATTTTGGGTGAGTATTTGCCTAACGTTAGCGATATGCGTCAGGCACAAAAAGAAGGCAGGCGTTATTCACCCGAAAAGAATTTAGCTGGAATGGGAGGTGTGTTTAATACGGTTAATTTGGATTTGTACCATTATGCGGGGCATAACCCTGTTAGATATACTGATCCTGATGGTAGATCTGTTATTGGTGCGTTGATTGGTGTTGTTGTACAAGGTGCTATTGATCTGTATAAGGGTGAGCTATCAAGTTTGGGGACTTATATAGGGGCTGCAGTTGGTGGAGCAATAACTGCTACTGTCGGATTGGGGTCTGCTATTGCAGATGCTGCTGTCGGTGGTGCAGCGTCTTCAGTAATTCAGGCAGTTGTTGATGATCAGAAGATTACAAGTGATAAAGTTGTGCATGGTGCTACATTTGGTGATATTCGTTCTGAAATATGGAAGAAGATTAAACCGACACTGTCGGATTGGGGTGTGCTTTAGCGAGCATAGGGTGGGTAGAGCAAAGCGGCAACTTTGTTACTCGCTTGGTTCAACCTGCCATTCCTTGATTTGGTTTGGGGGGTGTTTATGTCAGTACAGCGGATTAGCGGTATCAACGGATTTTTTTCTTAGGGTTTATATTAATCCGTTAATACCGTCAATCCGTTGTACTATCTTGCCTTTAGTACAGCGGATTAGCGATATCAACAGATTTTTTCAGATGTGATTGGGCAATCCGCTATCCCTAGTACAGCGGATTAGCGGTATCAACGGATTTTTTCTGATGTGATTGGGCAATCCGCTATCCCTAGTACATCGGATTAACGGTATCAACGGATTTTTTCTGATGTGATTGGGCAATCCGCTGTACTTACGTTATTTGGATTATCCGTTAATACCTAGTACAGCGGATTAGCGGTATCAACGGATTTTTCTGAGGTGATTGGGCAATCCGCTGTACTTACGTTATTTGGATTATCCGTTAATACCGTCAATCCGTTGTACTATACTTGGGCAATCCGTTCTCCCTAGTACAGCGGATTAGCGGTATCAAGGAATAATGCAACAGCAACTACAAGCCTTTGCCTTTAATTCGATTATTTCGTAAATTCGTTGTACTGTTTACTTAAGAGGTAATTGCTTGGATACAAAAAAGATTTACTTAGATGTTTGTTGCTTCAACCGGCCCTTTGATGACCAAACTCAAGAACGAATCAAACTAGAAACAGAAGCAATCCTTTTAATGCTTAAACGTTTTGAATTAGGACAATGGCAATGGATAAGCAGTGAAACAATGGACTTTGAAATTGACCAAACGCCAAGTGTAGAACGTAGGAATCGGGTCAATTCTTTAATGGCATCATCAAAACCACATTTAATTTTACTTGATAACAACCTAATTAAACGTGGCTCCGAACTTGAAAAAAAAGGTTTTGATGCTTATGATGCCTTACATGTAGCTTGTGCTGAACATGGACAAGCCGATGTTTTTCTAACGACAGATGACAAAATGTGTCGTTTAGGCAACCGCCATTCACAACAATTAAATGTTCGCATTGAAAATCCATTAAAATGGTTTCAGGAGGTTATAGATGAATCCACAAACAATGACATTAGAACAGATTCGTCAAACGGGAATTGAAGTTTTAGTACATCATTTAGGAGCTGTTGGTATGATACGGTTTTTTCAACAATCTGAAACGGGTTGGGGAGATTATACCAAAGACCGGCATAAATGGTTAGGTAATAAAGATGTTAAAACACTTGCCAGTGAAATTATAGCCAAACGTAACCAGCGAGCGTAGAGTGGGTAGAGCTTCGCTACACTTCGTTACCCGCTTGGTTTTCACCCACCATTCCTCAATTGTCTACAGTTTAGTACTTTGGCTCTGGGGAGTTAACGGATTGGTGTGTGAGGGAGTTCGAGTTATTAGCGAGCGTAGGGTGAGTAGAGCAACGCGGTAACCGCTAGGTTCAATCCCCTTTTTTGTTTTCTTTAAATGATTAAATATTATAGATATGTGACTTATGACAAACAATGTTTCAATGGTAGAAAATACGGCATTACCGGACGTGATAAGCCGTCTGCAAAATCTTGAGAAACAGGTGGATATGATAAACCTAAAACTGCAATCTGAACCGGGATTGCCCGGTTTTGAATTTGTCATTGAAGCCGATGGTAAAGAAATCTGGGCGGGGTTGGATTTGCAGACTCATTACCCGGAGATTATGGAACATTATCCGGATAAAGAGTTAGTTATCAACTGGCGATCCTTTCCCGTGACATTGGTATGAAAAAATTAAGTTTTCCGTATATTGAAAAAGAACACTACCTGTTTGGAAAAATAACCCGCCCACTGGTCAGACTGGCGTTTTTCTCTGAGCGTTTCGGAAAGTGGTTGGAGGTTGGGCAGGTTCTGGCTGATACTGGCGCGGATATATCTGTTATTCCCTTACCCCTCGGTCAAATTTTGGTATCTGATGTTGAAAAGGGTATACCTATGCTTGTAGGCGGCATCTTATCTTCAGAGATGTCAGTCAATGCTTATGTTCATAGAATAAAAGCCCAAATTGGGGTTCACTCTTTTGAAATGCCGATAGCAGTCTCTCTTTCATCTGTTATTCCACCGATATGGGGTCGGAGAGAAGCTCTTGACCGATTTACCGTCAGTTTTGTTCGTGGTCAGGAGTTAGTGCTTGAAATTAATGAATTGTAAATAAATTACTAAAGTATTTTAAGAGTGTTTCCATAATACTTATTTATCAATGTGTTATAGAAAATATTTAGCGAGCGTTAGATGGGTAGAGCAAAGCGGCAACTTCGTTACCAGCTTGGTTCAACCTGCCATTCCTTGATTTGGTTTGGGGGGTGTTATGTAGTACAGCGGATTAGCGGTATCAACGGATTTTTTCTGATGTGATTGGGCAATCCGCTATCCCTAGTACAGCGGATTAGCGGTATCAACGGATTTTTTCTGATGTGATTGGGCAATCCGCTTATACCGTCAATCCGTTGTACTAAGGGTTTTGTCAATCCGTTAATACCGGAAAGAAGTTGTACTAAGGGTTTTGTCAATCCGTTAATACTGTCAATCCGTTGTAAGTAGGTACAGCAAAAGTTTATTAACATTTTGTCGGGGCTGGGTGGGCAGTGGTGGGCAGCAAAAACACGCTACCCACCATTTCACGCTAAAGTTTCGCGGAGCGAAACTTTAGCGTGAAATACAGAAAATGTTAAAAAATTTATGCGTACCTACTTACTAAGGGTTTTGTCAATCCGTTAATACCGGAAAGAAGTTGTACTAAGGGTTTTGTCAATCCGCTTATACCGTTAATCAGTGGGCAGTGGTGGGCAGCAAAAACACGCTACCCACCATTTCACGCTAAAGTTTCGCGGAGCGAAACTTTAGCGTGAAATACAGAAAATGTTAAAAGATTTATGCGTACCTACTTACTAAGGGTTTTGTCAATCCGTTAATACCGGAAAGAAGTTGTACTAAGGGTTTTGTCAATCCGTTAATACCGGAAAGAAGTTGTACTAAGGGTTTTGTCAATCCGTTAATACCGGAAAGAAGTTGTACTATCTTGCCTCTAGTACAGCGGATTAGCGGTATCAACGGACTTTTTAACTTAAGGTTTATAATTCGTTAATACCGTTAATTCGTTATACTGCCAGCCATTCCTCTGGATATTTTTTTGAACTGATATGAATTTGATATATCTGGATTATAATTGTTTTCAACGAGGATTTGACGATCTTCAACAAACACGGATTCAAATGGAAGCTTTAGCTTGTGAGTGGATTTTTGAACAAGCACAACTGGAATGCTTAACATTAGCATGGTCGTTTATGCACGATGATGTGTGTCCATTTTTAGAACGGCAATTAGAAGCATTACGTTTAGCTGAACTTTGCACAATTAAAATTGCACCGGAAACTGAAATTTATAACCGTGCTAAAGCATTTCACAAAACCGCTAATCTATCACCTAAAGATGCCATTCATGTAGCTTGTGCAGAATTTATCAAAGCAGATTATTTTGTAACTTGTGATGATAAGATTACTCAAACAAACTAATCGCCTTAATCTCCATATGGAGGCCATGAACCCTGTTACTTACTTAATAAAACTGGAAACAGCATGAAAGAAATAAACTTACCGCCTAATGTTGATATCAAAGTAAAAGGAATTGAAGCCCTCAATAATGCTGATAGCATTGCTGGTGCTTTGAAATTCCTTACGCTTCTTAACCGTGAACCGACTAATTATGTTGAGATTTCACGACATCTTTATCAGAACCAAAGTATTGATGAAATATTTGCAAGAGCTCGCCTGCAACCAAAAGCTAATTAAAATTGGGTAGATTTTGCCACGGAAAAACACGGAAAAACACGGAAAAATTCCTGCAATCTGAACCGGGATTGCCCTGTTTTGAATTTGTCATCAAAATAAAATTAATGAATCTTTGGAAAATCTGTTTTCTCGTTTAAAAAATATAGGAATAGAGGTATGAGTAACCAAATACAAAACAAACCTCTGTACAAAAAAATAGCAGAATCGCTTCATGCTGCAAGGAAAAATACAGTTCGTGCTGTGATCCATACAATGGTTTATACTTATTATGAAATCGGACGTATGATTGTGGAAGATGAGCAGCAAGGGAAAGAACGTGCAGAGTACGGAAAAAGAGTTTTAAGAGAACTCTCCGAGAAACTGACTGCGGAATTTGGCAAAGGATTTTCCAAAAGAAATCTGGAGCAAATGCGGCAATTTTTCCTGACATACTCAATTGCGCAGAAATCGTCTGCGCAATTGCAACAGACGGTAAGTAAAAGTTCTGTGATTTCCGAAACACATTTGCCCAAATTTTCCCTGTCATGGTCACACTACCTCAAATTGATGCGCATTGAGAACCCCGATGAACGGAGCTTTTACGAAATTGAATGTGCTACAAACAATTGGAGTTTAAAAGAACTTCAACGGCAATATGATAGTGCTTTGTATGAGCGACTGGCGCTAAGCCGCGATAAGGAAGACATAAAGCAGCTTGCCCGACGAGGACAAATTATTGAAAAACCCACCGATATACTCAAAGACCCGTATGTTTTGGAGTTTTTAGACCTGCCCGAACAGCAGCGTTATTCAGAAAGCGATCTGGAACAGGCTTTGATTGATAAATTAGAGCATTTTCTCCTCGAACTAGGCAAAGGATTTACCTTTGTGGGGCGGCAAGTACGCTTTACCTTTGATGAAAAACATTTCAAAGTCGATTTGGTATTTTTCAACCGTTTGCTGCGCTGCTTTGTACTCATTGATCTCAAAATTGGCGAACTGACCCATCAGGATATCGGGCAAATGCAGATGTATGTCAATTATTATGACCGCTTTGTACGCCTATCCGATGAAAACAAAACCGCAGGCATTATCCTTTGCAAAGATAAAAACGATACCCTTGTGGAAATGACCCTGCCCCAAGATAATGACAGCATCTTTGCCAGCCGCTACCAAACGATATTGCCTGATAAAAAAACATTTATCGCTCTTTTAAATCAGCAAGCGTAGGGTGGGTAGAAGCTTCGCTGCAACCCACCATTTCGTTCTCTTTCGATTGACTTGGTATTATTTATAGCGGATCCGGGGACTGACCTTCTTTATGTGTGAGCCATTCAGAGTTATGATTTAGTACAGCAAATTAGCGGTATCAACGGATTTTTTCTGATGTGATTGGGTAATCCGCTTATACCGGAAAGAAGTTGTACTATACTTAGGCAGATTGATTCATCGGTTTAGTTTAATATAGCACTTGACGGCAAATAACAGCGATTGTCCATACATTTATTAAGGTTTAAAAAAGGTGAAATGATGACCGAATTACTTGAACAAGCATTTACTCAAGCGTCTAAATTTTCGGAAATGGAACAAAACTTATTGGCTAAACGGATATTAGCCGAAATGGACTCAGAACAACATTGGAATAGAGCCTTTGCACGTTCTGAAGATTTGTTAAGTCAACTAGCTGATGAAGCATTAGCTGAACATAGAGCGGGAAAAACAAAACGACTTGAGCCGGATAACTTATGATTTCTCATACAACCGAACGTTTTCGCAAAATGTTTGCCGATTTGCCTGAATCAATTCAACGTCAAGCAAGAAAAGCTTACAAACAATTTCAAAAAGACCCCTATCATTCAAGTTTATATTTCAAATCAGTCCATACAACTAAACCAATTTATTCGGCACGTATTACAATAGATTATCGTGCGGTGGGGATTCAAAATGAAAACGAAATGGTTTGGTTTTGAATTGGAGCACATAAAGCATAAGATAAATTGCTGTATCGTTTGTAAATAAACCAGATTATTCGGTTCTAATTTAAAATTGGGTAGATTTTGCCACGGAAAAACACGGAAAAACACGGAAAAATTCATTCCGTGCTGTGTTTTTCCGTGGCATTATAAATTAACTATTAGTCTGAATCAGAATTTTCAGAATGGGTTTGTTGGAGGTTTCGCCCTTTTGAAACTGTGCGAGATCAACCGGTCAGGTTTTCCTTTAATTAAAAGGGTATGTCTGCATCAAAATCTTCTTCTACTGATCGCTCAATTTCGGTTACGTCGGCACAAAGCCTTTCTCGTAATACGCTTTTAAAAGCGTCATCAAGTTGCTGTTTTAAGACATTATGCCAGTTTGATACTTTGTAGGTTGTTGATTCGCGAAAGTCGAAAAAACCATTTTTCCAGTATTTTCGTCTTTTTTCCCGGTTTTCTAAGAATTTTTTTCGATAAATGCCGGGGGGGGTTTTGAATTGATTGAGCATCACACATTGCGCTATTATCACGGCATAAAGGTATTCTTGTTCATCCTTATCTTTCCAGATATGTATACCGCCTTCTTTGGCAAAGTAAAGCGCGGCTCCTGGGCCTAAAATTTGAATTTCATAGCCCACTAATTTATCTCCTTTTTCGCGTTTGACCCCTTTTTTTTGAGCCTCTTCTCCGAAAATTTTATCTCCTTTTTCGCGTTTGCCCCCTTGTTCCTCTTCTCCGAAGTCTTCTTCAACGAATTTATCTCCTTTTTCGCGTTTGCCCCCTTGTTCTACTTCTTCGAAGGAATAGAGCATGGTTTCTTGTTCCGTGAAGTCTGATTGATACTCAACTGGGTTATCTCCTGGGACTGTGAGCGAAGTCATCTGATCGGCATAGAGATAGTTTAGGTTGTTTTTATCCGGTTCCCGTATCCACACGCTGCGTTTTGTGATGTTCCAATCGTAATGGTCAACTAATTTCTTGAATAGACTGAATAGAGTGGGTAAATGTTCGGCGGCACCGTAGATATTTAAGAGACAGTGTCCGGTTTTAGGCTGTACACGATCTAATAGTGCTATTTGCCAAGCTTCATGCGCTTTTTGCCAATTCAAAAGGGTTGTGGTGAGCTGGCTTAGTGGTGTATTGATGCCAATGAAGGCTAGGGAGGTATCAATTTCAATGGTTTCGATTTCTTGCAATAGTGTCTTGGCTTTTTCTAGTAAGTGATGCAATACGCCGTATTCATGTGCTGTAAGAGGGTCTTGCCAAAATTTTTGGCCTTGGCGACGGCGGTTGCGTTCTAATAAATCCCATTTACTCCAAAGTTCACTCATTACGGGGCCTTCGTCAATTTGTTGTGCTAAACGACGTGCTTGGTTGGCGGCTAGGGTGAGTTCCCGTAAAGTCCATTTGCTGTCTGTTATGCTTTGATCTTTACGATCTTTTTGGGTGTATATCGTGGTTTTAAATTCAAGTCCGGTTTTGCCTGTGCTGACGGTTAGTTTGATTGAGGTTGAAAATGAATAACGGTTTAAAATGCTTGCGAGCTTGATTACGAGTTCTTGGTGTAAGATCCGTTGCAATTGGCGAGCGCCATAGTGACTGTCGCCGCTGAGTTCTGCGAGATAGTCGTAAACGGGATCGTTAATTTTTAGGGTGACATTGCGTGTTCGTAAGCCATCGCGTGCTATGATTTTTTCAATTTCTCGGCGTACTATGGGGCGTAAGACGCTTAAATCTAGGGCGTTAAAGGGTATGACTTGATCTAGGCGATTAAATAATTCGGGACGGAAGAATTGTTGAACCGCATGTAGATAGTGTTTATTCAGTGCTTGAGTACTGCTATTGGTTTCAAAAAAACCGGGGCTACGTTGGCGGCTGACACCGGCACCCAGATTGGAAGTCATAATAATGACGCTGCTGCAAAAGTCGGCAACTTGTCCTTTGGCATCGGTTAAGCGGCCTTCACCCATGACTTGTAAGAGTAAGTCGTAAAACGAAAAATGCGCTTTTTCTAATTCATCAAATAAGATGACTGAGAAGGGTTGCTGTCTGACTTTATTGGTTAATAAACCTTGTCCACCTGAGGCATCTCCTGTTAAACGTAATACGGCGATTTCATCAGAAAATTCACTCATATCAAAGCGAATCAGTCTGTCGCTGTCACCAAACATAAATTCGGCTAGGGCTTTGGCTAATTCTGTTTTTCCGACTCCGGTGGGGCCTACAAAGAGTAGGGAGGCGATGGGTTTGCCTGGCCGGGTGAGACGGGTTTTGACTGAGGCGAGTAGGTTTACGATGATGTCGATGGCAGTATTTTGTCCAAATAGGCGCGATTGAAAAATTTGCCGGGTTTGTTCGAGTTTTAAGGGGGTACGGCTATCGACTAGAAAGCGGGGCATCCCGGATTCTTCACAAAATAGCTGAACGACGGCATCACGATCTAATGTGGATTCTTGTTTATCTTCTTGATTTAAAATGGATTCTAAGAAATGTACTGTTTTGCCGGGAAAGCCTGAATAGAGGGCATAACGGTGTTGTAATCGCAAAGTTTCTTCAATCGCGTCAATGGATAGCTTTTGTTTTGGATGAGAGACACGCAGTCGGCGGTTGACGATATCGGCTTGTTGTGTCAGCGGTGGCGATTCGACGCGCTGTATTTGAAAGAGGCTGGTATAGCCTGGTGCGCGTGCTTCAATGGTAGCCAGTTCTTCGTCTGTGCATTCGGTGATCAGACGTACACTGCCTAATGCTAAAGATTCGCGCATAAATTCTGCCATGCTGATGGGATTGCCGACGTAGGCTCCGACTTCAAAGAGTTGGGCTAGGTTACGCACGTAAAGGATGTCGCCACGTTGACTGAGTTCTTCCAAAAGTTGCCCGAATGATTCTTCCCAACCGCTTTCTACGGTGAGTTTTTGCAACAGACGTGCTGCTGTCGTTTCCCAAAACTTGACTGAACCGAGCTGTTTTGCACTCATACGGTAGACTTCTTCTAGCAGTGCGCTTTTACCTACGCCGGCACGTCCAACTAATAGAAGACTGCGGTTATATTTGCCGGTTAAGGCGCGTTGCAGTTGTTCAAGTTCTGTTTTACGTCCAAAACAGTGTTGTTGTTTGCGCGTTAAGGCTTGTGCTATTTTTGGCAACCATTGCTGATCTTTTCGTTTCTGTAGATTAGCCAGTTCTGATAAGCTATGAAAATGTGTTTCTATAAGCTGTTTTTGAACGTCTATGTTTTCATACCATTGGGTAGCGATTAAACGCCGCACATCGCTTAGACGTTTTTTACGGGAAAATTCTAGTTCGATGTTGCGTTGTAAAACGGTGATGAGTTCTTCTAGCGTTTCAGCGTAGCCTTCGATACCGAGTATTGGGATAAAACCTAAGTATTTTTGATTGGGCAGTTGGGTATAAAAATAATCAAAGGTTAATGTTAAGTCGGGATATAGAAAATGTTTTCGGGATGCTTTAAGAGAGACAATTAATTGTGCATTCTCTAATGAGAGGGCCGGTGCCTGTAAGAGCATTTCCAGATATTCTCCCTGCTCAATTTTGCTTTTTTCCAAACGCTGAATGAGGGTTTTTGTTAGGTTGGCAGCAGAACTATTGACAGAGAGGGTTTCTGGAATCAGTAGGGGAGAAACGAGGCTAATTTCTTGAGAAAAGCTTAAGCGGGTTGTCCAAATTGGGAGGGAAAAAAGGTTAGCCATGAATTGTAGGAAACAGGTGTTAGGGGCTTGAAATCAAAGTCTCCCTAACATTGTGTGGTAAATATGAAACGGTTCTTTGTGAATTTTCAAAAGGGCGAACACTTCAAAAGGGCGAACACTTCAAAAGGGCGAACACTTCAAAAGGGCGAACACTTCAAAAGGGCGAACACGTAGGTTCGCCCCTACTACATGTTCGCCCTAAAATTAATTATTTTTTTGAACATCTATATCTTTCGAGGCCGTTGAGAACGGTTTCAATTCGTTGATCAAGATGGGTGATATGACGTTTGATGACAAGTGTTGAACATTTTAGCCGCTCATCGTGACTTATGCCGAAAATGAGCATATTGAGATGTTCCATATAGGCTTTATTTAATGCGGCTTTTCCGGGTTCATAAACGAGCTTAATAGCAGGTTGAAGGATAACAAGCTTTGTGAAAAATTGATTCGTTACCTCAAAACAGCGTGCTAAATAGGTTTCTAATTCGCCGCTATCCACTTCAGTCGCGCCTTGAATATCAGCCAATGTGTAGGCCATAAAATCTATGGGTGTTCTGTCAGTGATGAATATGCCTTTTTCAGCTTGTTGCCATATGGGCACTGCGGCTTCTATGACACAGTGCTGAATCCAAAGACGTGTTTTAAAATCCAAAGCTTGAGCGGGGTGTAAACCGTGTTGTTCAAATACAGCACTGGTACTGGTTTTTATGAGCGGTATGCCTGTTTGTCTAGAAATCGCTTCTGCTAAGGTTGTTTTTCCAGTGCGGTGGCTGCCACAGAGCCCGATTCGGTGTGTCATGAATTGAGTATTAAACAATAATAGTTTTGATTTAATTTAATCAATCTCTGTAGATTTGATAAAGGCGTTCAGTCGTGACAGAAGGAAGGAGAGGAATTAAACAATTCATTAAAATGTGGATAGAGTTTGTTCGATAATTCGATTGGCCTGATACATAACGATATATAAAGGATAGCAATGTGTTAAGAACTGATGTGATAATTCGATAATTGATTTCCACGCTAAAGTTTTTGCGCGCAAAAACTTTAGCGTGGAATTGATAATTGATCTTTGTTATTAACGACGGCACGCTGCACAGCTTGGATATCGCCTACAGCGATTCCGATAGCTTTTAGAAGCTTTGTTCTTCAGTTGATATTCAATCACCGCGCATTCATGTTCTCTATTTGTGGCTGAGAAATAGTGGCTACCGTCACCTTTTGCAACAAAAAATAAAGTGTCACCGTCGGCAGGTTCGGCTACTGCGTACAACGCTGCGCGTCCAGGCATGGCAATCGGTGTGGGTGGTAAACCTTTATATCGATAAGTATTATAAGGACTGTCAATTTTTAAATCTCGCTTACGAATATCCCCATCAAAGGCTTCAGCCAGCGCATAAATCACTGTCGGATCGGTTTGCAATTTCATGTCTTTTTTTAAACGTCGCACAAAAACACCGGCAATAAGAGGACGTTCTTCAGCTACCCCAGTTTCTTTTTCTACAATGGAAGCTAATATCAAGGCTTCATAAGAGGTGTCTAAGGGTAAATCGTCGCGCCGTTTTTCCCAGGCCGCTTTTAATTCGCTTTCCATTACCCTGTAGGCGCGTTGCAAAAATTCTACGTCTGTTGTTCCTGTTGGAAAATGATAGGTATCGGGATAAAAACGCCCTTCTGGATGTTGATCTGGCCAACCGAGTTTGGCCATAATTGTTGCTTTGTCAATATCACCGAGCGTTTGCACAATTTGTGGATGTTGGCGTATTGCGACCATCATTTGCCGAAAGTTCCAGCCTTCGGGTATCGTTAAGCTATGCTGTATGGTTCTACCTGCAATCATGATATCCAGCAGTTGTTGCAGTGTCGTTCCGAGTGGGATGAGATATTCGCCGGCTTTGATTAAATGCGCTCTTTTTTGAAAACGTGCTAATGATACCCATGCTAAGGCTGTTGGATAGTCAAGCAGTTCTTTTTCCATCAAATCCATAGCCACTTTGCGTAAAGTGGTATTGGGTTTAACGGTATACTGTAAATCATTATATATCTGTAATGGTGCTGTAAGACGGTATTTGTAGAGCCAATAACCGCCACTGCTGATTGCTGTTACAAACAGTAACAGGAGAAGAAAAAGAATTCTAAACATAACTATAAGGATTAGATATAATAAAGGATTTTAAACCCTAACTACAGGCGATTGCATAAAAAAAATTGATATACAATCGCATTGAAGTGAGGGTTTTAAAAAATCAGGAAAATAGCAATCTGTGGTTAACAAAAATAGATTAACATTTGTTTGCAATGGAATGGAACGCGGATGATACTGATTGTCATGGCGCTGATCTTTTTAAGATTTAAATACCTAATCAATCAGTGTTAATCATGACAATCAGTATTTCACGATTTCACTTAAGAAGTTTCGCGAAGCGAAACTTCTTAAGTGAAATAAAGTTTTAGCGCGCTAAAACTTTAGCGTGAACCTTCGGTGTGCTACGCTAAATATCAGCGTTCTATCTAATTTCTATCACATGTATACCCACTTAATCCAAACGTTTAAATACCAGTGTCCCATTAGTTCCCCCAAATCCAAACGAATTTGATAGCACGACATCAATCTTCATTTCTTTCGCTTGATGGGGTACATAATCTAAACCTTCACACTCTGGATCAAGATTAAATAAATTAATGGTTGGGGGTGCGACTTGATCGCGAATACTGAGTACACTAAAGATGGCTTCTAAACCACCAGCTGCCCCTAACAAGTGTCCCGTCATAGATTTAGTCGAACTGATGACTAACTTTTTGGCATGATCGGAAAAGGCTTTAATAACGGCAAGTGTTTCAACTTTATCGCCAGCGGGGGTTGAGGTGCCATGTGCATTGATATAATCCACTTGTTCAGGATTCAACTGTGCATTACGTAATGCATTCAACATACAACGTTTTGCGCCATCTCCATCAGCACGCGGTGAAGTCATGTGGTAAGCATCACCACTCATACCAGAACCGACTATTTCTGCGTAAATACGGGCACCCCGCTGTTTTGCCGTTTCATACTCTTCAAGCACTAATACACCTGCCCCGTCGCTAAGCACAAAACCATCACGTTCTTTATCCCAAGGACGGCTCGCCGTTTCGGGCGACTCATTGCGAGTGGATAAGGCGCGAGCGGCTGCAAATCCCCCGATTCCCATTTCTGAACTGGCCATCTCAGCACCTCCTGCAATCATGACATCGGCATCGCCATATTCAATCATGCGGGCTGCATTTCCAATGCTATGCGTTCCTGTTGAACAGGCTGTGACAATAGCATAGTTTGGCCCCTTGAAACCGTATCTAATCGACAGGTTCCCTGCAATCATATTGATAATATTACTGGGCACAAAGAAAGGTGAAATCTTCCGTGCCCCCCCTTTTATGTAAGCTGAATGACCTTTTTCAATGCCCGGTAATCCACCTATACCGGAACCGATCAATACGCCTATCCGTTCGGCATTGAGCTCGGTCACTTCTAAACCGGCATCTTCAATTGCTTGTGTACTGGCTGCAATGCCATAATGGATAAAAGTATCCATTTTTTTGGCTTCTTTGAGAGACAAGTATTGCTTCACATCAAAGCCTTTGATTTTCCCTGCAAATTGGGTGGCAAAACGAGAAACATCAAAGTCGGTAATTGTTGCAATTCCGCTTTTCCCGGCCAACACATTTTCCCAATTTTTTTGAACAGTCACGCCCAGTGGCGAAACTGCACCTACGCCAGTAATGACAACACGTCTTTTACTCACCTCAGTCTTCCAAAGCTTTCAGACCACATCACCCTTAAATATCAAGATATAAGAAGCAACGTGGCCCTTGGCGTTTATCTCATGTTAGTAGGATTATTCTACCGGATTTGCCTTAATATAATCAATAGCTTGTTGTACTGTTTGTATTTTTTCTGCTTCTTCATCAGGAATTTCGCACCCAAATTCTTCTTCAAGTGCCATCACCAATTCTACAGTATCAAGAGAATCTGCACCTAGATCATCGACAAAAGAGGATTCATTACTGACTTCCTCGTCTTTGACACCAAGTTGTTCAACTACGATTTTCTTGACACGTTCTTCAACAGTACTACTCATAACAGATTTGCCTCTCTTTACAGTGATCAGTGTATCAGTGATCAGTGATCAAGTTATCAGTTTTTAGTTAATCCCGTCTTCAATGTTCAGCGAACCGTGTTCAGTGAACAGTTATGATTGAAATCATCAACTTAACGATTTTTTAAACACCATTCAATCAATTACAATCAATTCAATTTATCGTTTCTCCGAGTCTATTATCAATCTTTGTTCAAAAAAAACGGGTTTGTTGACTGATTACTGTTCTCTGATTACTGATTACGGCATATACATGCCACCATTGACATGTAATGTTTCGCCCGTAATATAAGCGGCTGCCTTTGATGCTAAAAAGACGACAGCGTTTGCTACATCATTGGCAACCCCCGCTCTGTTGAGCGGAATTTGTTGCGTTAACGCATGACGTTGTTCTTCTGTAAAGCTTCGCGTCATATCGGTATCAATAAAGCCTGGTGCTACTGTATTGACAGTAATGCCACGGCTACCCACTTCTTTAGCGAGTGATTTGCTAAAGGCTATGACACCTGCCTTTGTTGCAGCATAGTTTGCTTGTCCAGCATTACCTGTCAAGCCAACTACGCTGGTGAGGGTTATAATACGACCCTGTTTGGCTTTCATCATTGTACGCAGACAGGCTTTGGATAGACGAAAAATTGCGGTTAAATTCGCTTCGATGACTTGATTCCACTGTTCATCTTTCATCCGCATCAGCAGCGCGTCACGGGTAATAGCGGCATTATTAACCAAAATACTCGGCATGTCTTTTAAACTCGTTATCAAGGCATTGATAGAATCGGGGTTAGTGACATCAAGTACTTTCCCTTCTCCTATAATACCTTGTTCGTTCAATGACTGCGTAATACGTTCTGCCCCTTCGGGCGTTGTGGCTGTACCTGTAATAACAGCACCTGCTTGTCCTAAAGCGAGCGCAATGCCTTGACCAATCCCTCGACTGGCACCCGTGACTAAGGCTATTTCGCCGCTTAAATCCAATTTCATGCTGGGGCCTCCAACGCTTGTATGGCCTGTTCTAATGTCCGGGTATCCACTATCGGTAAGGCTTTCATCTTGCGAGCAATGCGTTTATTTAAGCCCGTTAACACTTTACCAGGGCCGCTTTCAAACAGCATTAAAACCCCTTCTTCTACCATTTTTTCAATGGTTTCAACCCAACGCACGGGGTTATGAAGTTGTGCGGTTAGGGCGTTGCGAATGTCGCTCGCTTTTGTTTTGACGGAAACATCAACATTATGAATCACTGGAATGGAGGGCACAGAGATGCTTACCTTAGCAAGACGATCGGCCATCATTTCAGCGGCGGGCTGCATCAAGGTACTGTGGGCTGGAACACTGACGGGTAACATAATGGCACGTTTAGCCCCCGCAACCTTAGCCAAATCAACAGCTTGCTTGACTCCATTTACGTGTCCGGCAATGACAACTTGACCAGGTGCATTAAAATTCACCGGGGAAACAACTTGATCGGTAGCCACGTTGGCACAAACTTCAATGACTTTGTCATCTGTCAAACCTAAAATGGCGGCCATGGCGCCTTCACCATTAGGCACGGCCGTCTGCATAAAACGACCTCGATCTTGGGCTAAACTGACGGCATCCTTAAATTCTAAGGCACCTGCACAGACTAGAGCACTATATTCGCCAAAACTATGTCCGGCCATTAAAACTGATTTATCCCCGGAGCCATGTTGTTGCCAAATACGCCAGACTGCAACGCCTGCCGCAAGTAATGCGGGTTGCGTATTTTCTGTTTTATTTAGAGTTTCATCAGGCCCTTCTTGAGTCAATTTCCATAAATCATAACCCAAAACTTCAGAAGCTTCATCAAAGGTTTGTTTGACTTGAGGAGAAGTTTTATTTAAGTCGGCTAACATACCAACAGATTGAGAACCTTGACCTGGAAAGACAAAAGCATGTTTCATCATCAGTTATCTGTAGTGAGATTTGTAATGAGTAGTGACAAAAAATTGATATCGCGTCGGATTCAGTCGATTTTATCAGTTATACCCATTACTGAATTGAAATCCATTTGGTGCTCAAAATACCAGATAAATCTTGTACTCCAAACTCAGTTTTCATGACTTAAAAATGGAGCTTATCAGAGTGTCAGTTTACAACACAATTAATATTCTTGATATTTTTCTTGAAAAAGCTGATAAACCTGACAGGTTTTGAAAACCTGTCAGGTTTGGGCCAAATATTTATCTGAAGGTGGCTTTGAAAATCGCGCCATGCTTCAATCAGTTATATAAGTTGCCCAAGTTGCCCAAGTTGCCCAAAAAAACTATAAAATTTTGAACAAACGAACTTTTGTATGTAACAAAACTATCAACTTGAAGAGTCACTGTTCATGCCAGTTTTGAGTTTTACTGATATTAACTCCTATAGAACAGAGTGTCCATTTGCCCATCCTTTGATACAGATTATTTTTTTCATTTAAAATCAGTATTTTACCAAAATGGCACCCCACGTAAATCCCCCCCCAACGGCTTCCAATAGCAGTGTCTGGCCTCGTTGAATGCGCCCATCGCGCACTGCGACATCTAAAGCTAAGGGAATTGAGGCGGCGGAGGTGTTGCCGTGTTCTGATACTGTCACGACTACCCGTTCCATTGGCAATTTTAATTTTTTTGCTGCTGCGCTAATAATACGAATATTGGCTTGATGCGGAACCAACCAATCAATCGCGTTGTGATCAAGTTGATTGGCTGTCAAGGCTTCCTGAACCACTTCGCTTAAGACATTGACAGCAAACTTAAAGACTTCATTACCTTGCATTTTAGTAAAGCCTTCGCCCTTTAGACGACCTTGTACAACCCTTGCTGGTACGGTCAACATATCTTTATAAGCCCCATCGGCATGTAAGTGAGTAGACATAATGCCGGGGGTTGTACTGGCTTCAAGTACAACAGCACCTGCGCCATCACCAAATAAAACACAGGTGTTGCGATCTGTCCAATTCACGAGACGGGAGTATATATCAACACCAACAACTAAGGCACGTTTGACTTCTCCCGTTTTGATGAATTTATCAGCGATGCTTAAAGCATAAAGAAAACCACTACACACGGCTTGTACGTCAAAGGCTATCGCACCATGATTGCCTAAACGCGCTTGTAGTAAACAAGCCGTGCTTGGATGAATACGATCTGGGGTTGTTGTCCCTAAAACAATGAAATCCAGTTCAGAGGCAGAAACCTTCGCCGATTCAAGTGCCCGCAACGCTGCCATTTCGGCTAAATCACAGGTATCTTGATCATCGGCCGCTATATGACGTGTGCGTATACCTGTGCGTTCAACAATCCATTGATCGCTGGTATCCACCCACTTTTCTAGTTCAGCATTCGTTAGTATCTTTTCTGGTAGATACCCACCTGTTCCTCTAATCCGAGAATAGCTCACTCGATGCGCCTTCTCTCGCTTAATAATGTTGCCAGTATATGGCTAATTTGTGAAGGTACATTTTTTTGTACTTCAACAACGGCCTCTTTGATTGCGTAAGTAAACGCTAAAACATCGGCACCGCCGTGACTTTTAATCACAATGCCCCGTAAACCCAGTAAACTGGCACCATTATAACGACGTGGATCGATTTTTTGACGTAAGTTTTTAATAATGGGCAAAGAAACTAGGGCGGCAAAGCGGGTCCACAAATTTTGATTAAAACTTTGCTTGACGTAATGACTGATCATTTTAGCAACACCTTCCGTGGTTTTAAGGGAGACATTACCGACAAAACCATCACAGACTACCACATCGACTATGCCTTTAAAAATATCATCACCTTCAACAAAACCGACATAGTTAATACTTGGGCTTTTAGACAATAACTTGGCGGCTTCCTTTACCCGTTCATTGCCTTTAATTTCTTCTTGGCCAATATTGAGCAAGCCAATACGTGGATTAGGTAAATTATCGACGGCTTGGGTTAATACACTGCCCATGACCGCAAATTGAAACAAATGTTCTGGGCTCACTTCAATATTGGCACCTAAATCAAGCACATGGGTACTGTGTCCTTGCATGTTGGGCAATGCTGTAATTATGGCTGGCCGATCTATCCCAGGTAGTGTCTTGAGCACGTAACGGGCTGTCGCCATTAAAGCACCAGTATTGCCCGCACTCACACACGCACTGGCTTTTCCTTCTTTGACTAGATTAATGGCAACACGCATAGAAGAATCCTTCTTGTTGCGTAAAGCATGTGAAGCCAGATCGTCCATTTCAACTTGTTGCCCAGCATGGTGAACAGTTAAACGCTGTTTTACCTTGGCAGATTGATGACTGAGTTCTGATTTAAGTTTCTTCTCGTCACCGACGAGAATCAGATGCAAATCATCAATTTCTGACAATATCTTTAAAGCGGCTGGTATAACGACTGAGGATCCATGATCGCCACTCATCGCATCCAGCGCAACGCATAGTGTCAAATTTTATTCTTCCTTTTGAGTTATGATTTTACGGCCCTTGTAGTAACCCGATGGACTGATATGGTGACGAAGATGTTCTTCACCAAGAGTGGGTTCAATGGACAAAGTTGGGGCGGTTAAAGCATCATGGGAACGACGCATATCGCGTTTTGAGCGACTTTTTCGATTTTGTTGTACTGCCATATCAGTTATCAGTTATCAGTTATCAGTTATCAGTTATCAGTTATCAGTTATCAGTTCCACATTTCACGCAGCGAAGCTTCACCACGCGCGTGAACCTTCGGTCTGCTACGCTAAATAAAGTTTTTGCAAAAACTGGGGCAAAGAAATCAGTTATCTCTTTATCTCTCATCCCTTTTCAAGGTAAAAGGGATTGTTTATTATGTTTGGGGTGTTTTAAATTTTGAGGTTAAACAGACAAAATCTAAAAAAATAGAACGAGCCACATAAAGGATTGAAGCTGATTAAATGTTTAATCATTTTAACATCAATCTAACATCAATTCTCAAAAATGTCTTTTTTAAACTTTGGTTTTTATTTTTGATAGATTCTATTTATACTGTCCATCGTCACAATTTGCGCTTTTGCATAGTCTCAAAATTGTCGTTAATCCCCATTTTTAAAGGATAAACGCGCCATGAAAAAAAGCGCAATTTATGAAGGTGCTAAGTATATGTAGGTCAACAAAAGTTTTTTAACAGAATTTTTATATAATAGTAAATTGTTAAAAGATTTATGTGTCCCTACTTAATTCAATAAATTCAAGCTCATTAACAAACTTTTCTTGACTTTTCATAAATCATTCGTTGTAAAGCCTTGAGGCAAGCAAGTAGTAAGGATTATAAAGGCACTCCAGATTAAAATAGAGTCTAGTTATCAGTAATTAATAAACCTTTAGTCGTGCGATTTCAATTCTGATAAAACGTGAAATGGATTATTTTGGTAGGTTAAGTCTTTATTGAAGTTTTCAGCTAATTGATATTCATTCGACGGACAGGTTGTATGTTTTGCCACAATAGGCAAGGCTAAAATCAGCTCGTTTTCAATCAGTGTTATCAATGAAACTTGTGCGCTTGTCAGGGTGAGTGCCTCAAAGCCGTCAGGTAGTTCATCTTCAGTTTGTCCCTTTTTTAAGATAACCAACGCCACTTGAGCATCAATTGGCCACTTTATAGGTTGCAAACAACGTTGACAGAGCATTTTCAATTGCGTCTGCACACGACCGATAAGGGTTGGACGTTGCTTATCATCGGTTGTAAATAACCAATCAATATCGACCTCTCCTTCCACTTCACACAAACTGTCATGCAATCGTGACATTGGCTTAAGGGACACTTTTCCTTTCAACTGTTCGCCTTGAAAAGCAAGACGCACAGGTTCAATCAACGTTGGTAATTCTTTTGACATGAAACAATGCTATAATAACAACTGGCTTATGTCAAATTAATTTAATATTATAAGCCTGAGTGATTCGCTTCTGCAAACCCTCAAAATTAAATAATCAATTCTTGTTATGACTGTATTACACATTCCATCGCCTTCAACCTTACCTTTAATACTGGCTTCAACTTCACCCTTTAGAAAAAGTGTCTTAAGCCGACTACGTTTACCTTATGAGACTTATGCCCCTGACGTTGATGAAACACCTCTTGAAAACGAATTGCCATCGAATCTGGTGACTCGTTTGGCTGAACTTAAAGCACGCAGTGCGAAATCAAGCTATCCACAAGCTTTGATCATTGGTTCTGATCAAGTCGCTGTGATAGATGATCATAAGATATTAGGTAAACCGGGTAACTTTGAACAGGCTGTCAAACAACTGACTGATGCCAGTGGCAAACAAGTCGATTTTTTGACCGGTTTCTGTCTACTCAATACTGATAGCGATCAAGCTCAAACAGATATTGTACGCTTTAGTGTGAAATTTCGTCAGCTCACATTATCACAAATAGAAAATTACTTAAACTTAGACAAACCCTATAACTGTTCAGGTAGTTTTAAATCAGAAGGCTTAGGTATTGCCCTACTTGACAGAATGGTGGGTAGTGATCCCACAGCTATCATAGGCTTACCCCTTATCCGCCTAGTACGCATGTTAGAAGCAGAAGGGGTATCGGTTATTTAAAACAAGGTTGAAAAATCATTTCACAATATTTGATTATGCAAACTCAAGTTGGAACGTAAACCAACACTCTTAATTAAGATCAATATTCAATGCGATTGTGAAGCGTGAGCATTGAGACATTGATTTCAAAATTTCCGCAAATCAAAAGAAATATTGTTTTCAGCAAGCACCGTGCGTGTTTTGTTCAGTTTATCCAAATCGGTAAAAGGGCCCACTAGCACTCGATACCAACGGCCGTTTTCAGTCAATGTCGTTTTCTCAATCTTGGATGAGATGCCAAGCGAAATTAAATGTTTTTTTAACCCATCAGCCCCTTGCTCATTTCTAAATGAACCCACTTGTAATAAATATCGGCCAGGAGCCGTTATCGGTAAATCCGTTTGTGGCAATGCTTCGCCTTGAATAGCATCCTGAGCGGTACTTGGCGTACTTGGGACTTTCACTTCTGCCTTAGGCAGGGCATCATAAAACTCAAAACTCTTGGGTATATTTGGGTTACCCTCTCCCACATTTTCAGAAGAGGCGACTGTTGCCGTTGGGACAATATGAGGCGCAATTTCTCGTAAGTAAATGAGAAAGGAAATGAACATGCCTATCACAATACCGGCTAACAGCCAGGCCCATCCTGGCGGACAGCTAGGCGAAACATAGTCAGCACCCCGTGCGCGTCGATTTTTAGTCGTTTTAGCAGCCATATTACATCACCTCTGGTGCTGAAACACCAATGATTGTCAATCCATTACGCAGAACCTGTTGAACTGCAACACATAAACTTAAACGTGCATTACGCAACTCTTCATCCTCTACTAAAACGCGCTCATTTTTGGCATCGTAAAAGGCATGAAAATCTTGGGCTAATTCGCGTAAATAATAAGTTAATTGGTGTGGTTCATAAGCCTGTGCGGCATTTTCTATCACCTCTGGATAGTGTGACAATTTTTTCAATAGGGTTTGTTCACGTTCATTGACAAGCCGCGATAACGAGGCCTGATTGTGATCCCACACTTGATCTTTATTGTGCAATTCCCGAAAGACGCTGGCAATTCTCGTATGCGCGTATTGAATATAGTACACGGGATTATCATTGGTTTGAGATTTAGCCAGTTCTAAATCGAAATTCAGATGTTGTTCACTTTTGCGTTGAATATAAAAAAAGCGGGCCGCATCGCGTCCAACTTCTTCACGCAATTCGCGCAGCGTCACAAAGGAACCGCTACGGGTAGACATGGCTAACCGCTCTTTTCCACGAAAAAGGCTGGCAAATTGTACCAGCAAAACCGTCAAACGGTTAGCCTCTGCGCCTAATGCTGTCATGGCCGCTTTCACACGCGGCACATAACCATGATGATCGGCACCCCAAATATTAATAAGATGATCAAAACCACGCTCTAATTTATTGAGATGATAAGCAATATCTGATGCAAAGTACGTGGCTTGTCCATTTTCACGCACTAATACCCGATCTTTTTCATCGCCAAATGCGCTAGAACAAAACCACAACGCACCGTCTTGTTCATAAGTGTGTCCAGCGGCTTTCAATTGTTCAATCGCCCTCGTCACGGTGTGAGTCGTCGTCAGATTGGATTCAGAAAACCATTCATCATACACCACACCAAATTGTTTTAAATCCCGCCGTATCTCATCAAGAATAGTGTCTAAAGCCCGTTTCCCCACCTGTGAATAGGCAGTTTCCCCAAGCAAGTCTTGACAACGCGCAATCAGCGCATCTATATCCTTTTCTTTATCAAAACCTTGCTCCCCTTCAGAGGCTATATTTTCAAAAACGCTTGATGCACTATGCCGCCAGGCTTCGCCCTGTTCACGGTGCAAACTGGCTGCAATATCCCACACGTAATCGCCCTGATAACCATTAGCAGGAAAGTTCACAGATTCACCACACAATTCTAAATAGCGCAGCCAGACGCTCAGGGCCAAAATATCCATTTGCCGCCCCGCATCATTAACATAATATTCTTGATGAACTTTAAAACCGGCCGTTGTCAATAAATGAGCTAAAGCGGCCCCATAAGCAGCGCCGCGCCCATGCCCAACATGCAGTGGCCCAGTCGGATTGGCCGAGACAAACTCTATCATCACCGACTGCCCAGCCCCCATTTGGCTACGGCCGTAGGCCGTTTGCGCGCTCAATATGTCATCAATGACGGCACGATAAGCTTTAAGTGTCAAAAAGACGTTGATAAACCCCGGCCCGGCTATTTCAACTTTAGCAATCAACTCATCATCAATTGATAAGTGTTCAATGAGACGTGCTGCCAAATCACGCGGCCGCATTTTGACGGCCTTGGCCAAAATCATCGCCGCATTGCAAGCAAAATCACCAAATCGAGCATCACGAGTGCGCTCAAGATGAATATCAATAGCAATGTCTTGAGGAATATCGCCCTGCACTTGCAACTGAATCAGGGCATTAGTAAATAATGTGTGTAAATATGGTTTCAAAACGTTCAGTTCTCATTTAAAAATATTTTGCATAGTGTAGCGAAACTCAACAAAAAGTAAAGTAGAGTAATTGACTTATATTTTAAATAAGATATCGAAAATCGACGTAATCTCTATAATAATCAATCATTTGAAAAATAGAGTGCCCGTGTTCATACTGTACAGATGTTCATCACTTGAGTTATCAAGCATTTATAGACTTATCGTTTAGATGTTAATATCAGTATACTCAATGAGGTGATAAACTTAACTTTTTTTAAAATGAGCCAGCGGGAATTGTATTTCACGCAAAAGTTGCGCGCAACTTTTGCGTGAAATGGTGGGTAGCGTGTTTTTGCTGCCCACCCAGCCCCGACAAAATGTTAATAAACTTTTGCGTACCTACTTAGCATCCTCATATTAATAGCGAGCTATTTAACATAACAGCCAACAGCTTTTCACGCTTTCACTTAACAAGTTTCGCTCCGCGAAACTTGTTAAGTGAAAAAGATTTTGCGCGCAAAATCTTTGGCGTGAACCGAAGGTGGGCTACGCTAAAGCAGTTGTCTAAAAGCTCAAGTCAGGTGGTGGTGACTAACCCAATATATCCATTTCACGCTAAAGTTCGCGGAGCGAACTTTAGCGTGAAATACAGTTTTGCTCGCAAAACTTTTGCGTGAAATAGCATTTCCGATGTTTTTACAAAAAGTGCTTGTGTGGCGGTGGGCAATATAAGTAGTGCCTGAACGAAAACCCCGATCCTCATAAATGAGGAGGCACACGGGTGCATTCCCAAAAAAAAGGGTCATTTTACTTTCATAAATTTTGCGGCCCGCTGGGAATGCATGTCATTTTGCGGCCGCTTTTCGTTCCAAATTCATTTTGCGGCCCACTTTTCGTTCCAAATTCATTTTGCGGCCCACTTTTCGTTCCAAATTCATTTTGCGGCCCACTT
>Ga0164315_10000254_pt1 | contig 34709 bp, 31 predicted proteins | sample GuaBasSedimGuay6_FD_113737 | JGI IMG/M metagenome (GOLD analysis project Ga0164315, IMG submission 113737) | Subseafloor sediment microbial communities from Guaymas Basin, Gulf of California, Mexico - Guay6, Core 4569-2, 0-3 cm | ecosystem: Environmental > Aquatic > Marine > Hydrothermal vents... | reverse complement strand
TTCCTCTCACTATTTGGTTGAACTTATAGTTTGGCGCATTACGACGCCGTAGGGGGAACGTCCATCTCATCAGGCTCTCTACTTCGTCCAGAATTAATCAGAGATTCCCTAAACAATACTCACGGTTCGCCTTGAGCGGCGACAAAATAGGGCTTCCACAGTTTGATCGAAATCGGTACCGCAACATTTAACCAAAAAGCGGTAAACATCAACGTGTAAAACACCTCGGTAGTAAAGATGTCGTTTTGCACATAGGCGATATCCATCACCACAAAGGCCAGCTCTGCCCGTCCGAGCATACCAAAGCCAATCATCATCGATTCTTCAAAACTGAAGCCGCCCGTGTAGCGCGCGGCCAGGGCGGCAGAAATGATTTGTCCCACCATAATGCTCACCGTAAGCACTATAGTTTGGGGAATGACTGATACGAAAATATCCCAGTCAAGAATCAGTTTGGTACCCAGTACAACAAAAAATACCGGACCTATCCATGAGAACGCGACGTTATCGACGATACGTTTATTAGCTTCGTACTGGTTTTCTTCAGAAGAAGGGAAGCGAAAGTATTCTTCCTTCATAATCAGGCCCGCCATATAGGCACCCACGGCAGGATGGAAGCCAAACTTGTGAGACAGGATCCCGACTAAAACGGCGAGTAGTAATATGGCCAGTGTAGCGTGTTCGCCATTACTAAATGACATCAAATCTCTTAGTCCGTAACGACCCAGCAACGGTACCCGGGCAAACCAGCTATTACTGATATCATGGGGGAAAAGCCACATACCAATAATACTGACGATGACAAAGAAAGCGATAGTTTTACCCACTATGATTTCGATAGATAACGCGCTCAGCGTCGCCTCTCCCGTAGCAATCGGTACCAGTATTGCTACCAGAGCCAGGGAGGCAATGTCATCTAATACGGCAGATGTCATGATGCCGGTTGCGGCTTTGGTGGTATGAAGGTTTTCGCCTTTGAGCGAGACCATGGTCAGTGATACAGCCGTTGCTGTCATAGTGAGGCCGCACAACAGTGCGATACTGGTATCCTGCCAGAAGTAACTGGCTATTGAATAGGCGATAGCAAAAGGCGCCACTGCACCGAAAAAAGCAATACCCCAGGAGCGTTTAATACTGTCAAGAAAATTATTGACGTTTTCCTCGAAACCGAGGGCAAACATAATGACTATAATACCCAGCTCCGAAAACCCCTCGATAAATGGTGTAGTTTCCTCGGGTAACAAACCGACGTTTACCATCAGGCAGCCAATCGCCAGAAAATACAGAACGGGTGTTAATTTAGTCTTGCCGGCGAGAAAACCGGCGAAAAATACACCGGCCCATATCAGCGCCAGGTGACTAAGATTATCCATTTACAAACTCCGTATAGAGGTGGATGACAGCGTGGGGCTATTTTATGGAGTTGTAATTATTGCAAATCAAGGTGCTTGAACAGCTTAAAATAAACACAGCAAATCAGAGGGTCCATAATGTCGGCTAATTATGGCATTGATAAGGCATTAACAGCAGCCCCAGTCTATAGTCGAAAGGTTGAAGGCCAACCGATTGTAAATCGGACTGGTCGGCTGAGAAGATTTCTGAAAAATGACGCCAAAGCGTGTCGCGATGAGAGCCCCTGGGCTGAGCACTGTTCAGTGCATCATTGAGTAATTTGGGTCGGAGCGCTGCATGTTCGCATCAAACTTCCCTGTCGATAAGGGAGTCTAAGCATGGCCTGGTTCATTGAGTATTTTGGGATGATTTACCAAAACAATCAGCCAGAACAGTCCGAGTCATAGATATAGATTAGTCGACCTTCTGTCGATACCAGAGAGCCATCGAATCCAGACCTGGCGCGGGTTATTCTCTGGTTATTTCAGCTGGTTATTTTTTTTCTGGGTGGTTTGACGCATAATTGCGCGCTTTTCATCAGCCACCAGGCTCGCCCCAGGAGTGAAGAAATATGTTTAATCTGAGTGACGGCGTCAAGAAGGCGTTAATTCTTATTCCAACTGAGCCCCTGCCAGCTAACACCCGGGTAGCATGGCGTCGCAGGCACCTGGCTGCCCTGGAACTGACCAAGGCGCATCGGGCCAACTTCCTGATCATAGGCCACCCCAAAAGTGGCAATACCTGGCTCAAGGTGATGATCTCGCGGCTGTACCAGCTGCGTTACGACCTGCCAGAGTCAAAATTGATCAACACCGATGAGTTTGCCCGCAAGATACCTGAAATACCCAGGTTGGCGGCAACCAATGGTTATTACAGCTATGAGGGTGAAGTCGGCAAATTGCTGGCCAGTGGCGCGGCTGACAATCCACTGCGCCATAAACCGGTTCTGTTTCTGGCGCGCAATCCGATCGACATCGCGGTGTCCTGGTACCTCCAGTTCACAAAACGGCAGTCCCGCGCCAAGCAGGAGTTGATCAATCACTTTATAGCTCACCCGATAGATCGACGTACCATATCAATGTGGGACTTTGTCCGACACTCGGATATCGGACTACCCAGCCTGATTGAATATCAGAATACCTGGGCTCGCAACGTGCAGGATCTGGAGCATGGCATGCTGGCCAAATACGAGCAGTTGCGTTCAGAGCCGGTGCCTACATTGCACAAGATCACACAATTGATGGGTGAAAGTTTCAGCGAGGATGAAATTCGGGCGGCGGTGGAGTGGGGCTCTTTCGATAACCTGCAGAAGCTGGAAACCAGTGGCACCTTCAGTCAGGGTGGCATGAAGCTGGTTAACGCCAATGACCCCAGTACCTTCAAGGTGCGGCGCGGCAAGGTGGGTGGTTACCGGGATGACTTCGAGCCAGAGCAGGTGGCGGAACTGGAAGCCCTGGTAAGGGATAATATTTTACCGGAACTGGGCTATTGCCGGGACGGCGCGGTGGACTGATGACTCCGCGTACCTGGGTTATTGTCAGCGACAAACGCGGCGACAACGGTCAGGTCGATACTATTGTCGATGCGCTGCCCTGGACGGTAGAACACAAATACGTGCATATGCTGCCCCAGTATGTGCTTGGCAAGCCACGTTACAGACCCTCTCTTGATCATCTGGACCTCAGCCAGTCGGACCCTCTAGAAGGACCGTGGCCTGAGCTGATAATCACGGTTGGCCGGCGCCCTTCCATGGTGGCCCTGTGGGTGCGCAAGCAGTCGGGCGACAGAACCAAAATTGTTCTGTTAGGCAAGCCCTCCGGTTATATGCTGGATTTCTCTCTGGTGGTGGCCAGTGCCGAGAACCAGATGCCCCCTATGCACAACTTCCTGCCCACAACCCTGCCGCTAATGCGTGTTGATGCTCAGGAAGTGGCAGTCGAGGCGCTGGCCTGGCAGGAGCGCTTTGCCAAACTGGACAAACCTCTGATCGCCATGCTGATAGGTGGCGAGACCAACCCGTTCATCATGAATCGCCAGGTGGCGGAGGACCTGGTGGCGACCGCGCACTGGATTGTTGATGATCTGGGTGGCACACCCTATGTGACAACCAGTCGACGTACCACGCCCGAGGTGATCGAGGTGTTGAGTAAGGATCTGCCTCCCCAGGCAGTATTTTATGAATGGTCAGCTGACTCTGAGGAAAACCCCTATCGAGCCTTGCTGGGCAGTGCCGACAGTTTTATCGTTACTGCTGACAGCGTGTCCATGATGGTGGAGGTGATTTACCTGCACAGGCCGTTGGCTATTTTCCCCCTGCCGGGGGGCTGGTTAGGCGATATTGACCAGCAGCGACGCTCGCTGGCCCACTGGTTGTTCAACCCGCGGCAAGAGTCTACGAGGGACCGTTGGCGTCATCGGGTGGCCAGGGGCGTTTACTATCTGGATGTATTCAAGCTGCTGTGTGCCACGCGTGATTTCCGTGCTTTTCACCGACTGCTGGTGGAGCAGGGGTTCGCGGTATGGTCGGGAGAGCCATTTCTCCAGCCCGAGGCCAGTCTGCCGGACGATGTGGCTGTGGTGGTCAAGCGCATCGAGGCGTTATTCCCATAATTGCCTGGGAGCAGCTTCCTGGGAGTAGTTGACTTGGAAAGGCGGTAAGCTCCAGCCCCGCTAACGCATCCCCAGCACGTTTTTCATGAAGTGTGTGCCGAAGCGACTGATACGTTGCGCGGCGACGGAGAGTGGGTTCTGGTCCAGAAAGTTCACCTGCACCATACGACGCTCCCCGACAAACTGGGTATGCCCGTGCCAGGAGTGATTGGTGCGGCGAAAAGCTAGCATCGTGCCGCCCAGGGGCGGTACCTGTGCCACATAGTCCTCGATATCACCTTTTGTGCGCAGCATGCGTAATTGTCCGTTTTCGTGATCCCATTGCTCGTTAAAGTAGACCAGTACGGTAATCACCTTACTTTTATGGTCGGTGTGGATATTACCATCGGTGCGCTCGCAGAACTTGCGCACCGTCACCGTGGTTGGCAGTGATGCCAGCTCCATATCAAAACGCTCACCCAGTGCTGCGGCAAAAGCCGGGGCCTGTAGTTCCGCCATGAGTGTCGCGAAGGCGGTGCCGTACTGCAGGTCCTCCAGAGCATGGTTGGCTGCGGCCTCTATAGCTGGGTAATCCGCGTTGACCCGTGCCAGCACTTCGTTGTTTACAAAGCTCGGTACCACAAGGAAGTCGAACGGATCTGTGTGTAATTGCGTCTCGCGCAGTGCATTCAGGTTTATCAGCGACATCAGCGTATTTTAATATGGTGCGGTTGAACCGGGCAAGGCACCCCGGCCGGTAAAAATGTTAATAGTGCGGTAAATCCAGTTCCGCTGCAGTCATGCGATAACAGGTATTTTGCGGTATTATGCGCCGCCTTCCCATCACACTGTCGAGAATAAACTTGTACATGGCCGACAAGGCTCGCGTGGTAGTGCGCCACATCATTATGCTGTTCTGCTTCTGGTTGCCTGCAACTCGCCGCAAGAAGATAGAGCGCTGGCTGCGTGGCCGTGAAGAGTATAATAAACTGCAGCGCAGTGACTGGGTTTTGATGAGCTGGGGTAAATCCGGCAGGACCTGGTTACGTGTCATGTTGTCACGGGCCTACCAGCTCAAGAGCGGGCTGGATGCCAGTCAATTACTCGATTTCGACAACCTGAAGCAGAGTGATCCACAGCTGCCGGCGGTATTTTTTACGCACAATAATTATCTGCGCGATTACACCGGTAACGCGCAATCCCTGAATCACTTCCAGGATAAGCGCATCGTGCTACTGGTGCGCGACCCGCGCGATGTGGCGGTGTCACAGTTTTTCCAGTGGCAATTTCGTATGCGCCCGAACAAGAAGTTCATCAATGATTACCCGGTCGACGGGGCTGATATCAGCACCTGGGATTTTGTACTCGATAAGGAGGTGGGGGTGCAGCGTATTGTCGATTACTTCAACGGCTGGGCCCAGGCCATCCCCGAATTGAAAGATGTGCTGCTTGTTCGCTACGAGGATATGCGTACAGACCCCGGTGCTGTGTTGGCAGAAATCATGGCATTTACCGGCACAGCGGTAACGGCAGAGCAGGTGCGCGAAGCAGTGGATTTTGCGGCCTACGACAATATGAAGAAGATGGAGCAGGATAAGTTCTTCAAGGGCAGTGGCGCCCGTGTTAAACCCGGCGACAAGGACAATCCCCAGTCATTTAAAGTGCGCAAGGCCAAGGTGGGCGGCTACCGGGATCATTTTACCGATGAGCAATGCGAGCAGCTTGAGCAGATGGTGGCGCAGCTAGATCCGATGTTTGGCTATGGAGGGGAGCGGGCGTGAAAATGACCATCCAGAGCATGCGACAGGGGTTGCAGACCGGGCGTAAAAAATTATCGCGCAGAGTTCTGCACTGGCGTATGCGCGGTGAGTCTGAGGCGGACATTCTTGTGGCCGAACGGAAGATGCGCGGCGTAGAGCAATTCGACAAGCTGCAACGGGCGGATATCGTGGTGGTATCTTTCGGGAAAAGCGGCCGCACCTGGTTGCGGGTCATGATGTCTCACCTGTTCCGGGTGATGTACAAGCTTCCTGAGAACGCCATTCTGGGCTTCGATAATTTCCACAATCTGAACAAAGCTGTGCCGAAGATATTCTTCACCCACGATAACTACATCAAAGACTTCACGGGTGACTTTGACAGCAAGCTACCGTTCTACCACAAGCGTGTGGTTCTGCTGGCCCGGGATCCCCGGGATGTCGCAGTGTCGCAGTTTTTCCAGTGGAAGTTCCGCATCAAGCCCACCAAGGTGGCGATCAATAATTATCCGCCGCGCGGTAGTGATATCAGTCTTTTTGATTTTATTATGAGTGACAATGGCGGCAGCATGCGGGCAGTGACAGACTATCTGAATCTGTGGGCTGCGGAGGCAGGCAAAGTCGAGAATTTCCACCTGTTGCGCTACGAGGACTTGCGCTCAGAGCCGCATCGGGAATTACGCAGTATGCTGGATTTTATGCAGATCGATGCCAGTGACGCACAGGTGGATGCGGCGGTGGAGTACTCTTCCTATGAGAATATGAAGAAGATGGAGAGCAAACAGCAGTTTCGTTTTGCCGGTGGCCGTATGATGCCGCGTGACAAGGATAACCCCGATAGTTTCAAGGTGCGTCGTGCCAAAGTTGGCGGGTATCGTGATTACTTCGCCGATGAGGAAGTCGCTGCCATAGATCAGCGGTTGGCAGAAACCCTGGATCCGATGTTTGATTATAAGTAGCAATGCTGCTGCGTGATGGTGTGCACCGCTGATGCTGTCGAAGATATTCTGTCAGGCACCAAGCAACTCCAGCGCGTCCGTGCGCAAATGCCCCTGTGCCATCTCATCCCGCAATTGACCTTCGGTGAAAACTCCGTCTTCCAGGCCTTCTCGCACCAGGCCAAAAAAATGGGCCTCCTGCAGCGGGTCCGGGTGGGCCGCATAGGTGCCGGCAAACCTGTAGTCGCCAAACAGGGCACGACGCCCGCGGCGCAGCCAGTGCCTGGGGGGGAATAGCTGGAAGGTATCAGCCGGGCGGTAATCGATCTTAAGGCCGGTTTTCCAGGGTTGGGTTTTGCGTTTGGTATTGTGTAGCAGTCTGGTGCAGTCAGTCAGGTTATCGAAGTCATTCCATTCGTTCTCGAACAAGCCAATGGTGGCTGGGTCTTCCAGTTTTAATGACACCCAGTCCATGTAATCGCGTTTGACCGGCTCGAACATTTCTGTGAAGTTATCCTCGAACTGCCAGTGCTTGAGTTGCGCACAGTCGAGTAACATGACACTGCTGGCGAACGCACCTTTGCGCCTTTTGCGACCTGACTTGGGGCGACACACGATAGCCGACCCGGCCATATCGCGATTCAGCAACTCCCAGATATCACCGATGGCGAAAACATCGGGGTCTATTACTACTGCGCGACCTTCGTAATTCATCAGCTCTGGCGGAGCGAAGCGCAGTGGTGTGAAGGATTGCAGATCCTCATTCAGCCAGGGGCGCATATCGCCGTCGCGCAGGTAGCGCTGCCCTTCGTGTTGTAGCATGCAGGGGTAGTTCTTCACCTCGATAAACTGTATATCAAATTCACCTGCATGGGCGGAATGCTTCTGCAGGGAGTAACGGCTCACCAGCGCACCCAGCATCTGCTTATGATTGGTGTGTATGAAAACGGTGGGTTTCAAACGGCTTCTTCTCACGGGTAATTTATGGGGTAGTTTACTGCCAGCACAGATTTCCACAAATAGCTGGCTTTGGCAATATTTGGAGCGATCAGATTGGTGAGTGAGGGGGAAATTACAGTCTGGTGTCTGCTGGGGAAAAAGGCTGGAGATAATGCCCAGGTGCCTGCCCTGGCCCGGGAACTCGATTTTGGCTATACAGAAAAATTCATAATGGCCGGCTATGTTCCTCCATTCTATGGTACTTCATTCCCGTGGTTCCCTGAGGGTAACTTTCCTGAGGTTGATTTCAGCGGGCCCCAACCTTGGTGCGGTGCCGCGCAATTGTACGGGTATCGAGAATTCCTTATCAAACAACAGGGTGATTTCGCCGTGCAGTCCCAGCAAACTGAAATCCGGTTTGTCCGCCAGTGTGCCCAGTGGGCTGACCTGCAGGGTCACCGTGTGCATATTGCGCATGCCGGTGATTCTCTGGGCGCCGGCAATCTGGGCACCGGCAAGCTGGTAGTCAACAGTGATAGCCGTGTCGGCGCCACGTGTCATATGCACCTGATAAAAGTTGAAGTCGGTATGTACTACAATTTCGGCGGATTCATCGGATCCCGCCTGCAAGCGGTCTGCCAGTAGTAACAGGGCGTAGGCATTAGTAATGAGCATGCCATTGGCAAGTTCCGGGTAGGCGATTTGCTGATGATTGCTGACGGCCCACTCAGTTGGAGGCTGATCGGAGTCGGAACCCGGGTTGCGTCGCTCGCGCAGTATATATTCTGTCAGGTAATCGAACGTTTTGTAGCGTTGTTGCTTGCCGCGGCTCAGGCGTGAGCGCTTGATTACGCGACCGGTTTCGGGATTGAGCCTCAGTTTCACCTGTTCAAAATTACTGATAACAGAGCTTTCGGCAGTCAGTTGCCACTGTTGTTTACTGTCTGAACTCCGCTTGATTTCTATACGCGATTGCGCCGTGGCCCAGAAAGCCTGCTGCTCGAATTCGAGAATTTGCCAATCGGGGAGTGTGTGGACCGGATTTTCGGCCATGGCGGTGCCGCTCCAAAGCCCAATGCCGATTATTAGCAGAAGGCAGCGATTGATCAATTTTCTGTAGTGTGAGTGTTTCAATATTTGTGACTATGTTTGTGACTCTGGCAGCGGATCAGGCCGGGAGAGTCGCATCTGGGGTAGACAGTCATAATACAGGAAATGGCTGACGATAAAGATGGCATAAACAGGCCATGCTCGTGTCTGGCAGGAAGCTGTGAGAATTACTGATTTTCATGAATATCAGCTAGTTGCAGACGGTGAACGAGGGCTGTTAAAAAATACCACACAAGCTTGAGAATGGCCTGATCATCCTATACCCTTCGCCGCTTCACTCGCCCTGATCAGGGGAATGTACATGCACATGGTTATCAAGCGGCTGATCAAATGGTTGGTACGCGCGATTTCGGTATTTTTGCCAGAAGAGAAAGCCCATGACCTGGAGCGTTGGCGTCGTGGACGTGAAGAATTCTGGAAGTATAACCACTGCCAGTACATTTTTGCCTCCTACGGTAAAAGCGGTCGTACCTGGGTGCGGGTGATGATTTCTCGTTACTATCAGTTGGTGTACAAGTTGCCGGACAATATTTTGATGGGCTTCGACAACTACACTCGTTTGAACAAAAGCATTCCCAAAATCTTTTTCACCCACGACAATTACCTGCGTGGTTATACGGGTAATGTGGATTCGAAAAAAGACTTTTATACAAAGAAGACGGTGTTGCTGGTGCGCAACCCCCTGGACGTCGCGGTGTCACAGTTCTTTCAGTGGAAGTACCGTATGCGCCCGGAAAAAAAGGCCATGAATAAATACCCGACCCACGAGGCGGATATCTCGGTATATGACTTCGTTAAGGATGAAAACCAGGGCCTTACGCATATCATCGAGTTTATGAACAACTGGGCCACAGAGCTGCCTAATGTTGAGCATTTGCTGGTGGTACGCTATGAAGATCTGCGTTCGCACCCCGAACAGGAAATGGCGAGGATTGTGCAGTTCCTCGGCCTTGAGGCGAACGACGAATACCTCAGGGACACGGCTGAATTTGCTTCAGTGGAAAACCTGCGTAAAAAAGAGCAGGAGAACTATTTCTGGCGCAGCGGTAGCCGGGTACAGGCTAAGGATGTCAGCGATCCCAATACCTTCAAGGTGCGCAAGGCCAAGGTGGGCGGCTACCGCGACTATTTTGACGACGATCAAGTGGCGGAATTTCATGCTGTGGTAGATTCGTGCCTATTGCCGGTATTTGGCTATACCAGCGCTGAGGTTAAAGAGGTTGCATGAGCGATAAATGCGTGTTTATCCACACCAACGAGCGGCAGTGGCTGGGGGCTCTGGTGGCGGAATATTCCCTGCGCCGCAACTCTCCTAACGCCGACAAATTTGACGTCAGGTATATTCATACGCGGGATTACCCTTATTTGGCCACCAGGGAAGGACAGAGCTTTCTGCGCGGTGGTGCCAGTCGTGTCTGGCATATGAAAGATCTGCAGTCCTTCACGCCGCTGCGCTTCCTGCCGCCGAAGTTAATGAACTGGCAGGGCAGGGCGGTGGTTATTGACCCGGATGTCTTTGCGGTAGGTGATGTATACGAGTTGCTGGATCGTGATATGAAAGGTGCCGCCGTTATGGGCCGTCACCGTTCTGGAAAATCGGAAAAGAAATCCCAGGTCGCCACCAGCGTGATGCTGTTGGACTGTGCTCAATTGCGGCACTGGGATGCGGAAAAAGAGTTCGACCAGTTGTTTCGTTCAGAAAAAGACTACAAAGACTGGATGGTGTTGGCCTATGAAGATCCTGCCAACATTGGCTATCTCGAAGACTACTGGAACGATTTCGACCATCTGGATGCAAATACCCGCCTGTTACACAATACCAAACGTAAGACCCAACCCTGGAAGACCGGCTTACCGGTGGATTTCACCCCCGCAAACAAGTTCAAAAACAGGCCGCTGCTGGCCTCGGCTAATCGCCTGAGGGCGAAAGTTTTCGGTGAGTATGGCTTGTTGGGTCGTTACCAGGTACACCCGGACAGGCAGCAGGAACAGTTTTTCTTTGCTCTGTTAAAGGAGAGCATCGAATCAGGGTGTGTTAGTGAAGACCTGGTGCGTGACGAAATCAGTAAAAACCACGTGCGTCACGATGCCTTTGAGGTGCTTGAGGGCTGCATCCCTAATCCAGGAACAAAAGCGGCATGAAATACCTTGATATCGAAAAATTACGTAGCCTTACATTCGAGGGTTTTCGCGCAGTCAAACCCTACCCATACTTCAACAGCAAGGGCATGCTGACAGATTCTGGTTTCCAGGATTTGCTGGAAAATATGCCGCCGCTTGACATGTTCGAGCAGAAGTTTGGCTATGAGCGCCGCGCCGGACAGGCACCGCATGATCGCTACTCTCTGGAGTATACGCCCGGCATGCCCGTACCCAGGCCCTGGCAAGAATTTATTGGTGAACTTTGCAGCGATACCTATCGTAAGGAGATCGAGCGTTTATTGGGTGCTAAAAAGGCGGAGTTTCGCTTTCACTGGCATTACACTCCCAGTGGCGCCGACGTGTCGCCCCATTGCGATGCCCGCCGTGAACATGGTTCCCATTTGTTCTATTTCAATTCTAAAGACGACTGGGACCCGGCTTGGGGGGGAGCTACCCTGGTGCTGGATGACGGAGGTCGCCTGAGTTACGACTCGGCTCCCGCGATGGAGGAATTTGACTCGGTTATTGAATGTGATTCCGTCGGTAATTACAGTTCACTAATGCTGCGTACTGACCATGCATGGCATGCCGTGCATCCTATCGAATGCCCCGAAGACCGCCTGCGCCGCATTTTTATTGTGGTGGTAAACCCCGATAACCTGTTCTGGAAGGTGCGCGACCGCGTCATCGGCAAGAGCATTCAGCGTTTCTGAGATAAGAACAGGTCAGGTTCAGAGCTCTTTTCAATTCGATCAGCATAGATGAAGTCGTGACTGGGTAAATCGACTTCAAATCAAGCATAGGGGTTCCATGCAATGATACGGGCTGACAGGAAGTCCTGGCCACCTTGCCAGGTGAGTACCAGGTCGTCGACTGGGTCGTCATCATTCCATCATTAGTTGTCAACTCAGGCACACCCTGTGGTGCGGGAAGCACTATTACGTCGCCTGGCCATCTCGGATATACTCGGCGCGCCCTTTGGCATACTGCCTCTGGTATCGAACAGATTGTGATACATGAAAAACCATAAGCTGCTGCACTGGACACCTGACATGGTAAAGGCGTTCTGGGACTACGAATCCGCCTTTCCAAAAAAATTCTTTACCCACAAGCGGCGCCACGAGATTATAAGGCAGATCGGCCAGTACCTGCCTGACGGCTGCTCCGTACTTGACTATGGCTGCGGTCCAGGCAATCTGATCGAACCCCTGCTGGATGCCGGTTTTAGTGTGGCCGGCCTGGATTTGTCGCCGTCAACACGGGAAACGGTGAGAAGCCGCTTTGGCGAGCATGCCAACTTTAACGGCGTCTATGACCAGAAGGAAATCGACCTGTCAGAGTTGAAATTCGATGCCATTATCGTTGCGGAAGTCATCGAGCACCTGTATGACGACCAACTCGACAGCCTGCTAACGACGCTGAAGACACTGTCCCATGGGGGCACACATATCGTTTTCACCACTCAAAATGAGGAGTGCCTGGAAGACAGTTATATCCTCTGCCCGCTCTCGGGTGAACTTTTTCATCGCTGGCAACATGTCAGGAACTGGTCGGAAGCCAGCGTCGCCGCTTACATGATAAAGCGGGGGTTTACCGATACTCGAACGTTTACTACCGACTTCAATGTCACCCTCTCTGTTCGCGGCAAGCATCATCCACTGCGTATACGTTGGTGGAGTGCACTGCGCAAGCGTCTGCGCTACCTGATCCAGTCGCGGCGGAAACGCCCACATCTGGTTATCGTTAGCCGGCCGACTCCCGGATAACGGTTGTTTTTTTAAGGACCTTTTTTTAGTATAATTTGGCTACCAACCACTCTCATCAGCAGGTTTGTATAGCCCGATGGCGTGGCTATATATTGTTCCGTCAAGCTCCTGGCGAGTTGTAGACATGCGTTCCCTTTAACTTTAATCCTTTGTCCATAGGGTTCGTGTTTCCGGCGTAGCCGAATCAGCTCCTCTAACAAAATGCTGAAGATCGATCCTCGCCTATCCCATAAAATGTTTAATGAACCGGAGCAGGAGGAGGTATTCGCTGACGTACTGGCCCAGTGTAAAGAGAGGGCGTCGGTTACCTGGACGGCCCAGGAAAAGGAGGCCTTCGAAAGCTATTTGTTGGACCAGGTCAAGCTCACCAGCGTATCGAAACGACCACACCGCCACCCTTACTGTCGATCCAGGGCACCAGTTGTACCTTGTCATTGAAGGCATCAGTGAAAAACCAGCCACTGACGCCACCGATTGCGGCGCCGGCGACCACGTCGTACCAATGGTGCTTTCTAGCGCGCTCACGTGCGACACCGGTAAGTGTCGCCACTGAGTAAGCGGGAAGACCGATCTGCCAGCCATAGCGGCGATAAAGGGTGGTCGCCGAGGCAAACGAGTTGGCGGTGTGCCCGGACGGAAAGCTGTCGTCATCACTGTTGTCGGGGCGTTCCTCATTCACCAGGGTCTTGCCAATCAGCGTAACACCTGCGGCAGTACCGATGCTGTAAGCTGCCTGGCGCAACCCCCCCCAGTCATCACGTGCCGCCGGTAGTACCAGGGCGGTACCGATCAGGCTGGCTAGGCCAACATCACTGATGTCTTCCCATGAGTTGTCGCTTATCGCATTGGCTGGAGGGCTTACACCTGATGCCAGCAAGGGTACTATGAGTAAATGACGGAATCTCATGGCCACATCGTTCCTTACAAGCAAAGGAAAATCAACCTGTTTTTTACAAGCGGGAAAATTGTCATAGCCGAATAAATTCGGGCCTACAGGTACCCTCCAGGGTGGAGTTTTACCACCTCAGGCTAAAATATAATGGGGTCCTGGGACCTTTCGTAACCGTGCTCGGTTAAGGTCTGTGTCAGCGCCGCTTTCGCTGCGGCCAGCACTTCAGGTAGTGGCTGGGCGGCGTCAATTTCAGCGATGGGTGCGCCATTAAATGTGAACTGCGGTACGTACTCAATTTTCCTTTTGAGCGCCTCCCGGCGATGGTCTGGCTTGCGTGCAAAGGCGGTATCCACGTCGACATTGAGTCGAATCACAAGATCGGGGCGATAGCTGGTCATCCATTCGAAGGCAGCCTGTTCGCGCTGCGCCAACCAGTTTACAAAGCGATTTCCCTGTGCCGTCACAGACATGTCGGTGCTATCGAAGGCGCTGGGAATATCCAGTTGTGGATAGCGGTCGGTAATGATAATCAGGCCTTTATCTCTCAATGCTAGCATCCGGCGAAAGCGCCGTAGGCGCTTCAGCGTGAATGCGTACATCACGATTGCGGGGAAAGTGTCAGGGGCTTTATTGGTGGTGCGGGATTTACGGACGGTGGACGCCTTGCGTTGGATGAAGCGCCCGAGAAATTTGCCGACCAGCGGCAGACTGGCGATCGAGCGGCCCGTGTTGCCCAGCTGCTTCCCCAGGTGGGCAGTCGCCGCTGGGCCGTAGCCTTTAGCCCAAACAAGAAGCTCCTCGCTGACCGTGGACTTTCCTGAACCATCGCAACCAATGATGGCTATCAGCGGTGGCTGTGCTACCGGGTTGCTTATCATCAGGATATTCCGTCGAATGTACTGGTGAATTTACGCAAGCTGCGGCTGGTCATGTAGGCCAGCAACGCCACCGCCCAAATGTAGTACCAGATCAGGTTGTCGGGCAATTGGGAGAAGTCGAAACCCCGGTGGGCAAAATCGCACATGGCTGTCACGGTCGCTAACCAAATGATTTTTTTTTCCTCCCGCTTGATGCAGCGACGTATCCAGAATGGATATTTGGGTTTTTTCCAGCCCCGTCGACGCGGCATCAGGAATGGCACCTCCTCTGCCCATTCGCCATGGGCTTCAGCAAATTCGCTGCGTAGAAACTCTTCCTCATAAACTGAAATACGCTCGTACACGAGGATTGAAACCAAAAATGTCAAGACGCTATATACCCAGCTGCCAGACAACATGGCGATGCCGGTGAAATTGAGGATACGGCCCAGATACAGAGGGTTGCGCACCAGGGAGTACGGCCCGGTTGTATTCAGCTCGGCCGCGACGGCTCCGACCTTGTTAGAGCCTGAGGTGCCCAGAGCGGCATGGCCGCTGGTGACGATACGAACCAAAGCCCCTGCGGAGGCAACGCCCAGGGCAAGCCAGAACCACGCGAGATTGGCCATTTCTGAGGCAAAGGGACCGATGGAGACATGAAAGTAGGCGATGACCACGCTGAGGATGCTGACGTAGTTGAGGAATTTGCCGCGCCGCTTAAACAAGATTGCGCCACTGCGCGCGAGTTCTAGCTGATGATACATAGTTGTTTGTCTCAAACGGGTGGGGAAATCTGCTATTTCGCAAACCAGGCTGACCGTATATAGAGGCCAACAAAGCCGTTAATTATAGCAGACGATCAAACCTCTGGAAGGATACTCACAACGACAAGTCGGCGCGCTCTGTCTCTGGCCTTTCCGGTCATCGCTATGGCGGGTAAACCTGGACATTAAAGTCATTGAAGCCGTGGATACAAGTGTTGTATGTACATGGAGCTGTGTCGTAAACTCATCGGCCTCCATAACGCTTTTGGTTGCCAGGCGTGCGACGTTCATATCCATTACCCCCCCAACAACTCCTTTCCCGCGTTGTTGCCGTTACTGGTTGCGATGGGGCGGGTAAGTCGACATTGAGCGAGGATTTAGTCACTCATTTGCACAATGAAGGGCCTATCCAGTGGCTCTACCTCGGTCAGTCTTCGGGTAATATTGCCCGGTGGATAAGAAACCTGCCGGTCATTGGGCCACCACTGGGGCGTTACCTTGTTAGTAAGGCGAACCGCGCCCACAACAAGAAGACCACGGCCCCGGATACAGCCACCACGTTGGTAATCTATATACTTTCGCACTGGCGCGCGCACAAATTTCGCCGCATGCTAAGACTCAATCGTCGCGGAGTGTTGGTCATTACCGATCGCTACCCGCAGGCCGAAGTGCCGGGCTTTCACTTCGATGGCGCTGGCCTCGGTGCAGTCAACGCCGAAAGCTGGCTTGGGCGCAAGTTAGCGGTGCGCGAGCAACGCCTGTATCAGTGGATGGCAAGCTATGTTCCGGCACTGGTTATCCGGCTCAATATCGACGCTGACACCGCCCATTTGCGCAAGCCTGATCACAGGCTGTCGATGCTCTGCGACAAGGTCGCCGTCATTCCAGGCCTGCATTTCAATGGTGCGCAGATCCTTGATCTCGATGGTCGGGACCCCTATGAGCAGGTGCTGGATACTGCGTTGAGCACCGCCAGGGCTGCTATCGAGGTGCCATCAGGTTGACTCCCGGTTAAGGGCGTGCCCCTGTGGGGTCACCATCGTGCTAAACTGGATCCAAAATACCAAATCGGGCGTATTATGCTTGAATTCTTTGCCCGCACCCGAGAGGGGCATACTCCGCTTACTGGAGTTTTCGCGGTTGTCGGCTGTGACGGCACTGGCAAAACAAGACTGACTGCGGATTTACTGGCCTCGCTGCGCGAGAAGGGTTCCGCTAAAAGGCGCTATCTCGGCCTGGTCTCCGGTGAGACGGGTGACAAGATCAAAAGCCTGCCTTTTGTTGGTGTCAGGCTCGAGCACAATCTCCATAGCAAGGCGAACCGGGCTCTGGACATGGAGAAGAAGCTGCCCGGCACCGGTACCGCGATAATCATGTATCTGCTTACATTGGTTCGCACGGTACGGCTATTGCGGATCATGCGTCTCTCCCGGCGAGGTGTAGAGGTACTCGCAGACCGCTACCCGCAGGCGGAGATCCCCGGCTTTCATTATGACGGCCCGGGTCTGACCGTCAGCCGCACCGACAACTGGCTGGTGCATAAGCTGGCGGTACGCGAACAGAAGCTGTATGAGTGGATGGCTGAACAGAAACCCACCCTGGTGATCCGCCTCAACATCGATGCAGCCACTGCACATGCACGAAAACCCGACCATGATATCGCCGAGTTAGTTGACAAGATTTCGGTGGTATCTCGCCTGAACTTCAATGGCGCGCGAGTTTGCGAGATCGACGCCTGTATCCCCTACCCAGAGGTGCTGGAAGCGGCATTACAGGCAATCAACCAGGCCCGACAGGCCACCCTGGTAGGCGAACGCGCCTAGTTCGGATGTATCTCGCTAATGTGGTTACTTGCGGACAGTGCGGACAGTGCGGACAGACAGGTGGTCTGGATTTAGACGGCTCTGCTGCGCATACGATTGCTGATCATGACAGCCATAATGAGTGGTCGCAACAGTGCGGCGGCACAGGCAGCCAGCCCCGCACCTATCAAACCCACCTGCGATGTGAGCACAATAAATAGTGTCACATAAATAACTGCCGACACTATGTACAGGCGCAGCACATTGCCGGCGTGACCAATAGCATAGGCGGCGGCGCGTAGCGATGAGGCGGTCAGATCAAAGGTGGATGCCAGTAGCAACAGGGTGAGCACCGGTGCGGCGGCAACGAACTCTTTACCAATAAGCACACCCAGCAGGGCATCACCGAAAAAATAGCCGGCCAACACGAAAAGCAGTCCCAGGCCACCAGCAAACAGGGCTGTGCGGTAAACAACCAGGTTAAAATCGGCACTGCCCTGGATCCAGCTTCTGGTCAGGTCGGGAAACACCACTTGCCGAATCATTCCGGCTGGTTTGGACAGCATGGTGGAGAACTGACGCGCCAGACGCAATAGCCCCGCATCGGTTGGCCCCAATAGAGCGCCCGCAAGCAAGATGGAACCGTGTTTGGGTATAAGGTCGATATTTGATTGCCAGTAGGTGATCCACAGAAAATTACGCAATCCGGAAAACTCAGCCATGCTTGCATCGTTGATTTTCTTTGCTTCTGGTGTATTGCCGATGCGACGGCGGTATTCCCGTCGGCCGCACCAGCCCAGGTAAATATTTTCCGCGCCATAAGCAAAAGCCATTATTGCTACGTACACGGAAAAAGGACTGTCTTGCCACCATGCAATAATCACCCCGAAAAAGCGAATGGTCGGGCCGACCGTCATCTGTCTTCCGAGGATGTTGAACTGATCAAACAGGCGAAGGATGCCGATGTCGGTGCGGTTGCCAGTGGTCAGCAGGGCGAAAGAGTAGGCGGCTAGAAGGATCACATGGTCTTGATCCATACCTATCCGGGGGCCGATCAGGGGTGCCAGGATCAGCGCCAACACCGTTGCGGTAATGCAGGTATAGCGATCCACTCGCCGACAGATGCTAATCAAGCGGCCCAGTGTGTGCGTATCACCAGCGTCAAGTGCGGGCACGCCATAGCGAACTATCGCCAGGTACTGTTTAAAATTGAGCAGGCCGCGCACCAGTACGATATATGTCTGTATCAGCACTACCAGGCCAAACTCGACCGGACCGAGCGCCCGCGCCATTATGGCGGTGGCTGCCAGCAACATAATGGCGGCGATACCGCGTCCGCGAACCAGAAGCCCGAAATTGCCAAGTACCCGCCGCATTGGATTGTGCGCGGCAGGGCGCTCTTCAGGTTTGCTCACGCAGGCTTCCTTCAGTAAGTGCTTCGACTACTAGTTGTCAGAACTAAACTTGATGTTGATACCGCCTTTACCACTGGCGGAATAACTATCCTTATCTATATCGTACTCAATTATTTCGCTGGAAATCGTATTGTCTTCGCGCGTCAATACTGCTGCGCCCCGCATTTTGAGTTTGTTGATGGTTCTGAGGTATTCAATTATTGATGCGACACCTTCAATGTCTGGCTTTGAATCTGAGCTGTTGGCGCTTTGGTCCGTATCTCGCAACAGGATAATTTTCGCCGGCTTGCCTTCGATGACCAGTTTGTCGGGGTCATCCAGTTTGCCATATACCGTGGCGGAGTCCGCGGACACGTACCAGTCCGGCGCACGTAATTCAAAGTGGCCGCTAAAGTGAGTGATGTCACCTTCGTTGTCTTCCCAGGCCTTCTGGGCGTTTATTGTTACAGTGTCGCCTGAACCAAGATCGAGGACGTCGGCGAACCCGGTTTGAATGCTCAAAAAGACAGTCAGCAGAAGGCAGGCTGCACGCCTCCAGTTCTCTGAAAGATGATGTCCAGACATTATGTAACCCTGAATGTTCCTGTCCCGTTGGCACCCCATTTGGGCTGTCACCCGAGCGTACCCGGCGGCCGATATGTGTCAATGAAAATTGGACAACCGATACTCCACGATATAGAAGTGGATTACAATCGAATTCACCGGCTCAGTGCCAACGGCTATATCACCCCGGGAAAATTCTAGATTGATTATTGATAGACATCTGGTACGACAGATTGCGATGCCGTGTTTTCTGGTTGCGGCCGTACTGTTGGTAATTTTTGTGGGCTACTCGCTCTCCAGGTTTCTAACCCAGGCTGATGCCGGTCTACTGAATACTGGCGAGGTAGTTCGCCTCACGCTGTTAAAGGTGCTGATAGCTCTTGAGGTTTTACTACCGATAGCGCTGTTTTTTGGTCTCATGCTGGGGCTGGGGGCGCTGCACCACAACTCCGAAATTGTCGCCATGCAAGCCAGCGGCATAAGCGAGTCCCGTATGGTTCGTCCGGTTGTTACATTGGCAGTTCCGCTTGCGCTGGTAATAGCGGCCCTGTCTATTTATGTAAGGCCATGGGCGTATACACAGACCTATCAAATACTGGCAATCGCGGGGGCTTCTTCGGATATAGACCGCATAAAAGCGGGTCAATTCTATTTGACGCGCAGAACAGTCCTCAACGCTGAAACAACTGAAAGCGATGAAGCAGCCCTGAGCCAAAAAACAGCCCTGAGTCAAAAAGCAGCCCTGAGCCAAAGAACAGCCTTGAGCCAAAGAACAGCCCTGAGCGAATTAACAGCCCAGAGCGCTAATAACGTCTTGCACCCGAATGAAAAGAGCCAGAGCGATGAGGAACAGGAGCGGGCAATATTTGTTGAAAAAATTTCTGCCAACCAGGCCCTTGAACACATTTTTATTCGAACCAGAATTGATAGTCAGTTACAGATTGTTTCCGCTCAAACAGGCGTTTTTGTCGAGCGACCCGAGGCGCTACACCACATACTCGAGCTGAATAACGCGCGTATTTTCAAACGGGTAGATGACGGCCCAGATCTTTTTGCACGAATTGATGACTTCACCATAAATGTTGCCAACGAACCACCCGAACCGCCAGCCTATAAAGTCAAATCCATTGCGAGTGCAAAATTAGCGCTTTCCCAGAAGCCGAGAGAGCGCGCCGAGTATCAGTGGCGCCTGTCAACGCCGATTACCACCTTGCTGCTTGCGCTGCTCGCGGTTCCACTCAGTCGCAGCAGGCCACGACAGGGGCGATTCGCCAGGCTGTTATTTGCATTTGTCATCTATGCAGCCTATTACAATTTGATGGGTGTCAGTGAAACCTGGGTCAAGCAACAAGTGATCACAAACATCTGGTGGGCACCTTTCCTCCTGGCCCTGGTGGTGATTCTGTCCTACACACCGTGGCGCTACCTGAGATTTGACCTGGCAATACGCAAAGATGACTAAAATTGATCGCTACTTGAGCACCAGTTTCCTTGGCGGGTGTGTCCCGGTGCTGTTGCTTTTGTTATCTCTGTTTAGTTTTCTGGCCCTTTCGGAAGAGCTTGGGGACGTTGGAGAGGGCGCCTATCAACTAGTGGATGCATTACTGGTCGTTGTGTATACCCTGCCGGCGCTAGTGGTCGACTTACTTCCGGTAACCGTTTTATTGGGAGGCCTGTTGGGTTTGGGAGCGCTGGCGAATAATCTGGAATTGATTTCGATGCGCGCTGCTGCGATAACACCTGTACGCATTGCGCTGCCCATTATCAAAATGTCCGTGGTTCTCATCGCGGTCGTCATGTTGCTGCAAAATCTGGTAATTCCACGGGCTGAATATTACGCCGCCCAGCTTAGAGCAAAAATCCTTATTGATCCCAGTATGGCCGGGTTGGAGGAAAAGGTGGGCCTGAATAACGAGTTCTGGACACGTAACAAAGGATATTTTATACGAATCGGCCTTGTGCGGCCCAACCGAACGCTAACTGAAGTGGAGATCTATCAGTTTGATGAGCAGGGTAATTTGGTCAAGGTGTTGCAAACACCCACGGCGGAGCTGCTGCAAGACAATACCTGGTTGCTGCACAATGTAAGCGAGACGCGATTGGGCAACACAGAAGCACAAACAGAGTTTAAAGACAGGCTTTTATGGGAGGCATTGCTCAGCGAAGATCAGACTCGCACTTTGATAACCCCCGCACGTTCACTGGCCCCCGCTGATTTGTGGCGGCTTATTCAGCGTTTGGAAGAAAACAATATGAACTCTGAATCCTCCCGGGTAATATTCTGGAGGCAAATGAGTATTCCACTGGGATTGCTGGGTATGGCCCTGCTATCGCTACCGTTTTTATTGGGATCGACCCGTAGTGTTCCTGTGGGCCAGCGGGTAGCGATGGGTGGCCTGACTGGAATCATCTACTACCTGGTGCAGCAAATCAGTGGCCACCTGGCTAGTATGCTTCACTGGCATGTCGCGCTGACTATTCTGGCCCCGGGACTGCTTGTTTTGGGTATCGCGATAACATTGCTAAAGCGCTCAAACTAATCAGCATTTTTATCAGCGGCTGCATCGGGACTTTACGACTGCGCGGTCGGGTTGCGTGTGCCACGGGAGGAATTGCACTTATTGTATGAATTCGCCATGCGCCCGTGCGCAGTGGCAGGGGGTCAGGAGTAGCCCCAATGTTGCATGAGTGAACTCCTCATAACCCTCAAAGAGTGCTTCCTCGGTACACTGACAAATACTCGGGTTGGCAGAGGTGTGCATGAAAAGCACAAAGGGGAAAAGCTGATCAAATAGTGATCGACGAATCACATGAAGCGTCGAGGACATCCTCGTGTATCGAAGCTACACTATCACCTCGACGCTCAGGAAACTTCCTGCTTTTAAGAAGAATACTTCTGAAGATCTCCTCAGTGTACAATGCCGCGCTTTTACCACCCAGCCCAATGGCGCTGGCTTTTACCCTAAAACCGGTACTGTGTTTAGAAGGCAAGGCTTGTGTCATCTGATTTGGGCCGGGGTATGAGACCAGGTCCTATCTGCACCGATCGCCTGGTAAGACTGGGTTGACACTCTTATGAGCGGCGCAGAGATCAGTGGATGCTGTTCGGGTTGTCACGAGCGCTGCTGCTTAGTTACCAAAGCATGACATCACGCTCACAGCCTTGATCTGGAATCCGGAAATGTTAAACCAGGGAGGCTATGAACTGATGCAGAACAAGGTCTCCACTGACACCCGCGCCGACAGGATAGCTGTACTGCTGCCCTCGCTGGAGGGCGGCGGTGCAGAGCGCTCCATGTTGAATCTGGTAAAAGCCTTTGTGGCACAGGGACGGACGGTTGACCTGATTCTCTGTAAGGCTCAAGGGGCATATCTCTCAGAGGTTCCAGATGGGGCGACCTTGATAGTACTGGAAGCTACAGGTGGCTTGCGCACGCGATTGATTGCGGCGCTAGGGAATTTCCGCAACGTGTTAGCTTTGCTACGGCCGGTATTGCTGGCGAGTAAAATTGCCCCGGAGATTTCTCGAATACGTTCACTGCAACAATATGTAATAAAGGGCCGCCCTGACGTGATCCTGTCTGCACTACCCTATGCTAACCTTGTCGCAATATGGGCGAAGCAGATGTCCGGCTCCCAGGTACCGGTTATCGTGAGCGAACGCAATGCCTTGTCCACCTACTGTAGCGCGCCGTCCAATTTCCGCAAATGGCGATGGCGCTATCTACCGGAACTGGTGCGCCGAACCTACCCTGGGGCCGATACCGTAGTGGCGGTATCAACTCATGTCGCAGATGATTTGACCATAACAATCGGCCTGAATCATCCGTCCGTTACTGCACTCTACAACCCAGTCGTAGATGATACCCTGCGTGCAAGCGCTCAACAGGCGCTGGAGCACACCTGGTTTGCGCCAGATGCCGTGCCCGTGATTCTGGGCGTGGGCCGACTGACCGAGCAGAAGGATTTTTCAACATTGATGCGTGCGTTTGCATGTGTTCGTGCAAAAAGGGCGGCGCGACTGGTCATACTGGGCGAGGGCAGGCTACGTGAAGACCTTGAAGACCTGGCCAGCAAGCTGGGTATCCAGGCGGATGTGGAGATGCCTGGTTTTGTAGAAAATCCTTTCCAGTATATGGCTCGGGCATCTGTTTTGGTATTGTCTTCCGAATACGAGGGCTTGCCGGGTGTACTTATTCAGGCACTGGCCTGTGGGTGTCCAGTCGTCAGTACAGACTGCCCTGGCGGCTCCGCAGAGATCCTTGCTGATGGAAAATATGGCGCGCTGGTTGATGTAGGTGATGCTGATTCAATGGCGCTGGCTATACTGGCCGAACTGGACAATCCAACAGCCAGAGATATCTTACTGCAAAGAGCAGAAGACTTTTCTGTTGAACGTGCAGCCAACAACTACCTTGCAGTGCTCGATTCTGCTGTTGAGCGAGCCGCCGGTCGACAATAGGAGGCCCTGTACCAGGGAGACGCAGTACCATGTGTGGAATTACCGGCTTTATACAATACAGGGGCGGCACCAGGGATGAACTTGCCAGGTGCTGTCAGGCTATGGCCGACACGATTATCCACCGCGGCCCAGACGCAGGCGGGGTATGGGTGGATTCTGCTTTCCCACTGGCGCTGGGTCATCGCCGCCTGTCAATCATCGAATTGTCAAAAGCGGGAGCCCAGCCCATGGAGTCGGCATCTGGCCGATACGTGCTGTCCTTCAACGGTGAGGTGTACAATTTTTCCAGACTCCGGCAGGAGCCTGGGCTATCGGGCTACCCTTTCCAGGGACACTCCGACACCGAAGTGATTCTGGCGGCGGTGCAGCACCTGGGTGTGGAAAAGGCGGTCAGTAAATTTGAAGGCATGTTCGCGCTGGCACTGTGGGACAGGGAGGAACGCTGCCTGTGGCTGGCCCGCGACCGGGTTGGCAAGAAGCCCCTCTATTATGGCTGGAGCGGCAACAGTTTCCTGTTTGGTTCGGAGCTAAAGGCATTACGCAAACACCCGGATTTTGACAGTGACCTGGATCGTGACGCCCTGGGGCAGTATATGCAGTATGGCTGGGTGTCCCAACCACACTCGATCTATCGACAGGTGCGCAAGCTGCCGCCAGGTTGCCTGTTAAAGATTCCACAGAACTGTAAACCGTGGGGCGCCCATCCAGCCCAGTTCTGGTCTGCCAGGGACGTGTGCGAACAAGGCCAGAACAACAGGTTCACAGGAACTTACGAGGACGCCATCGATCAGCTGGATGTTGTGCTCAAGCATGCGGTTGAAGATAGGATGGTGGCTGACGTGGAGCTGGGGGCGCTGTTGTCCGGTGGTATCGATTCTTCGATGATCGTCGCCCTGATGCAGCAAATGTCAGACCGACCTGTGAAAACATTCAGCATCGGGTTCGGGGAAGAGCAATACAATGAGGCGGAGTATGCCGCTGCCGTAGCCAAACACCTGAAAACAGAGCACCACGAGATCTATGTGACGCCTGATCAGGCGCTGGATGTCGTCGAGCAATTACCGAAAATGTACGATGAACCCTTCGCTGACTCTTCGCAGATACCCACCTACCTTGTCAGTAAACTGGCACGCGAGCAGCTCAAGGTGGTGCTCACAGGAGATGGCGGTGACGAGCAGATGGCCGGGTACCGGCGCTACAAGAACTGCCTGAAGCACTGGCGGCATACGCAACGCATCCCCCGACCCGCCAGAAATGCCATGGCATCGGTAACGAGCGCGCTCGGCACAGGCAGTTGGCGCTGGGCGAAAAATTACGCCGATCAAGGGAAGACCGTACCTCTATGGACGCGCAAGATGGCGAAAATCAGCCAGCGCTCGTGTAACTGGACAGCCAGGTCGCCACAGCAGATCCTGGCCAATAAATTCACTAACTGCCTGACTGTGGATCAGTTTGTACCTGGTGCCGTTGATCGAATGACGCCATTATCCGACCCCTCCTGTTGGGCCAACGTGCAAGATCCACTATTTGCCATGCTTCACTACGAATTCACCGGCTACCTGCCGGACAATATTCTGGTCAAGGTTGACCGTGCAAGTATGGCGGTGGGTCTGGAGGCGCGAGCGCCGCTGCTTGATACCAGGGTTCTGGAACTGGCCTGGTCACTGCCGCGTGAGTATCTGTTCGATGGCCGTACTGGTAAGCGCGTACTAAGAGATCTGTTGATGCGCTATGTACCGCGTAATTTGATCGATCGGCCAAAACGAGGCTTTAGCGTTCCGGTAAAAGAGTGGCTTGTAGGCCCCCTCAGGGATTGGGTCGAAGACCTGATTTCAGAACGGGCACTTATCGAACAGGGCATTTTTGACCCGAAAAGTATTCGCGACGCCTGGCATCAACATTTGTATGGCTGGACCAATCAATCTGAACTCCTGTGGTCGGTACTTATGTTTCAGGCCTGGTGGAAGGCTCAATCCGTCGAACAGTAAACCCTGCCGCAGGCCCATAAATCGCTCAACATTAATTTGTGCGCTCTTTAACTAATCCAACCACATGATATGTCTTGTGTTCAGCCTTTTCTGATTATGGGCAATCATCTAAAATCAGCTTCTGGATTTCATGCGCTACCATCTGTTTCTGCATTACCGGGCCACCAGGGAGAACTTTCTATTTTAACTACAGATGACAAGCGCACGAGACTGTGGCTGACCTCTCCGCACTTTTATCCTACCTATGGAGGTGCTCAGAACCGGTATCGCAGCTATATCCCCGGATTTCTGCAACGGGGCCTGGATGTGCACATTATGACAGGTACCCCCCAGGTTGCAGAACGCAGTGAGGCGGACAAAGACGCCAATTGGTACCAGGCAGAACCCGGCTCCTGGCTGCCACAAACCACACTCGATGGCGCTCCTCTTGATCGCATACGCCTTCCAGACAGTAAGAAAATGTCTCGCACCCAGATCTATTATGATGCCGTAGTCGAAGTGTGCCAGCGCCCCTACAATGGCCCGGTGGTGGCACAGCTACTGACCAATATGCGGCCGGAAGCAGCGCCCTGGCTGCGCAGGCTACGGCAAAACGGTGTCGCCACCCTGTACTCGGTCTCCCAATTTCCCACCTGGCCACAGAAACCACTCAAGCGAATACTCCGGCGCCCCGGCTACCGGCGAGTGTTTAACGAGTTCGATGCCCTGGTGACCAACAGCGAAGCTATCCAGGAATTCCTGCGTGAGATTGGTGTCACGACCCGCATCGAGTACATTCCCAATGGCGTTAACCTGCAGCGTTTTCATCCAGCGCAGTCAGAGCAGGAACGACAGGCCGGACTCGCTTTGCGCGAACGTTTCAGTATTCCCGCTGATCACCAGGTCATTGTAGTGGTAGGTGCTGTCATGCCGCGCAAGGCCCCGGACGAAATCATCAAGGCATGGCGCCTCCTGTTGCCCCGTTTACCCAATACGCATCTGCTGTTTGTAGGGCCTCGCTCCGACCAGCACGACCCGAAACTGGTAAAGTTTGGTGGCAAAATTACAGATCTGATCGAGACTTCAGGCGCTGGTGACAAGATCCACTTTGCCGGTGTTGTCGACGATGTGGAATCCTATCTGCGCGCCAGCGATATCTTCGTGCTCGCCTCGAAACGAGAGGGTACCCCCAACTCCGTACTGGAGGCCATGGCAAGTGGTTTGCCCGCCCTGGTCACCCCCTATATTGGAATTTCCCCAGGCATCGGCCAGGCCGGAAAACACTATCAACTGGTGAACCGCGACCCAGAAACCATCGCCGCAGCGCTTGCCAGCCTGTTGCAGAGCCCCGAGTTGCGAGCTACGCAGGGTGAAAGTGGGCGGCGCTACGTGGTTGATAATGCTGATCAGAATCTCAGCCTTGACCGTTACGTGGAACTTTACGAAGAACTCGGTGTGATGGCGGCGCGGCGGCGTTAGGCCGGCGCGGTATAAACAGCTGCGATTTGCAACGTGTCTGAATTCAGGGTTTACCAGTGGTTCAGTACATCAGGCGTTCTTTATCAGTCACCAGCTGCGCACCGGTCAATCGACGACGGAGTCTTTTTACGGCCATGCGGATGGGACGATACTCCTCAAACACGACAATAAAAACCTTGCGGTAGTGCTTTTCAGGGCAATTTATACGCCGTACTCCATGCCAGGAATTGCCCTGCCTACCGAATATCAGACTGCGATTATCCCTGGTGTTGGCCGGGTATTGTGCGTCAAAATCCTCGAACGCGGGGGCGTTATCCGGGTCAATTCGCCCCCCGTCATCAAGAATCACGGTTTCCCCGCCCCAGTCCCACTCCCAGTCATCAACGGTATTAAGATAAAATATCTGGGATCCGATCTTACCCCTGGAATCACAGTGCGGTGACACCTCGGCGCCGTTGGGCGCAAAGTGCCAGTGGAATCGAAAGCGGATGTCGGAAACGTCCAGCAGCTCACAGACGAAATTGCGGTAACGCTTATTGCACAGTTCCTCGACAAAATCGCGCCACTGGGGAGAGAGTTGCATGCCTTTTTCGTAATCAAGGGTATAGCGATCATGGCTGGCCTGCCCATGCTTGCGCTGCTTACCGAAAAACGCGCGAAATTGCCCAATAGCGGGCATATTGTCCAGTAGTTCACGAAAACGGTCTTCAGCAATGAAATGCTGGGGGTTAATCCACGGATAGGGAAGCTGAGCACGAAATGCCGCCGGATCGATGGCGTCCAGTACGACAGGGTTTAAATAATGCATGCTGGTGCTGGTCATCATGGTGCTGCTGGTCTAGTGCAAAAGTATACGGCCAGATTTTGAGTAAAGAGGATCACCCATTAGAGAATCCCGGTCAAGTAGCAGAGTGACATTTATCAGGTTGTATAGATGGCTTACGAAGATCGGCGCCAGCAGACGGGTATCCTTGGTGATCTTAAAGCCGGATACGCTCCGCTGGCGGCGCTGGAGTCGACCTGTTTTACAATGCTGGGTAATCAGGCGGGTGAGCTGCTATCGGGAGTAAGCGCTGATCTTTATCAGGTAGCGGCCCCCTCTCTTTTTGCTGGCGAGAGGCCCATATTCCGCAAATTGATCAGTTCTCCCACCTCTATCATGAACGGTATTCTATCCTGTGTCAGCCCGCTCCAGACTCATTTCATATTGGATACTGCAACGGCTGGCATTTCAGGAAAAGGGTGTTTATGCTACGGGTACATGGAGTAATCTTTATAATCATCAGTTATTGGGAGTCTATTATGTTTAACAATGCTACAAAATTAATTTTTGCCTCTATGTTGTTGACAGCGAATATTGTCCTGGCAGATGTCAATTATGTCTGCACTAATGATGCCGCAGTGAGGAAAATTGACGTAGTTTATACAGGAACAAACGGTGATGTTCTGTGCGAAGTTCAATACACAAAAAGCGGAAGTCCTGAAGTTCTCTGGAACGCGCAATCTGAAGCAGGTTATTGCGAGGCGAGGGCGGCTGAGTTTGTAGTAAAGCACGAAGGCTGGGGTTGGACCTGTCTTGAACAAAAAGCATCGTCTGAAGGATAATTTTTTCCCAATATATGTCGCCTCGACATCTGAGTGACCTGGCGCTTGCTGCATTCCTGGGGTTCCAGGTTTCCGAGAAGATTGCAGCGCAGTGGCGCGCCGCATTTTTTTCTCGGTAAAATTCAATCAGGTAGCCGTCTACGCGCAGTTGTTGCAGGGTGTTCCGATCGCATATCCGCATACTGGCCACCCGTCGCTCTTCATATTTGGGTTTCCAGGAAACCCATTGAGGCGTTTTGAATACGGCTTTGCTGACGTATCAATGAATAAAAAATAGCTGATTAGTTTGATAATGAGCAGGTCGCAAGTTGGTACAGGCTCATGGCCGGAGGCCTGGGAGGTGTTTAGCTATGGCGCGGAGGGCGAACAAGCGGCTGCAACTGCGTCCTCCACTGCCCCCCACCTCCAGAAGGTGGCTGTCCTGAGTTGTGCTGCTTAAAGCTCCGTGCAGCGGACGTCACAGGTAAAGATGTAAGAGGTAGAAGATGAAAGCTAACTGCGTATTTATTCAGACCAACCACAAGCAGATCGTTGGCGCTATCGTTGCCGAATACGCCTTGCGCCGCTATTCTCAGCATAATGATGAATTTGATGTTGTCATCATGAATAAGTCCGATTACCCGTTTTTCGATGCGCGCGAAGGCCAGGAGTACCTGCGCGACGGGGTGAAGCGGGTATGGCTCAACGACGATCTGCAGTCGTTTACTCCCTTGCGTTTTTTGCCTCCTGAATTGATGGGGTACAGCGGGCGTGCTGTGGTTATAGACCCGGACGTGTTTGCCGCCAGCGATATCTGGGAACTTTTTACCCGCGATATGCACGGCAAAGCCATTACCTGTCGAGTACGTTCCGGCACTAAAGGTTTAATCGACAAATGCATGGCCACCAGCGTCATGATGCTGGATTGCGCAAGGCTGAAAGACTGGAAGGTAGAAGAGCAGTTCAACGCCATGTTCGAATTTGAACTCGACTACCAGGACTGGGTGGGTCTGCGAAAAATGGATCGCAGTGATATTGATTTACTCGAAAAGGAGTGGAACGACTTTGACAGGTTCACTCCGGAAACCAGGATGCTGCATACTACAAAGCGCCGTACCCAGCCCTGGAAAACTGGCTTGCCTGTAGACTGGCGGATGGCGGAGCGCTTCCGCCTTTTCCCGCCGGCAGCGTGGATACTGCGCGCGCGTCGGCATCTGTTTGGGGAATATGCGTTCATGGGCAATTACAAGGCCCACCCTGATAGAAATCAGGAGGCCTTTTTCCTGGGCTTACTTAAGGAATGCCTGGACCAGGGCATTATCAGCGAAGGTTTCCTCAGGGAAGAAATGGCGCAGAATCATGTGCGCCACGACGCCTTCGAAATGCTGGAGCATATCCCGGCCTTACCGCCAGCGCCCCTGCATCCCCTTACAGTGAATCTTCAGGAAGCTGTCTAGACTGCGCGCTTGTCGGGTGCAAGAGGCTGGCTAACAGGTCTCGGGCAGGATCGGTATGTAATTTGTGGCGCTGAAGTTCTAATAGCCAAATAGAGAGCGGATCCGCCTGACTGCACGTTGAGTGTCGCTGGTCTTTTTTGCGCGAGTATCAGACGGTGCCTGCTGACCTAACCAGGTGGCGCGCTTGCTGTTTATCAGAGCCTGTTGAATTCTGCCTACATCACGGTGCATGCGTGCTGGTCCAAAACGCATGGCCAGGCGATGGGAAAGAGGTTTGAAACGGAAATTGTGGGCATGGCGCCACCATGGTTGTACCGAATCATCGCGCGGATCAAATATGTATACAGGTTTGCCGGTAGCCTCAGCCTCAGCCAGCATAGACATGCTCTCGCCGGTAACCACGAGCTTGTCGGCCAATGCCAGGTATCCCAGATAGGGGTTGTCTGCCTGGTCATTGTCCTCCCACTGGTATATGTGTGCTGGTGTATCCAGTTCTTTCAGGCAAGCCTCGTAAGCTGGTGGTGGCGTACGCGCACTGTTAGTGATTAGCAGCGAACCACCTGCCGATTCAGCCATCTGGTTGGCCAGTTGCCCCAGGCGACGTCCGGTAGCCTGGGTAAATACATACTTCCCGCTGTTACCGCCCAAAAGCACTGCTATCCATGGGTGGGGCAAGTGTGAAAATTGCGCTCGCCAGGCGTGGGCTGCCGTGGCCAGGCGGTCAGGGTTGACCCGATGCAGGGGCAGATCAATGGTCAGTACCCGGGAATTTTGCGGCAAAAAATACTGCGGAGTGGTGACGATAATATCGAAAATATCCAGTGACGCCCAGGGTCTCCCGATATGGACAATCTTTGTATTACCGCTATTTTTCTCCTTTATCCACCTTGCCACGGGCTCATTGCGACGGCCGGCGGTGATGATCAGCTCGGGCCAGGGTGGTTGCAGGTTGTCTGAACGTTTGAGATTAACTCCCGCCAGGGTGGTTTTCAGTAACAAATTAGTGGTCAGTTCGTACCAGTGAAAATGGAGTTGCTGGCTCAGGTACGGCCAGCCGAGTGCCTCGGCCAGCGCTAGCACCTGATTGTTATCCCCCATTTTAGACCCAAGCAAGAGCCAGGTTAGTGGTGCAGGCGGTGTCGAAGCGAGCGATGTCTTTTTAGATTGATCCATATAAGGAAATTGTTAATGCTGCCCTAAGTTCTATGCTCTGAAAGTGGCTACTGTCGCATGGCTTGAGCGCAGCGATAAGCTTATAATGTGCGTGGTGCTGATTTTCGGCGGCAGGGCTTAATTCCCGTCCCGTAGCACTATATTCCCGTCCTGTAGCACTGTGATATTTTTGAAGCCAGGCCTGAGTATCTTGGCTGAAGCTAGTAAAAGGTCATAAAGCACTTGAAGTGATTGCCATAATATATTAAATTCAAATAATAATATTTAAATTTAACAGATAGTTATATCGGAATGTTAATAAATAGCCTGGCATTAATTACTCCTGGTGCCCTCGCGTACTCTATTCACGGGCTTTATAACACTACGATATAACACGGCGATTCCCCAATTACTGGTCAACAGAACAGAGTGCAGCTAGATATATGAGCCTTTTTGATAAGTTTCAACCACTCATTGATCTACAATCTGAGCTGGAAGGCATGGGTGTCAGGCCATTTGGCGCGGTCACTGAAAAGTTACTCTCTGCTACCGAAGGTGTTGTCAATGGCCGCCAGGTGGTTCTCGCCGGCACCAATAATTACCTTGGGCTGACTTTCGATCCTGAGTGTGTGGATGCCGCGCATCAGGCCACGTTGCGTTACGGGACGGGCACCACTGGCTCGCGTATGGCAAACGGCAATTATGCCGAGCACGTTCTGCTCGAAAGTGAATTGGCGGATTTTTTCTCACGGCAATATGCCATTATTTTTTCTACCGGCTACGCCGCGACTATGGGTATGGCCGCAACTTTGGCAGGTGCCGGCGACGTTATTCTGCTTGACTCGGACAGTCATGCCAGTATCTACGATGGTGTCCGGCTGGGCGGGGCGGATGTTATTCGTTTTCAGCATAACAATGTTCAGGACCTGGACAAGCGGCTGCGCCGCCTCGGCGATAGTGCAAAGAACGCTTTGATCATAGTGGAGGGCATATATAGTATGCAGGGTGATCGCGCACCCCTCGCTGACATCGTCGAAGTTAAGTGCCGCCACGGTGCAATGCTTATGGTTGATGAAGCTCACTCGCTGGGCATAGTCGGTGAGCGCGGACGGGGTGTCGCCGAAGAGGCGGGTGTTGAAGATGGTGTCGATTTCGTAGTGGGTACCTTTAGCAAGAGTCTCGGCGCTACCGGGGGTTATTGCGTCAGCAATCACCCCGCTCTTGAAGCAATTCGATACGCGGTTCGCTCCTACATTTTTACCGCCTCCCCAGCTCCCTCGGTAGTTGCTTCCACCCGGGCCGCCCTGCGGATTATTCGTGAACGCCCCGAACTCCGGGAAAAGCTCTGGGCGAATGCCAGGCATCTGTACGATGGTCTGAAACAACTGAATTTGGCGATAGGTTCTGAAATAAGCCCTGTAGTGGCCGTTACCTGCAAAGACAGGGCTCAGGCGATTTGCTGGTGGAGCAAGCTTTTTGATAGCGGTGTTTATGTCAACCTGGTAATACCGCCCGCATCACCCAGCGGAAAGCCACTATTGCGCTGCAGTGTTAGTGCTGCCCATAGTGCCGCACAGATCCAGGCTATTATCGATGCTTTTGAAGCGCTGATTGATATGCCATTGCAAACTATTGCCCCCGTGGGAGTTACTGGTGTTTAGGTTGCTGTTTGCTCTGTACAATCAGTGCTCCATCAAGGATAATTCCGGCCGGCAAGATATGGCTGACATTTTGCCGCGTTGGTGTGTGCGCGCGAACTCTATGGGCGACATCTCGTCTAGCGTTATTAGTACTGGTTCCTTAGCGCCTTGTAACCCAGGGAAAGTAGCCCAGGAAAAACGAGTTATTAGAAGATTGGGAGAGTGTTATGGAGTATTGTTTTGCTGAATAAACCAACACCAACATTGAATTCGGTACCCTTTCGGGCCGCGAACTTTTCCAGCCTGATTGAAGCGCTGGATTATGCGGCCCAGGGTGATACTGGTGCGAATTTTTACAGTGGCAAGGGCGAACTGTATGCAGCGCTTGGTTATGCACAACTGCGCGAAGAAGCGATTGCCATTGCGCAGCGACTGCTGGGCCTGGGCCTGGAAAAGGGTGACCGAGTCGCCCTGGTTGCAGAAACGCATCCCGATTTTCTGAGCTTATTTTTCGGCTGTCAGTATGCGGGCATGGTTCCGGTGGCTTTACCGATTGTGGCCAATCTTAGTGGTCACTCTGCCTATGTTGAACACTTGCGTGGCTTGCTTGAAAACTGTGACGCCAAAATAGTAGCTAGTTCCCCTGATTTTCTGACAATAGTGGAAGAGGCTTCAAGGAATCTGGATCTCAGGTTCACTGGTGATCTTGCCAAACTGTCCGCAATGCCTGTCGCTGATGTGGAACTACCCACAATTAAGCCCGATGATGTCGCATACATCCAGTACACTTCCGGCAGCACCTGCTTTCCGCGAGGCGTGGTGATTACCCAGCGCTCCGTGATGAGCAACCTTGGTGGTATCGTTCGCGACGGTCTAAAATTGCGCGAGAGTGATCGCTTCCTGAGCTGGCTACCTTTCTACCATGATATGGGTATGGTGGGCCTGGTTCTGGTGCCGATGGCATCTCAGACCTCGGTAGACTATCTTGAGACTCGTGAGTTTGTGAAACGTCCGCGTATGTGGTTGCGCCTGATGTCGGAAACGGGGGCAACGATTTCCTTCAGCCCTGCGTTTGGTTACCAGTTGTGCATGAGCCGTCTGCGCCCTGGACAGGCCGCAGAATATGATCTCAGCCGTTGGCGAATAGCTGGTGTCGGTGCCGAGATGATCCGCCCGGTAACGCTGGAGCGATTCAGTCGGACACTAAAGGATTCCGGATTTAACAAAAAGGCTTTTCTCTCCTGTTACGGCATGGCAGAAGCTTCGCTGGCGATCAGTTTCGCGCCTCTTGACGAGAGGCCTCGGACGGACTGGATCGATATCGAACAAATTGCTCGCTGTGGCAAGGCGATGCCCATCAATAATTCGACTCCGGAAAGCAGGGTCAAGGGATTTATGCTCTGTGGTAAACCATTACCTGAATACGATGTGGAGATCCGCGGTGAACAGGGAGAGGTTCTGCAGGAGCGTCATTGTGGTGTCATCTACGTGCGCGGCCAAAGCGTTATGAGCGGATATTACAACGCCCCCGATAAGACTGCGGAGACACTATCCTCGGATGGTTGGCTGGATACGGGAGATCTCGGTTATATGCTTGATGGGCAACTGGTAATTATCGGTCGCAAAAAGGATCTGATTATTATCAATGGTCGTAATATCTCGCCGCAGGATATTGAATACGTCGCGGAAAAGCAGCCGGAAATACGCCTGGGGGATGCGCTGGCTTTTGCGGTGCCGGCCAGCGACGATAGCGAGACCAGTGTATTGGTTGTTGAATACCGCGAAACTGACACCGAAAAACGCACCGAATTACGCGAACGGCTGTCGATGCAAATCCGGCAGGAAATAGGTGTGGACTGTTTCGTTGAACTGGTACCAATTAACACCCTGCCCTCTACCTCTTCGGGCAAGCCGTCACGATCTAAGGCACGTTTGCAGTTCCTGGAACGCATCAAAGACCACGAAGAGGCCCAGGGGGCTGTAGCTTAACCGCCTCTGCCAGAAGTTATCTCATGCGCTGTTGTATTGGAGTTACCGGCGCTACCGGGTTTATCGGCAAGGC
>Ga0164315_10000253_pt1 | contig 34738 bp, 28 predicted proteins | sample GuaBasSedimGuay6_FD_113737 | JGI IMG/M metagenome (GOLD analysis project Ga0164315, IMG submission 113737) | Subseafloor sediment microbial communities from Guaymas Basin, Gulf of California, Mexico - Guay6, Core 4569-2, 0-3 cm | ecosystem: Environmental > Aquatic > Marine > Hydrothermal vents... | reverse complement strand
AATGGTCCCTAATGGGTACATTTCTTGTCAAATACATGTTATTTTGGGGAGGGAGGTTGCCAAAACCAGAAAGAAGGGATGAAATTGCAGATATCAACCAATGATCTGTTCACTGTCCGTACTGCTCGTGTTCTTTTTATCCAAAACAACCCCAATACAAGATCACAGGACACCCACAAATGACAGAATCAAAGGTCTATACCATTGAATATATGCACTTTAACAAAACGCTACGCAAGGAGTGACGAAAATAGGAAGGCGGCAAAAGATTGCGTAGCAATCGGCATATACCTCTCAAATTATTTTCCTTTTGGTCCCACCAAGGTATTAAATAAAGAAATCTATGGAGAAGATATAGAAAGCATTTAGCGTGCCTTCCCCAATAATTATTCCAATAACGCATTTCCAGAAAGGGACGTTGAGCGTACTGCTCACATAGATTATGAGGTCAGTAGGCACAACCGGAAAAAAACTCCAGCCAGCGATAATGAGTAATTCCTTTTTACGAAGGGCCTTTTTAACCTTTTCTATTTGTGCTGGGTATTTCGATTCAAGCCAGACATCGAGTCGGAGATACTGTGTAAAGTAGTAAACGACTATAGATGAAGTTATTATTCCGACGAGGTTTATGATGTAGGCTTGCAGGGGAGGAAACAAAAGGACGCCAGCAATGGCAAAAGGAGTAGACGGAATAAAAGTTAAACCGATAAAAGTGAGGATAATAAGGTAGAGGCTTATTACAAATAACTTGTGATCATTTACATATTCTTTCAGAAAACTGATATCAAAAAGATCCCGATTAACATAGTAGAGAATTAGAGTTACGGCTACAACTGCGATCCAAAGGAATAAGGTTTTTCGTCTGACCTTAATTTTTTTTTCCATCGCATAAAAATAGCAATAAATGACTTCCAAAAATTTCAGTCTCCTGATCATTGAGAATATTATTCCTGATTGTTCTTGAAATTAATGTGAGTGTGCAGCCCAGCCTGCTGGCTGGTACTCTCTCCAGTTTCTGACCACACAAGTGGCCGAGTAAAAAGGCGCAACCGATAATGTATCGGACTATTCAACCACAAACTTTCCCGCTTCCACTTCATTTTCTGTTATAATCCAGTTGTAGAAGTAGACGCCCGGCTTATATCCAGAGATATCAACAGACACATTTTGATCCCAAACCACTATTTCACTTACCAGGTTTCCATCTAAACTGAATAATTGTAATACGGAATTAGTATAGTTGGGATGTTCGAAGAAGAAGTTAACAACATTGCTGGTTGGATTGGGGGAGATTCTAACACGATTTGTTAAATGCTGCTCATATATTCCCGTTCTCAATTCATCGCATTCATAATAACCAAATTTATAATCTATTCTATGATCTGAGTAACATCTTAGTGGATTATAGCAGCCAGCATCGCACCAGAGATCGATTTGAGGAAACATATACGGAATATTGCCTAGCTTTTCAATATGTGTGTTATATAAATCCCATCGACCTTCAATGTCTCGCAGATGTATTCTTTTTAATTCCATTCCATCCACCCATATGAAATTTGTTGAATCGACAACCATTGTAAATGTAGTATCCGAACTATATGAACCACCAAATGTTTCTCTGAAGTTAAGCGTGTCACCAGTTTCAGCCGTGAAATCATACAATAGGAATGATCGTTGATCCTTAATGTAGTATACTTTATTCTCTTCAGTGTAAACAAATTCATAGCCACGGTCATGGCTACTACCATTAGAAGCATAGTAAGTTTTTGTAAGAACTCTGGCTATGTGCTCATCTATTACAGTGTCTCTTACTGATTCTACCAGTAAGTAACCAAACTCAGGACCACCAAGAGGATTCTCTGCATACCCATAGTACCATTTAGAACCAATAGGAGCAAAATCTGATCCAAGAGTATCTACCCACACTTTGCAATAAAACTGAGTTTGACAGCCGATTGAGTCTGTAAGCACTAACTCATAAAGAGTAGTTGATTTTGGTTTTACCCAAGGTGATTCAGATGTAGGGTCTGAAATGCTTTCCTCTGGTGTCCATGAATACTGGAATGGTGGAATCCCACCGACAATACAATGCCCAAGTTTTGCACTATCACCGATACTGATCTCATCCCTGCAGTCTCCCAAACAAATTATATATTCAGAGAATCGAACCTTAACAGAATCATAAGCAATACTATCCTTTGAATCTGTCACAGTAAGGTGAAAGACCGCAGAGTCATGGAAGTATGAGGAAAAAACAGGATTGGCTACAGTTGTATCCACAAGCATGTGTGATGCTGTATATGTTCGTCCCGCATATTTGTATTCGGCAGACCAAGCATAACTATAAGGTTCAGTTCCCCCAATAGCAGAAGGGTTACCCCCAATGCTCGCTTCTTCCCAATCTGAAGAACAGAAGGCTCTATCGGTGCCAGCATCAGCAATTACCTGGGAAAAGCACACATTGGAAAGGAAAAGAGGTGCTAAAAGCACGATGATTATGCTTAACTGTTTCATAACAAGGGATTTTATTTAAAACTAAAGCAAAGATGACAGAGTTGGCCAAATTAAGTGGATGATACTGAAGAACCTCCTTGAACACCCTTAAAGAAATGAAGGTCTTCGCCCACCATTTGAACAAACTTTGTTTTCGAGATCCCAAGTTCAGTGGCCCCATGCTCAGCGCCTCCCAGGGGGTATTCGTAGTGAATGGAAAAGTCAGCGCGGATTTGAAACTCAGCCAGCTTCTGGAGAAACAGGTCAAAGTCTATCAGCCCTTTCCCCAGGGGCACATTGACCACCCTGGCCTTACGTGTTACTTTCCAGGTGAAATCCTTAATATCAACGCTATTGATATAGGGGGCAAGGAGTTCCAGAACATAGGGCCAGGTTTCGGGTCCTTCAACCATGGCATGTCGGATATCAAACTGAACACCGGTCCATGCAGGGTCAAGACCTTCAATAATTTCTAAAAGGTCCCAACCCGAACTACCAATAAAAGTACCAGCATGGTTTTGATAGGAGGAGGCAATGCCGTATGCTTTGTTTATATCCTGCAGACCAGTCATCTGTTGCCTGGCATTTGCAAGTTGATCGGCAATCTTTTCACCTTCCCGGTATCGGTACCATCCGGTTCGATACAGTTTAATACCAAGTTTACCTGCGGTTTCCAGAATATCCCTGGTATGAGGATCATTCGGATCCGTGATCCCGGTGGTAATCATTGGGACCTCAAGCCCGGCGGCACGAATCTGTTCCACCGCTTCAGGAAGATCGGACCTCACATTTTCGGGAAGAACGTGTCCACCTTTCCGAACCGTCAGATCGATTCCCGTAAACCCAATCTGTGCAGCAAGTTCTGCCATTTCCCTGTAATTGAGCCATTGAAGGTGTTTTGAGAAAATACAGATATGGCTGGATGCGCTTTTGCTCAATGAACTGAAATTGAACAAGGAGCGTGCGGGAAGGGCGGACGCAAGCATTGCTGTGGCTGAGGCCTGCTTAAGGAATTTTCTTCGTTTCATGGATGTCATCTGAGTGAAGGAATCCTTAACTACCTCTGTAATATAACCGGCAGTACCTCTTTATTTCCGTTCGCATCCTCAACAATTACATAATAGTAACCATCCTTATAGGAGTCCATTTGAAGCTTGTAGAGACCATCAGGGGTAAATCCTCCACTCTTCTCGAAGATTATTTTCCCGGTCAGATCATGAAGAATCAGTCGCTCAGGCTGTGCCCCCTCTTCCATCCGGATGGTCAGCACCCCACTGGTGGGATTCGGGTATGCACTGAATCCCTGGTTTATCAACGAACCTTCGACTCCCACAGGCAGGTTGACGTATATAACCATCATGCTGGAGTCGCTGATGTTGAGATTTGATTTCATACTCACCTTGTAAAATACGGTGTCAATATCCTGGTTAAATCCACTGTTGGGCCTATAGGTGACGGTCTGATCGGATTCAACAGTGGCAGTACCATTGGTGGGTTGTTTATTGATTTCAACCACCACCGGACCCGGGATCTCATCATTGTAGAGCACATCATAACGGAAGGAAGATCCTGCGGTCATGGTGACAAACTCAGGATGACATACAGGGGCATCCACCAGTAATAATCCCGCTGTGAACCGGTTTACAAACTCCTGGTAATATTGATTGGCCAGGTCCTGGTCATGGATCATCAACGTATTCTCATCGTTCCTGAATTGAGCAGATGAGCTCCAGTTGTGACAGCCGGTCATCAGGATGGGATCTGAATCGGCATCAGACTGGTCCACAATGGCATATTTATGGTGCATGATTCCTGCTTCTCCTGCCACCTTGAACTTTTCCTGGAGGGAATTCCTGAGGGTGTTTATCACCAGGTCAGTGCAAGATGCCTCATCCTTTACAAGCACCAGGGTTGATACACCTGTTTCATGGAGGTCCCTGATGGCATAGGCCAGGTCCGATTTTGTGATCAGCATGGTGGCAACAGAGAGATCGGTATCGGCCGTTCGAAGTGTCTCGAGGATTTTCGTGTGGGTGTTGTCGGACGGACTGAAATAGCTCTCCACACGCTTTCCCCCAATGAGAAATTCATGGGGTGTATCATTCATTTTGTCCGGACCGAACCTGGAGACCTCCGCATCGGGCTGTGGCCCATCGGTACCAAACATCTCATTAAATTCAAGGTGGTAGGCAATGGCCAGGCTCTTATCCTGTATAACCACCACATTGTTGGGGTCAATATTGATCTGTCCCGCTGAAAAGTTGGTGGCACCAGTCCATATTACAGGATCATCGTGGTTCTGAGAGAGTGCATCAAATACGATAAATTTGTTGTGCATGATCCCATAAATCGGGTATTCATTGACTGGACTGGCCATTTTCCCGATGGCAGAGTTCAATTCGTCTGTGCCAAAATTAGCCTGGTTAATATCGTATACAACCCTTACCACAACCCCACGGTCGTGGGCGGCATTTAGTGCATCTGCAATGTTGGAGATACCCTCGTTATTGAAGTTATAGGCTGTGAAATCGATGGATGCTTTGGCCCTGTCGATATAATTGATCAGGGTATCGTCGATGGCATGATCCACAAACAGGGCATTGGTCCCGGTGGAAACAGAGTGATCCACGGATCGGTTAAAAAAGGCCTTCATATCGCCACTGGAATTGGATTGGGTAATATAGACCTGGGTAAAAATTTTTGCCGTGTCATTGCCGCTCACAGAGAAGGGCTGGATATAAAAGAGTTCGGATGCATCTGCACCTGTAATGGAGATGGAGTGCTGGGTACCTGTTCCCGGAACTGTCTGGTGACCCAGCTCAAGTTCTGGCGTGTTACCAAAAAACATCTCCGTGGTGCCATCGGTCTCAGTCTCCCACTCCAGGGTGAATCCTTCGGTGGACAAACTACTGATTGCCGGGGGTTTTACGAAGTTGATGCTGCTGGATGGTGCGATATCCCCTTCTTTGCGAATCAGGATCTGGTATGTGTCGAAATATTGCGACAGTATACCAACGATGTCAGCTTCACCTGAAGGAATTACCTTCCCGATAAAGGGGGAGGCGTCATCGGAAATTCTGATTACACCGGTTTCTCCCGATGCTGAAAAGTCATAATTGGTCTTGGAGGCATATGGATTGCCTGCTTCATCGAAGATGGCCGACAGAACACTAACCAGCATCCCCTCATAATCTTCTCCCAGTTGAGAAGGTGTCAAAACCACCGGTTCGGGCAACATGGCACCCTTTTTCTCTACAACCACCGAAGAGACCGGCTGTACCTCCAGCAGGTTGTTATAATCCACAAGTGTGCCGGAGAGGGTAATGCTGTCTCCAAGCTCTATACCTCCCATTTTATCCGGGTCATAGATGGCCAGTCCACCGGTTTCATCCTGAACATACCTGATTACCCCCAGTTCATCTCCATTGGTTACCACTCCCGAAACTGTTACCACTGAACCGATCTCCTTTGCTTTGGCATCACGGATCGATTCAACCTGGGCTCTGCCTGGAATTGCTGCTATGAATACCAGCAAACATATATATGCTATTCTCATCTTCATCGATATAATTGGTTCTTATATTAAAATGTTATCCTCAGCGAGGTGTTAAATCTGCGTCCCAATCCGAAAAATACAGTGGCTGATCTAGCATCAAAGGATTGGAATTCTGAATATGGACTGTAGGGATCATTGTTGGTTGCATCCCATATGTAGGTCGTATTCAGCGCATTGAGCAGAGAGAAGCGAAGATCGAACCTCATTCTCTCAGAAAATTTCAGTTTGAAACTGTATCCAGTGTGCAAATCAAACAGGTTGAAACCTGGCATCTTCCACGAATCGCGCACATTTCCATCTGTATCAGTAGTGGCTTCAGGCGTAAAGTTGGAATAATATTTGGTAAAGTAGGTCTGCCTTAAGTTTACATATAATCCCCTGAAGGGTTCATAACGCAGGCTGGAGCCCAACTGCACCTGGGCGGCGTCTCCCACATGAATCCCCCTGGCATCAAAATCGATGATCTTGCTTACAGGCAGGTTGTTGCCTTCATCCAGGTAAAACTGCAGATCTTCAACCATGGAGTCCCAGATCCAGTCGCCAATAGAAGCTGTTCCCTGAAAATCCAGGTTATGCAAAACCTTATAAATAAAATCTACTTCCACACCCATGTGTCTGGCATCCATCCCCGAGATATCTGCATAAACACGCTTGTCATTGTTTGCATCCGGATCACCGGGGACATAACCGGGATCCCCCGGCTGGAGGTTGTGCGTGGAGTAGACCCGGTTGGTGGGTTTGTTTTCCCAACGGGTGTAGTAAAGATTCAGGAATAAGGAGAGCCTGTGGGAAGCATAGGTATATCCGGCCTCCACCGCTTTGATCAGTTCATTGTCCAGCTCATCTGCAAATTCGGTACTATATCCCTTGTAAAAGTAACGGTACGACCTCACCTTAGAGAGATATCCCAGGTTGAAGAAGATACTTGATTGCGGAGAGAGATTGTAATTGGCCCCTCCTTTGAAGGTAAAGCCCGGTTTATAGATCCAGCCCGATTCCGATTGCACGAAATAGTCAACTTTATTATACCCGCTTATGGCAGTGGTGGCATTCACAAATGCAGTAAGATTCTCCCTTTTGTACTCTCCCTGAACAAACAGACCTCCCCATCTGACCAGTCCATCGTAATAGTAGTCGATGGTATCTCCGATATATTTCATGGCAGCATTGGGATTGTTGATATAGTCTGGTCGGGAATCGGATTTATCCACTGCATAATCTCCACCCAGCAGATCTGTTACCGAGGTATAGTGAATCCCTTTATAGGATCGCAGGTCGACCCCGCCACTCAGGTTAAAGGAGGAGCTGATATTGTACTTGATTTTTGAGAGCAGTCCGTACCAGTAATGTTCATTGTGTGCTCTTGTCATGTAGTTGCTCGACACAAAAAGTTCGTCGCTGTAGATGGGATTCATGGGTGGAACATAAAAAGGAGGCTGTGGTTTGCAGTTTGCATTATAGATATCTTGCCAGTTGATTTGCCCGTATTCCGGATGCTCTGGATCCTGGAACAACTGGGTATCCTTGATGCTGTGTGCGGGCCGGTCACCGCCTCCCTTACCAATTGAAAGATAGAGGTTATTTGACCAACTCAGTCGATCGGTAACGGTCCAGAAATCGCGCAAGGTGAATTGGGGTTTGTGGTACTGGTTGGTCCTTTCAGCCAGAATCTCCTGTGAGGCATTGGGATCAGATCTGTCACGGGTAACATACCCCCAGTGCTGGTTATATTTCACCCCCTTATCAAAGACATTGTAAATGCCGGAAGCCTCCTTGAGTTGGTTCATATCTATCCCCTGGTTCTTTGCATAGACAGAATCATAAGCTGAAATGGGCCTTTTGTAAGTGCGTTGGTCATGGGTTTGGGGAGCTCCCATGGCGGTCAGGGTAAGCAGGTGATTCCCCATTCTTTTATCTACTTTGCCATAGTAGAACCACCCTTCTGAAAAGGTATTGTTCACCCAACCATTCCCTCTCTTATAGGAACCGGCCAGTGTGATTCCCCAACCATTCTTAAGCTTGCCGCTGGTAAAACCAAATGAGGTGCGTATTTTCCCCTGGCTGTCCACCTCCTGTTTGATACTGGTTTGCATCTTGCTCTCAATCCCTTTCGTAAGGATATTGATGGTTCCGCCCACAGAAGGAAGAGCCAGCTGTGAAGCACCCAGTCCCCTCTGGACCTGCATGGTCCGGGTAACCGCATCCAGACCAAACCAGTTGGACCAGTACACCCATCCATTCTCCATGTCATTGACCGGTATTCCATCGATCATTACCGCCAGGTTCCTCTGATCGAATCCCCTGATGGTGATACGTGCATCTCCATCACCACCACCCTGTTGGGTTGCATACACCCCGGGGGTTGAGTTCAGGATGATGGGGAGGTCCTGACCGGCAAGTTCCTCCTCGATTTTTGCGGGAGATACATTGGTAAATGCAACCGGGGTCTCTCTGGACCTTGCCACATCGGCTGTGATCACCACCTCATCAATGGTCATTGATTGCAATCTGAATTCCAGAATTAGCGGTTTTGCACCCACCTCCACAACTACGGTATCAGGTTCATATCCAACATAGGAGATTTGCAGGTCATAGCTTCCATATTCCAGTTTGAGTTCAAACTTTCCTTCAGGACTGGTAATGGTGCCTTTCCCGGGGGCATAGACCACGCTGGCTCCAATAAGACTCTCCCCGGTTCCGTTGTCAATTATTTTACCGGTCACCAGACCCTGCTGGGCAATTGAAAGCATGCAAATCCCCAACCCCCACAATACCAGACCTGTTTTTCTCATAGAAACAAATATTTCATCAATGGATCATCACCTTCTCCACCTGTTGCCGATCTGAAAACTTCACCCTCAGGTGATAGAATCCGGCAGGAAACCCGTTAATATTAATCGTCCTGTTGATTGCCCCTTGGGTGAGATTTTCGTGGTATACCTCCCGCCCGGATGCGTCATAAAGTGTGAGCGCTTCGAAGGGTACCCTTGCAGTCACTATAATTTGATTCCTGGCAGGATTGGGGTAGATATCCAGAAGATCTTCTTCAAAACCATTCTGTATGGCGTTGGTAGGTTCGCAATCGCAGATATGCATCCCCAATGAGTCCCATACATTCACGCCTCCCGGTACAGTGTCCCACTCCATAGTCACCACAAATTCTGTTGCTGGATTGGTTGTTACACCCTTTTGTACAGTGGCTTTTCGGACCAGCGAGTGATTAGATGTCCAGGGGAGCCAGTAATAAGAATCAGGTACAATGTAGTGCTGGATAAAGGTGCTGTCCTTCCCTATAATCTCCTCGCCATCATAGATGTTTTTATAGGCCCATTGCTCGGAGAAGTCGGTCCAGCCTTCATCACTGCTCTGCATTCCGCCACCAATAATACCAAAGAGGTCAACCACCAGGAAGTCAGTGACTTTTCCATCTCCCACCGGATCTTTAAAGAGGGCAATGGCGTCATTTCCGTTCATGTAGGTGGGCGCCGGGTAATCGTGGTCCAGCTGCTGCGCCATGGCCTGCAATGCAGGATCACAGGCAGGGGAAGTCTCTGTGGTTACGGTCTGACCGTTCACAAGAAAATGGGTGGAATAAGGTTGCAGGAAGCCCTGTAGCTGTGTGATGCCACCCGATTCAAAGGTGAGATTCCCATTGCTGTACCTGGCTACATAATAGCTGCTTAACGTAACAATCTTATCGGTGGGATTGTAAATTTCCATCCCTTTGTTGTTACCGCTTCCTTCCACATATTCAGAGAAAAAAAGGTCGCTGCAATCCTGGGCCCACAAAGCAATCCCGGATATGCATAATCCTAGTACCAAAAAAAGTTTCTTCATATCATATGGTTGTATATGCAGAAATTGCAGGGCACATGACGTGCCCTGCAATAGACTTATCTGCAGTTTATTACTTACTTCTTCACAAAGCGAAGGATTTCAGTGGAAGCATCACCTGAAAGTTTCAGGAAGTATACTCCACTTTCCAGATTGCTGATGTTCAACTGTGCACTCTTCTCACCAGAGAGTTCAACCACCATGATGGTGGATCCGGTCATATTGAACATGCGTAGCTCCCTGAGGGATTCCGTGCTCTTAACAAAGAGGGAATTACCGGCGGGTACCGGGTAGATCTCAAAGGACTCCATATGTTGATCATCAATACCAACAGCCAGGCTGAAAATGACCAGGTAGGTTTTGGTGGTCAAGTTGTCCTCGGCAGTGATCAGCACAGTACTGGTCCTTTCCGCTTCAGTTCCTGTCAGGTTGGTTGCATCGGTAACAGAAACAACTGCACTGTCATTATTGGTTACGGCGGTGACCGGCGGAACTTCTGTGGTGCTGGTAGGAAGCACTACATTGTAAGTGAGCTGTGCAGGTGAAAATCCATCTATGGAAACACCATCAACCATCAGGTCACTGATGGTTGCATCATCGGACGGTACGTAGTTGATCAGCTCCTCTACATCTGCACCTGAACGGGGAGATAACTGTACGGTCCCTTTGTACTCAAGGACAATCCCGGCCACATGAGCTGAATCAGGAATGACGGTTCCGGTCAGGTCAGTATCATAAAAACTTACCCTGCAAACCAGTGTGTCAATGGCGTCGGTTATGTCATAGCTATTGCCATTTTCAAACGCTGCGGTTCCATCTGCATCAGGGAAAGTGACACTTTCAACTGCCACCACCATGGATTCATAAAGGTCATGGTCGGCAATCAACACAGCGGGTGTGAGTACAATGGGTGTGATTTCATTTCCTGTGGAAGAAGCTGCTCCGGGATCAGCCACTGGGTGGAACTGGAGCAATCCGTTATACTCCTCGATGGTTCCCATGAGTCCGGTGACGCCATCTCCCACTGCATAATCTGTGGTGATGTTCCCCGCGTTGTCATCAATCTCCACTCCGGCAGCGGCATCCTGTACATACTTCTTGTTGCGGTAAGATTGCTTGTAGGTGATCAATACTTCTCCTGCGATCTTATAAACCGAAGATTTGTCAGACACATCCATGGTCCGCAGTTCTGTAAGGTCGGCCAGCTCGATGAACTGGTTGGTGATCTCCACGTCGAGACTACCGATTCCGCCAAATCCGTCATTGGCAGTGGCAGTCACAGTAACCGTTCCAATGTTTACAGCTGACAGCAGCCCGTTGCCATCAATTTTTGCAATGGACGTATCGCTTACACTCCATGTAACTGTGGCATCAGTAGCATCAGCAGGCACTACGTCTGCAAGCATTTGCAGGATTCCTCCATTTTCAGTGATGGCGGTTGCTCCGCCTTCCCCTGTTACGGTGATGGTAGTTACAGGTACTACCGGGGTCTGGTTCGAGTTGGTAATGTCGATGGTCCCGGATACTCCCGATCCGTCAAGTGCTCTGACTGTAATGGTAACCACGCCGTCATTAATGGCCGTTACCAGTCCCTCCTGGGTTACCGATGCAAGTGTAATATTGCTCACAGACCATACAATACGCTTGTCAGTGGCATCTGCAGGAAGAATCTCAGCATTGATCTGAAGTGTCCCTTTATCTGTATCAATAGTAGTTGCATCTCCTTCACCGGCAAGGTTGATAGCGGTTACATCCACCAAGGGTATGAAGGTATGCACTCCCAGGCTGTCAAAGAAGTTCTGGTCATATACAATCCACTCGGAATCGTAAGCATCTGTACCAGAAGAAGCTGCCCAGTCGATATTACCTGTAACGATGTGATTTTTTCGTACAAGTGTATGGTCCTTGGTGGCTGTACTCACGCCAGCCACATCCCAGCCGCTGCCAGGATCTTCATCGGGAATACCGATCACATCAATCAGGAGGGTATCCGCATCAGTGACGTACATAATTCCCCTGGCATCATCACCATTGTGATGAACCACGCTTGGATAACCCAGTACCTCGTCGGCATCATCAGCAGGGTAGAGAGCTGGATCAGTCTGGTCGGTAATAATCACCCAGACACCTCCTGCCTCGATGGCAGCGTCGGTAGGGAAACTATGGTAATATTCCCAGCCACCGCCATTGGAGGATTGTGCAATTTGATAGTTTGCCAGGTCCACTGCTGCATCGGTTGGATTATGGATCTCAAGGGCCTTATTGTTCGAACTCCCCTCAATATACTCAGAGAAGATAAGTGGAGCCGGATCTTGCGCATTTAAAAGAGAAATTGCAAGTACAGACATCATAATCATAGTGTAGATTTTCTTCATTTTTTTGTGTTTAAGTGAATAGTAGTAATAGTAAAAGAATCCTTTTGGAATAAGGAATGCTAAGTTCGAATATTATTTGACTCCGTTCAACTTTTTTACCCATTTCCGGAATTTTTAACTTAAAGATTTTATCAACAGGAGATGGTTAATTGTTTAAAAGTGCAGGTTTTGTATTACCTGCCTATATATAAAATACGTATATATAATTTGCCAATATATAATAATGTTATATATTTGTCGTTATGATAGCAAACGATTTATTGAAAGGTACCTTGAGAACCATTGTTTTAAAGTTGTTGGCCGACAACGGACGAATGTATGGGTATGAGATTACCAAGAAGGTGGAAGAGCTCTCCACCGGTAAGATCAAACTCACATTCGGTGCACTCTATCCGGTTTTACATAAGCTGGAAGCTGACGGACACATTAGCATCGAAGTTGAATATATAGGGAAGAGAGTCCGGAAGTATTACACTCTTACAGAGAAAGGAAGGTCGTGGACGGAACAGAAGGTGGATGATTTTTTTGATTTTGTAAACACATTAACCTACGTACTTAAGCCGACCCCTGCCTGAAATGATTGCCGCAACCATTGATGACAATTACGAACGCATCAGGGGAGACCTGGTCGGTCGGGGACTGACCTACGACAGGCTCATTGATGATGTACTGGATCACGTATGCTGTATGGTGGAGGATGGCATGAATCAGGGAGCTGACTTTGAAAGCTCCTACGATCGTGTACTCGATACCATTGGCCACAGGGCACTGCCCGAGATCCAGCACCAAACTTTACTAAACCTTGATAAAAAATTTCAACGCATGAAAAATTTCACATATTTATTCGGACTTACTTCAGCCATTATTACCATTGTAGGGTCACTTTTCAAAAAAATGCACTGGCCTGGAGCCGGGATATTGATTACCGTTGGATTGGTACTTATTGTGCTGGTGTTCCTGCCACTCTACTTTATAACCAACTACAGGGAGCAGGCTGAAAAGAAGAATCCCATTTATGCCATAGTAGGATACCTGACTTTGGCCTTACTTCTGGCAGGGGCAGTGTTTAAAATCATGCACTGGCCTGGAGCTGGTAAGATGATCTATGCCAGTATCGGATTCCTGCTGATCGGTTTTGTTCCACTCTATGTGGTCAATGCTTTTCAGCGGAGCGGAAAGGAGAAAGCCAATTTGCCCTACATTGTGATGTTACTGGTGGGCATTTCCATTGTCATGTTGTTCAGTAACATAAATATGTCCAAAGATTTGCTGGATATTTACCTGGGTCATTCGCTGGAAAATGAAGCTCAGATCGAAGAGGTGCAGGAGCGGACGAGCCAGCTATTGGAACGATCACATGATAGCATCTATACGGATAAACTCAGTAATGTGGGAAAGATCCATGACCAGGCCAGGGGTCTTCAGCTAATGATCGCTGACATGCAGGAAGGGATGAAAGCGCATGTGGGAGAACCTGGGACTGCCATTACGGAGCTGGCTGCCAAAGATAATAAGCAGGCAGGGAGAGAAGCCATCATAGAGCATGGAGAAGGGAAAGGTTTTATTCTGGCAGCAAGAAACTACAGGGAGATGCTCCTTGAGCTTGTATCGGATCCTGTCACCAGGAGTCAGATCGAAGATCATCTTGAATTTACAGGGATGGTTTGGGAGTACGAGCATGGGCCCAGAGGAGTTGCTGATGCGCCCTTAATGAAGAATTACTACAAAAACACAGATGCTGCAAAGGGTATCGCCCTGGCCGAGTATGTGGCCATAAGCTACCTCTTGCATCAATAGGGGATATAACACATCACAAAAGATGGTTGAAGAAACCAGTCGAAAGGAGTGGATTAAATTGTAAAAGGGGCCCGGAAAGACCCCTTTTAACTAACCACTTAAACCTAAAAAAGAAATTTTACTGTATCACCCGTTAAGTGTGAAATGTAAAAGGACGTAAGATTTGTTTTCAGGTTACATGTTGCATATGTTGTGCCAAAACATGCAAAAAGCTTTTAAATAGATAGGTAGAGATTATATACTCTTTCTATCGATAATGAAAAAGTGAACGGTTCCGGGAATCCGGTGTACGTTTTCGTGCGGTTTTGAACAGAAGGGCCGGAGCAATCACTCCGGCCCTCGCATTAGGACTTTATACTTTCTACTTTTAACTTGCAGCGAAGCTGCTATCTTTTCTTTTCCCAGATGGTTTTACGGCCCAGGGCCTTAATGCCGGCCACGTATCCTTTGATGTAAAGATTGTCGTAATCGCCATCCTCAAACCAGGCGTAGCAATCATATGTTTTACCGTTCTTGGGATCATAGATGGAACCTTCTACCCATCTCTCCTTTTTGGAGTCATATTCAAAGTTCTTAACAATGACCAATCCCATAATGGGGCGTTTAGCCAGTTGAGGATCGTCATTTTCTTTGTCCAGTTTTGGTGCGCCGAATTCATTGGGTTCCTCCAGCCAGTTGATTTTTCCCAGGTAATTCCCGTCAGATCCTTTCGTCATGTTAATGGTTGAGGTCTTCTCTTCATTAAACCAGGTGCCTTCAATTTTATTGGCCTGAGCCTGTATGAACAGGGGGACAAAGAGAATGATAACGGCGGTGAACAGATTCTTTTTCATAGTGGTGAGTTTTTGTTTTGAGTGGAAAAATAGTGAATTAGAAGGTCAACTACAATATTGAAATCAAATTCTTATGTATTCTGTATAGGTGTGCGGGTATTCATTCTTATCTCCTGCAGCTATCTTGTCAGTATATTCGGCTCTCCATTGGGCAAAGTCAATCTCGGGAAAAAAGGTATCCGCTTCAAACCTCTCTTCCACCTGGGTTAGATAGAGTTTACCGGCCATGGAAAGGAACTGGGCATAAACCATCCCTCCGCCAATGACAAAACACTCTTCCGACTCGCCTGCCAGTTGTAGCGCATGATCGATGGAGCTGGCCATTTCACATCCTTTAAACTGATCCTCCTTTACATCGGAGATCACAATATGGCGACGGTTTGGTAAAGCACCATTGGGCAGGGAGAGGAAGGTATTGCGTCCCATAATCAGGGTGTGTCCGGTGGTCAGCTTTTTAAAACGCTTCAAATCATCCGATAGATGCCAGAGGAGCCGGTTGTCCTTGCCAATGGCATTGTTCCGGGCAATGGCGACAATGATTGATATATTCCCATGGATCTTATTTTCCATATCAGACAGAAATTGCTCCCTTTATATGTGGGAGTGGATCATAATTCTCAACAATAAAGTCCTCAAATGTGAAGTCAAATACAGATTTGATATTTGGATTTAACCTGACTGTGGGCAATGATTTGGGCGATCGCGCAAGTTGAAGCTTCACCTGATCCAGGTGGTTCAGGTAGATATGTGCATCCCCCAGTGTATGGATAAACTCGCCGGGCTCAAGTCCGGTGGCCTGAGCTACCATCAACAGCAGAAAAGAGTAGGAGGCAATGTTAAATGGAACACCCAGAAAAACATCTGCACTCCGCTGATAAAGCTGGCATGAGAGCTTCCCGTCGGCTACATAGAACTGGAACAAAATATGGCAGGGAGGCAAAGCCATGCGGTCAAGATCCCCAACGTTCCAGGCACTCACCACATGCCTCCTGGAATCGGGATTTGCCTGGATCGACTCAACGATCCTGGATATCTGGTCAATTCCCTTGCCATCATTTGTGGGCCAGCTTCGCCACTGGTAACCATAGATGTGTCCCAGGTCGCCTTTCTCATCGGCCCATTCGTTCCATATCTTCACTCCATGGTCAGTGAGGTACTTTGTATTGGTATCTCCTTTGAGGAACCAGAGCAACTCATGGAGGATCGATTTAAGGTGCAGTTTTTTTGTGGTCATCAACGGAAAACCATCAGACAGGTCAAACCGCATCTGGTATCCAAAAGTGCTCATTGTGCCGGTTCCTGTCCGGTCCTCCTTCCTTGTCCCGTGATCAAGCACATGGGACAATAAATCAAGATACTGCTTCATATATCCTTCCCTCCGTTGGCTGGTAAAAGTAGCCATTCAACCCTAAAATCAAAAGGAAAAATTATCAACATCAGGAGCTTTTACAGGTACGGGGATCAAATAGATATTTAACTATCTTTACCATGATCTATGGCAACAAAAAACTGGTTTTCACCCCGCACACTATTGATACTGGCCGGCGTTTTACTGCTTGGATTAATGGTCTGGCGGTTTTCCAATATTGTAGCCTATATCCTTATTGCTTCTGTTTTGTCGCTGATGGCCCGACCTCTGGTAAGGTTTCTGGGGAGGATCAGGATTGGAACATGGAGGATGCCCGTATCCATCAGGGCTCTGCTGACCCTGGTGGTCATATGGATTCTGTTTTTTGGTTTTTTCCGTCTCTTTATTCCACTTATTGCCAGCGAGGCTCAGGAGCTCTCTAAGGTGGATACCGCACTGGTTATTGAAGAGTTTGAGAAGCCCCTACAACACCTGGAAGCATGGTTCGTCAAGCTTAACATTGGAGGGGATGAACTGATCTCCCTGGAAGAGGAGCTTCAGAATCGGATTGCATCAGTACTGAATATAGACTTGATCACCGATCTGCTGGCCACCCTGGCTTCCATACTTGGCAATGTGGCCTGGGCCTTTTTTGCCATCTCTTTTATTACCTTTTTTCTGCTCAGAGAGGAGAAATTGATTACTGAATATGTGGTCACCATATTTCCTGAAGAGAAAGAGGACGCCTTTCGTCATGCACTGGATTCGGTGAAGCGATTGCTCCGGAGGTACTTTATTGGGATCCTTTTACAGATGACAGGAATTCTAATACTCGTTACCCTGGGAATGACCATTATCGGAGTCGGTTTCAGACACGGACTGGTGATCGGTTTGGTGGCTGCCGTTCTGAATATCATCCCTTACCTGGGGCCGGTGATAGGTGCAGCCCTGGGGATACTTCTTGGATTGGCTACACATCTTCATCTCGATCCGGCAACAGCACTGGTGCCATTGATGGGCTACATGCTGTTGGTGTTTGCGGTCACTCAGCTCACCGATAACATGGTATTCCAGCCTGTGATATTTGGAACAAGCGTCTACGCGCATCCCATTGAAATTTTCATCGTGATAATGATTGCAGGGAGCCTGGCCGGAATTACAGGAATGATCCTGGCCATTCCCACATATACAGTACTTAGGGTATTTGCCAAAGAATTTTTTAATAACTTTAGGGTGGTTCAGAAGCTGACAGAGAAGATATGACCTTTAAGAGACCAATTGCTTTCATAATTTTTAGTTGTCTCATGTTTACAGTGCTATCAGGACAGCAACCGGAATCTCCCGTTGACACAACTGCTGTTTCAGAAGAACAGGCCCGCCAGTTTGAGACCATGGCAGCTGACACATCCGACAATGAACTATTTGTTCCCAATGTGTTTTCACCCAATGGGGATGGACAAAACGATTACATTGATGTGGTTACCGATGGGGTAACGGTGTATGAGTTTACAGTATTTACAAGATCAGGGACCCGGATTTACCATTCCCTATCGCCCCGTATTTTCTGGGATGGAAGAAGCATTGGCGGTAAAGAGCTTTCCGAAGGTGTCTACTATTATGTAATTGAAGAGAAGGGAGATTCAGATCCTGTGGAAATAGCTGGTTTTATACACCTGTTCAGGTAGTCCTGGGGTGCCAGCTTACCTTTTTTACCATCCATCCAAACAGCAGCGTACTGAAAAAAGTAAATGATCCGTAGACCACGGGCACCAAAGCCATTGAGTTACTTTTAAGAAGCGTGGCTGCCACAAAAATTGCCAGGGCCGAATTCTGAAGACCCACCTCTATGGAGATGGTATACTGGTTCTTTACACTCAGACTTAACAACCGGGCAATTAAAAGTCCTGCTCCCATGGCTGCCGCATTGAGCAATAGGGTATATGGAAAGATCTCGAAGAAATCGGCGCGGGTGGCTGATGCTGTTCCCTGATCTATGAAAATGACTCCGGAAAAGACAACCAGCAACAAAAGGGGAAGGATAATCCGGAGTGGACGCTCCAGTTTATCTGCAAAATTGGGCAACCTTTTGCGGATCCTTGTTCCTGCAAATGCAGGCAAAAGGGTGATAAGGAATACCTTAATTACAGTCTCTCCCACAGAGAGATGAATATTCGCATCGGTATGAATAAAAGCTTCCAGCGAAATGGTTACCACTATGGGAATGGTTATAAGGGTAATCAGGCTGTTGATGGCAGTCATGGAGATGGATAGGGCCACATTTCCCCGCAGCAGGTAGGTGATCAGGTTTGAAGTGGCTCCTCCCGGACAGGCAGCTATAATCATCAATCCCACCTTAAAGAGTGGATCGATATGGATGGAACGCGCAATTAGGAAAGCGATCAGCGGAAGCAGGATCATTTGACAACAAAGACCTATAATTACAGCCTTTGGCTGGGAAAATATATTCCTAAAATCCTGGTCGGTTAAGGACAATCCCATACCCAGGGTTATGATGGCCAGAGTTACCGGAAGAAAGTATTCCGTAAAGAGGGATTGCATAGAATGCAAGTTAGGAGAAATAATTTAAACCGATTAAAAATAACGCTTATCTCACCTAAATAGCACCATAGATCAAACTTCAGTTGCTATTTTAGGTCATTCACTATAAATTGCATCATCGCCTTGCAAAACGGGTGAAATAAACTAACCTGAACCATTCATGATTAAAGTCTTACGCCTTAATTCATTTCTAATCCTCATGAGTTTATCCCTGTTTATGGTCTCTCCGGTAGTTGGAGAGGACGGGGAACAGGACGATCATCATTCTACAAGGGGATTGATGCGCGGTGAACGTCTCTTTTATGGATTGATCGACGGAAAGTTCGAGTCCAAAGCATGTGCCGATTGCCATAACACTGTAGAGATAGATAGCTTTAACTGGAATCCCAATGCCTGGGAGATAGCCCATAAATTCAAGGGCAGGAGCCTGGAAGAGTTCCAGAGGGCTGTATTGAATCCTGCAGGTCAAACCATGTCGGAGATGCATAAAACCTTCAGTCTGAATGAAGTGGATGTGGACATGATCAAACTTTTCCTGGATGATTTTGAACACCGGGGACTTACCAAGAGCAAACCAGTTATTAATAAGATTTTCCTTTTCATACTGCTGGGTGTACTTCTTACCTGGATTATCCTTGACATATTCTTTTTTAAGAAAGTGAAAAGAAGGTATATCCTTGGGATCATTTTTATCGTTGCTGTGGCCTGGCAGGTAAAATTGGTACATGAAGCAGGGACCGCGCTGGGTCGTCAGGAGTTCTATGAGCCAGATCAGCCCATCAAGTTTTCTCATGTGGTTCATGTGGCCGATAATCAGATCGATTGCCAGTATTGCCATAATACAGTGAGCCACTCCAAATCGGCAGGAATCCCTGATGTGGGTGTCTGCTGGAACTGTCATTCCATTGTAAGGGAAGGCACCCACTCCGGAAAACATCAGATCAATAAAGTGGTTGAGGCCTATGAAGGAGGAACACCCATTGAATGGATTCGGATTCACAATTTACAGGACCACGCATTTTTCAGTCATGCACAGCATGTGACCGTGGGAAAAATAGAGTGTGCCACCTGTCACGGAGCTATTGAGGAGATGGACCGGGTAAGGCAGGTGACCGATATGAGCATGGGCTGGTGTATTAACTGTCATCGTGATACAGAGGTGCAGTTTTTTGACAATGCATTCTATGCTCAATATGAGGAGCTGCAAAAGAAAATGAAATCAGGAGAGATTGACCGGGTAACTGCCGAGCTAACCGGTGGAACTGAATGCTCCAAGTGTCACTATTAAACCCTAAACGACCCATGGAAAAACAGTGGAGAAGTATAGAAGAATATAAGAACGGCAGGAAACTTACTTCGGAGAAAAAGAGTGAAAAAAAGCACAAGAATGCTGTGCTTGATGTGCTGGATAGTAAAGTGGTGGATGCGCCCGCATCCCGTCGCGATTTTCTGAAGTTATTTGGATTCAGTTTTGCAACTGCAGCGGTGGTTAGCAGTTGTGAAAAACCGGTTCAGAAAGCCATCCCCTACCTGATAAAACCCGAAGAGGTGATCCCAGGAAAGGCCAGTTATTATGCTTCAACCTTTTTTGATGGTACAGAGTATTGCAGTGTGCTGGTAAAAGTGAGGGACGGCAGACCCATTAAAATTGAAGGGAATCATCAGTCACCTGTCTCCAGGGGAGGAACCAGTGCCCGGGTGCAGGCTTCTGTTTTGAATCTCTACGACGATGCTCGGTTTAAGGAGCCGGTGCTAAGTGGAAACACCATATCCTGGGAGGAAGTGGACCGTTGGGTAGCCAGTAAATTGGTAGATGGAGGAAAAACCGTACTTGTCACCCCCACCATTATCAGTCCTTCCACCAGGGAGGTAATGCGCAAATTTTTACAGACTCATCCCGGTTCAAGCTGGATCCAGTATGACGAGGTTTCAGCTTCAGGAATCCGTGAAGCTCATATGTCGCTCTTTGGTGCAGCTGTGATTCCCGGGATCCATTTTGACAAGGCCGACTATATTCTCTCTTTCGATGCCGATTTTCTGGGTACATGGATCGCCCCCGTGGAATTTGCCCGCGATTATGCTTCCACCAGGGAGGTGACTACCGAACATCCCCACATGTCCAGGCATGTTCAGATTGAATCGGCCCTATCCATGACCGGCTCCAATGCCGATGAGCGCATTCCTGTTACGCCCAGGGAATCCCTGTTAATCCTGGGTAACATTTACAATGCCATTGCAGGAGCTTCCGGCCATGATTCCATTTCAGTCCCACCTTCGGTCATCCCGGTGGATGAGTTTGTTTCCAGTCTTCTGGAAAACCGGGGTAAATCATTGGTAGTAAGCGGATCCAATGATCCCGATACCCAAAAAATGATTGCAGGTATCAACCTGATGCTGGATAACTATGCCACCACCCTCGATCTGAAGAAAACCATACAGCTTAAGCAGGGAAATGACCGGGAGTTTGAAGATTTTGTAACTTCTCTTAATCAGGGTGAAGTGGATAACCTCTTCCTGGTCAATGTGAATCCCATTTACAGCCTGGGAGGATTTGAAGCCATGAAAAAGGCTGGATTCACAGCATACATTGGATCGGCCCTCAATGAAACTGCCAGCGCCTGCCAGTTAATCTGTCCCGATCACCACTACCTGGAAGCCTGGGGAGATGCAGAACCGGTAAAAGGATCTTACAGCTTGCAGCAACCCTGCATCCATCCCATTTTCAACAGCAGATCCTACCAGGACTCTCTGCTTAAATGGGCAGGAGAGGAGAGGACCTATGACGAGCTGGTCAAGTATTGGTGGCAAAATAACATTGCACCAAGGGAATCCCAAAGGGATGATAACTGGTGGATTAAAACCCTCCAGGCCGGCCACTATGTTTCTCATATTGAACCCATGCCGGCATCCACAAGTTACACACCCCCGGAGGTCACACTTAATCCTACAGAGTCGGACCTGGTCTTAACTTTATACACTAATGTGGGACTCAACGACGGACGGTATGCCAACAACCCCTGGCTTCAGGAGTTGCCCGATCCGGTTTCCAAAGTATGCTGGGATAACTACCTGTCCGTTTCTCCTGCCGATGCAGGGGAGCTGGGATTGGAAGATGAAATGGTAGTGATGATTGACAGAGTGGATATTCCCGTACTGATTCAACCCGGACAGGCAAAAGGTACTGTATCGCTGGCCCTGGGATATGGTCGCACAAAGGCCGGTAAGGTTGGGGAGAAACTGGGCGTTAATGCATTTCGCTGGGTCGAAAACAGGGATGGAAACCGTAGCTACATTAACGACAGGATTGAGCTGGAGCTCACAGGAAAAACATACCCGTTGGCCCGTACCCAGACTCATCACACCATGGAGGGCAGACCCATTGTAAGGGAGACCACCCTAAAGGAGTTTCAGAAGGATCCCTCTGCCGGGAACCATTTTCACCTGGAGTCTGAGGCCCAGTCCCAGACCCTCTATCCCGAGGCCAAATTCGATGGGTATCACTGGGGAATGGTAGTAGATCAGAACAAGTGTACTGGTTGTAACAACTGTGTGGTGGCCTGTAATTCGGAAAATAATGTGGCTGTTGTTGGGAAGGAAGAAGTGAAGAAGCGAAGGATTATGCACTGGATGCGCATCGACCGTTACTTCAGCAAGGATCCTGAAAATCCCAGGGTGTTCCATCAGCCGGTGATGTGTCAGCATTGCGACAATGCTCCTTGCGAAAATGTTTGCCCCGTTTCGGCAACCATGCACAGCAACGAGGGGCTTAATCAGGTGGCCTATGTAAGGTGTATTGGGACCAAATACTGTATCAACAACTGCCCCTACCGGGTGAGAAGGTTCAACTGGTTCAAATATTATAAGAACGATAAGTTCGATTTTAATCAGAACAGCGACCTCTCCAAGCTGGTATTAAATCCGGATGTAACCGTACGTGAAAGAGGAGTGGTTGAGAAGTGTACCCTGTGTGTACAGAGGATCCAGGAGAAAAAGATGGAGGCCAAGCTGGAGGGCAGACCACTTGAAGATGGGGAGATTCAGCCAGCATGTGTGCAGTCCTGCCCTTCAGGAGCTCTGGTTTTTGGAAATATGAACGATCCGGAATCAAAAGTAAGCAAGCTGAAAAAAGAAGAACGAAACTATCATCTGCTCGAACAGCTTCATACACTACCATCGGTGGGCTACCTTACCAAAGTGAGGAATGTAGAGCCCCATGAGGAGGCAGAAGATCATCCGGGACAAGAACACCATGGTTAATAGCATAAAAACTGAACTATGTATAATACCGAATTAAGGGGACCGCTGATACTGGGAAATAAATCCCTGAATCAGATCACTACAGACATCACTGCGCCGCTCTACGAACGGCCCAAGTTCTGGTGGATCGTGGGACTTGGCATCAGTTCCATTCTGATGCTGTTGGGAGGCTGGGCCATCTATGTGACTATTTCCACCGGGATCGGTACCTGGGGAGTAAACAATACCGTTGGATGGGGTTGGGCCATTATCAATTTTGTATGGTGGATCGGAATCGGTCACGCCGGAACCGCCTTTTCCATATTCCTGCTGATCCTGCGACAGGAGTGGCGATCGTCCATCAATCGTGCTGCCGAAGCAATGACTGTTGTGGCTGTGGGCTGTGCCGCGCTCTTCCCGGCCCTCCACATGGGGCGGATCTGGAATTTCTTCTTTATTTTCCCCTATCCCAATACCCGGGGACCACTCTGGGTCAACTATAATTCACCCCTATTCTGGGACTTTATTGCCATCTCTGCATACCTGCTCATATCTGCCTCTTTCTGGTACCTGGGCATGATACCCGACTTTGCAACCATTCGTGACAATGCAAAATCGAAAGTCAAAAAGGCAGCATATGGCTTTTTTGCCATGGGCTGGAGAGGTTCAGTGGGAGAATGGAAGCGATACGAGGGACTCAGCTATATCCTTGGTGGTATTGCAGCAGTACTGGTGGTTTCTGTTCACTCCATTGTATCAACCGACTTTGCGGTTTCGGTGGAGCCCGGCTGGCACACCACCATCTTCCCTCCCTATTTTGTGGTGGGGGCTATCTTCTCTGGATTTGGCATGGTAATGACTCTGATGATCATCATGAGAAAGATATACAAACTTGAAGATTATGTGACCAATGCACACCTTGATAAGGTTGCCAAGATCCTGGTCTTTGTCTCTTTGATCATGGGTACAGCCTACCTGACAGAGATCTTTGTGGCATGGTACTCCGGGAACGAATATGAGATCTTCACCTTCTTCCATAACCGGATCACCGGAGAGTTTACCACTCAGTTCTGGGGAATGGTGATCTTCAATGCCCTTGTACCCCAGCTCATGTGGTTTAAGAAAATCAGGAGCAATTTGCTGATCGTATTTTTTATCTCTATAGGGATCAACGTCGGGATGTGGTTTGAACGATTTAATATTGTAATTACATCACTAACAAAAAATTACCTGCCCTCTGCATGGGCAGACTATTCACCCACTTTTGTGGAGGTTTCGATCTATTTGGGTACCCTTGGCATTTTTATTTTCGGGGTATTGCTCTTTTTCAAATACATCCCTGTGATTGCCATAAGTGAGGTAAAGGCGGTAAATAAGTATCAAGTAAAAAGTAAGCAAGTAAAAAGTAGAAAGTAGAAAGTAGAAAGTAGAAAGTAGAAAGTAGAAAGTAGAAAGTGAAAAGTAAAAAGTAAACAAGTAGAAAGTAAAAAGTAAACAAGTAGAAAGTTAAAAGTAGCTGATATGGAAACACAATATCTTTTGGGGGTATTTGATTCGGAAGAGCCCATGCTCACCGCTTTCAGAAAGATGAAGGATCAGAAGATGGAGATCGAAGATGTTTTTACACCCTATCCGGTCCATGAGATTCTTGAGAACCATGGGAAGAAGTCCAGGCTGACCATCGTGGGATGGTTCTATGGCTTTTTTGCAACTGTGGGAGTACTCGCTTTCCTGGTGTATACTGCTGTGATCGATTGGCCCCTTAACTATGGAGGAAAACCCAGCAATGCATTCCCCTCCTTTCTGGTCATCACCATTATCCTTACCATCTTCAGCATCACCATCCTCAGTCTGTTCACCTTCTCATGGAGAGCCAATCTGTGGCCCAGCAATGAAAAGCCCATCTTCCATGAAGGGGCTACCAACGATAAATTTGTAATCCTGGTAAAGAAGGAGAAGGTGGATACCGGGAGAGTCACCTCGGTTATGAAAGAGACCGGAGCCACCGAAGTCATTGAAAAGTAAATTGCAAAAAATGAGCAGAAGATCCATAATATTCGCAGTTGTTCTGGTGGCCCTTGTATCGTGCGACCGGACCCGTTCCAGTACCGGATGGGACTATATGCCCGACATGTATTATTCCAACGCGTTTGAATCCTATACCTCCAATCCCAATTTTGAAGACAACCTGACCATGCGAACCCCTGTGGAGGGAACTGTGCCCCGGGAGATGGTGCCATTTGCCTGGGAAAAGACCGATGAGGACCGCATTGCTGCTGGTGAAGCCATGGTAAATCCGTGGGAAAGCACAGAGGAGAATCTGAAGAAGGGCAACGAATTATACAACATCTTTTGTCTCTCCTGTCACGGATCGCAGGGCGATGGGATGGGGTATCTCTATACAAGCGAACGATATCCCTATCCTCCCGCCAGTCTGGTGGAAGACAATGTAAAAGCCCTGAAGGATGGCGAGATATACCACTCCATAACAGTAGGATATGGGATCATGGGCGCACATGGCGGCATGATCAGACCTGACGACCGGTGGAAGATCATTCTCCATATTCGTGAAACCCTGCAAAAGTAGTTGGCCAAAACATCTAACAATGGAAGAGAAAATTAAATTATCCCGAATCTTTATCATAGCAACCCTGGTTATGATTGTGGTGGGAATTGTGGCCATGGTTGTGGCATTCACCGGAGATCCCCAACGGGGTTGGGCCAATTTCCTGCTTAACAATGTATACTTTGTCTCCCTCTCTGCAGGAGCATTACTCTTTTTCTCCATCCAGAGGGTAACCCATTCGGGGTGGTCAGCAGGGTTCTTACGCATCCCTGAAGCCATGGCCGGTTACCTGCCCGTGGCTGCTGTTTTATTTCTGGTCATGATATTTGGAGCACAATCGCTATACCACTGGTCACATGCCGATGCAGTGGCACATGATCCCTTGCTGGCACACAAGGCTCCTTTTCTGAATTTGCCATTCTGGATCATTCGTATGGTGACTTACTTTGCATTGTGGATCCTCATGTTTCTCCTGATTCGACGTATATCCCTTAAGGAAGATGTAGTAGGGGGGCTGGAGCCCTTTAAAAAGCTGGAGCATCTCTCCAAGGTCTTTATTTTTATTGTGATCATTACCTTCTCATTTGCCATGATCGATTGGGTCATGTCCATTGATGCACACTGGTACAGCACCATCTTTGCCATCAAGAATTTTGTTGCAGCCTTTCACCATGCCGCCATTGTAATCACATTCGTGGTGCTGCTGATGAATCAGAAAGGTTATTTCCCCTTTCTGAATAAAAGTCACCTGGGAGATTTTTCCCGCTATATCTTTATGCTTTGCATCATCTGGGGCTACTTCTGGTTTACCGAGTTTATGCTTATCTGGTATGCAAATATACCGGAAGAGACGGCCTATTTCCTTCCCCGGGTAAGGGGTGAAGGCTGGGGGTTCTTTTTCTTTGCCAACATTGCCATTAACTGGTTCCTGCCCTTTGTTTTGCTAATGCCCAAAGCAACTTCCAGGAACAAAACCGTATTGAAGATTGTGATCCCATTTCTGATCATTGGCCAGTTCATCGATCTTTATATCCAGATCTTTCCGGGGACGGTAGGTGAGCAGGTACTGGGATTCCAGGAGATCGGGACCTTTATTGGATTTGCCGGACTGTTTATGCTGGTCACCGGTTATGTGCTGAGCAGGGCTAATCTCTACCCGGAAAATCACCCCTACATGGAAGAGTGCAAAAATCATCATACCTGATCAGAGGGATAAGTTTAAAAGCACTCAATGAGAATATATCGCCAGTTTCATTTTCTAAGTCTTGATATAGTTGCAGGGGCCCTGGGCTCTTCCTGCCTGGCAGCTCGCTTGCTTGGTGCAAACCCAGGCTGGAGCTGGTGGGTCACCCTGGCTTTTACAGTGTGGCTTCTCTATATGGGCGACCATGTGCTGGATGCATGGAAACACCGAAAGAAGAGTGAAAGGGAGATTCATCATTTCATCTTCAGGAACAGGAGTCTCCTGCTTTATGCCATGGGAGTAATTGCCATTGTGGATATTCTGCTGATCTTTAATTTTATGGATCAGGCTTTCCTGAAATATGCCCTCATGCTGGCCGGACTGGTGTTGCTGTTCTATGCCATGCGTCACCTTTTCAAAAAGAACAGGGTCCTTTTTATACCTGGAGAAGTCTTTGTACTCATTCTCTATATGGCAGGTACCTGGCTGGGCCCCATTGTGTCAAGGGAAGGCGATTTTGGATCTCCGGATGCAATGATTGCCCTAATCTTTGCAGCAGTACTCCTGATGAACCTGGGTGTGATCTCCCTTTATGACATTCAGCTTGATAACAGGTTGGGAATCGCTTCCCTGGCTCATACCCTGGGCAGGAATACCACCAGAAAAATGCTGGTGGTCACCGGCATATCCGTCTACCTGATGTCGTTGCTACAGTTTCTTGTTTTTGGATCGGACCAGTACAGCCAGTTTGCACTGATTCTTACAGGCATGGCCACTATTCTGTTGATGGTGCTCTTTCTGCCCTCCTATTTCAGGAAGAATGAATACTACAGGTGGACCGCCGATGCGGTCCTGTGGATGGGGTTCCTTACACTGCTCATTAGGTAAGAATTTCGTAACTTACTGGTCCATCAATATCTATTCACCTCAAAAACATTGAAAAATGAGAAGGATGATCAAGAAATTAGTCATTCTGATTGCCTTAGTGGCAATCTATATTATGCCTATAGCAGGACAGGATTCGGACGCTGGATGGCAGGCCCCACCGGAAAAAATTATGAAAGTGCTTCACGCACCGGAACTCCCTTTGGTATGGACTGCTCCAACGGGCGAGTATATGTTCCTGGCCGAACGCCTACAATATCCTACCCTGGCCGAGATGGGTGCTCCCATGCATAAACTAGCCGGAATGCGGGTTAATCCCGCCACTAACGGCTTTCATGGTGCAAACTGGGGGGGTACCTCTCCCTATATAATCCGCATTGAGGATGGAGTCCGGACTGCACTAGATCTGCCTGCCGGGGCTGAAGTCTTTGAAGTAGCATGGAATGTGGATGGCCGGCGCTTTGCCCTCACCGTTGAATTCCCTGATGGCTTCGAATTGTGGGTCGGATCTGTGGATGGAAAAATAAGCAAGATCAAAAATACGGTTCTCAATCCCTTGATGGCAAATCCTGTGACCTGGTTGCCCGATCAGGAGCGCCTGCTGGTTCACCGCATCCCGGAACGTGGTCCAGCTCCCACAGCGCCTGTCATTCCGGCAGGTCCGGAGATCCGCCAAGGAGCAGGGGCCAATGCCCGCTCCACCTATGAGGCGCGCAATTTGCTGGAGACCGCCTACGACGATGAACTATTTTCCTACTATACCAGCAGGGAGCTGGTCATTGTGGAGCCGGAAACAGGCAAAATGGAAGTCCTTGGCGAGCCCGCTCCCTATGTTACGGCCGAGTTTTCGCCCGATGGAAAGTACATCCTTATAGAACGCCTGGTGGGTCCCTGGTCACACGAGGTGGCCTGGTGGCGTTTTGCCTACGAGGCCGAAGTATGGAACGATCAAGGGGAAAAGGTGGCAGGCATTTATTCCTACCCACTGGCCGATGCGGTCCCCATACATGGAGAGACCGAGGGACCGCGTTCTATTAGCTGGCGGCCCACTGCACCCCACACCCTGTATTGGGTGGAGGCACTGGATGGCGGGGATCCGATGGCAGAAGTGCCGCACCGCGACCGGCTTATGCGACTGGAAGCCCCTTTCAAGGGTGACGCTGAGGAGGTTTTCAGAGCGAAGCACCGGATCCAGCCCTGGAGGAATGCATGGGCGGAAGAAGGAGGCATGCTCATGTTGACTGAAAACGAACGGATGCTTCGCTGGCGCTATGTCTGGCTGCTGGACGTTGACCAGGGCACCTCACGGCTCTGGTTCGATATGGATGAGAGCGATCGCTACAACAATCCGGGCAATCCGGTCAGGAAGCAATTGCCCAATGGCCGCTGGGTCATGCATCAGAAAAAGGATGGGGTATATTTCCGGGGAAGCGGGGCAACCGAACAGGGCGACAGGCCATTTCTGGACCTCCGGAATCTGGAGACCGGTAAGTCCAGTCGCCTGTTCCGCTGCGATCCGGAACGTTACGAGTCATTCGTGGCCTTTGCCGGTGATGAGGACAACTTCATTCTGCGTTCCGAGTCTTCGATTGATGTGCCCAACTACTATCTGGCTACCCCTGGAAAAAAGATCAAAGCAGCAGAAGGGGAAGCCATGCGGCAACTGAATCGGGTGCCGGTCACCAATTTTGAAGATCCTACTCCGGAATTACGGCAGATTAAAAAACGGATTGTACGCTACGAGAGGGAAGACGGGGTACCGCTTAGCTTCCAGTTGCTTCTTCCCCCAGGATATAAGGAAGGCACCGCTCTGCCCACTGTAGTTTATGCCTATCCCCTGGAATATGCCAGTGCAAGTACAGCCGGGCAGGTCAGGGGCTCCACCCGGCGCTTCATGCGTTTATATGGAGCTTCCCACCTCTATTTCCTGCTCCAGGGCTATGCCGTGCTGGACCAGACCGCTATGCCCATGGTCGGCGACCCGGAGACCACCTACAATACCTTTGTGCCCCAGCTGGTGGCCGACGCGGAGGCTGCGGTAGCCAAGGCGGTGGAGATGGGAGTGACCGATCCTGAGCGAATTGGTGTAATTGGCCATAGCCATGGAGGACTCATGGTGGCCAACCTTCTGGCACACACGGATCTGTTTAAAGCCGGAATCGCCCGAAGCGGCTCCTACAACAAGACCACCCAGCCTTTCGGGTTCCAGTCCGAACGCCGCTCCCTGTTCGAGGCAAGGGATGTGTATATACAGGTTTCACCTACCTTTTTCGCCGATCAGGTCAACGAGCCGGTGCTGATCATTCACGGGAACGACGACTCCAACCCGGGAACCCTGACCTTCCAGTCCGAGGTTTTCTACGAAGCCGTACGTGGATCGGGCGGTACTGCCCGCCTGGTGCTCCTGCCCTTCGAGGATCATGGCTACCGGTCGATGGAAAGCATAGAGCATGTGCTGTGGGAACAGCTCAGGTGGTTTGAAAAATATGTAAAGGGACAGTAAACAGGCACCACCTGATCAGCTGCGAGGAGAGTCAATTAAAGGTTCTCCTCCTTTTTCTCACCCTCCACCACGTAACCGGTATCGGTAATCTTGCCTTTGATCTCCTCCATCGATGTAAGGGATTGATCGAATTTAACTTTGGTCCAGCCCTCTTCATGCGATGATTCTACTACATCAATTCCATCCAGGGATTCCACGCCGGCCTTTATGGCATTTTCGCAACCATCACAGGTCATACCCTCCACATTAAGGACCACCTCGATCCACTCAGGGTTTACCGATTCGACTTTGGTTTCAGCATTCTTGGTCTGGCTGTTGCAGGCAAACAGAAATGTCATTGCTGCCAGGACGATCATAAGTTTCTTCATATCTAAATATACATTAGGAATCCAATTATTAACAAGTAACACCTAAATCTACCAAACGTTCAAAAGATTCGATCGGCAATCAGTACCAGGATGATGACCAGGTAGAACAAATTTACAGTAATAAACGCCTTTTTCCAATGTTTGATCAGATTACCCCTGTAAATGTGTTGGAACATGCGAATTAGAAATACCAGGGCCGAAATGATCAGGATCAGTGAGATGACACGGCTTTGGATGATCGGAGTTGCCGGAAGCATCATCACAATGACACCAGTGGCAGCAATCCATATAAAGCTGAGATTTCTGATCTGACGGGGTTCGAAAAGACTGGTGATTACAGGCATGCCGGCATCCCGGAACTCGCTGCCAATCTTTATTAATAATAACCAGTAATGAGGCATCTGGCCCACAAATAGCAAGAATGCTACAGTAATAATCTCTAAATTCCAGGGATCTCCGCCTGCAGCTGTCCATCCAATCAACGGAGGCAATGCTCCAATCAGGGCACCGGGAAGAACAGCAAAGGCTGTGATTCTTTTCAGCGGAGTATATACCAGGTTGTACCAGGAAAGGGTAAAAATCCCCAATGCGGCTGCCAGGAGGTGCCCGGTCAATATCAACAGGATGGTACCGGAAAGTGCACAGATTACAGAGAACAGAATGGCCTTCCGCACGGTGATTATACCGGCTGGAATGGGTCGGCCTGCAGTTCGTTTCATAAGGGCGTCGGTTTTTCGCTCCTGGATCTGATTCAGAGCACCTGATCCAAGGGAAAGTAGAAAAATCCCGGATACAGATAGAATCGCTGCAGCGTCAATGACCGGTTTATATAGAAAATACCCCAGGAACCCGGTGAGGGCCACAGGAATGGAAATCGTAACCTTGCCCAGTTTTAAATAGGCAGCGACATAAAATCCAGGGGTTCTTTTACTCATTCAATGCTTTCAGATACTCGATAATAAGCACGATCTCTTCCTCACTGCACATATCTTTGTAGGAGAGCATCAACCCTTTGTTAAACCCCTCTACCACATCGGCATTTGGCTCGTATATGGATCGTCTCACATACTCTGCGTCCACAACCACTTCACGCTCTTCACGTCCGGTAACCACAGAACGCATTGTACCCCATCCGCCCAGATAGGAGGGTCCTATCAGTTTAGTTCCATCCACCGAATGACAGGCATTACATCCGTTCCGGCGTAATACTTCCCATCCCTGGTCTGCCAGTGAAGTTTCGGTGTCAACAACAGGTGCGGCTGCAGTTGTATCAGTGATCCAGGCATCAAACTCATCCCTGGGCATCACCTTCACTCCTGTAAACATATAGGAGTGTTCCAATCCGCAATATTCGGTACAGAACAGATCGAACTCTCCTTCAGTTCCCGGGATAAACCACATTACTTTCTCCTGTCCGGGCACCATATCCTCTTTCACCCTGAATGCAGGAATATAAAGACTATGCAAAACATCCAGAGCAACCAGGTCAAGGATCACAGGTTCATTGATGGGCACATACAGGGTATCGGTAATTTTCCCGTTTTCATATTGGAAGCTGAAATTCCACATTCTGGCAATAGCCTTCACATGCATGGCTTCCTCGGGAGGATTCGTCATGGGTTTCCAACCCATCCATCCGAAGTAGAACATCACCAGTACCAGCACAAGGGGAATGGCGGTCCAGATGACCTCCAGCTTATTATTTCCTTCATTCTGAATGGCTTCAGGATGCCTGTCCCTCCGGTATTTGTAGATGAACACCAGCATGACAATGGTGAGGGCGATCAGAAAGAAAATGGAAATTCCCAGGATAACCATAAATGCCAGGTCGACTCCCGCGACAAAGTTAGAAGCATATTGTGGATCTGCAGTATACATGAGTAAGGTGGTTTATCTGAATGCGTAATCCAGGAAAGTGATGATAATAACTGAGGCCAAAAGAAGAATAATAAGCACAGCCATGATTCTAAAGATCTTCTGGTCGAATTTAAGATGCATAAATATAGCCAGTACAAAGGCCGATTTAGTGCCGGCCAGAAGCAATGCAACAGCCGTGGACCACTTGGTTAGCTCGATCTGTGTGACCGCCACCGATGTACCGGTCAAGACCAGAAGTAACAGGAGGATAAGTCCGTAGGTGCTGTAGGGTACGATGTGATGTGAAGTATCTGACATATGCTTTAAATTAAGTAATCAGGTAAAAAAGCGGGAACAGAAAGATCCAGATAAGATCCACCAGGTGCCAGTAAAGGCCTCCGTTCTCAAGCAACTGGAAATTGTCAAAAGTGAGTTTATCTTTCCATACAAAAACGAAAACAACAATCAGGATAACCATTCCCACAATGATGTGGACAGCATGCAGTCCTGTCATAAAGAAATAGAGTCCGAAAAACAGGGTGTCACCCCTCCCCAGCTCTTCAAGTAGTGGAGAACCAGGCCATATGCCGTGACCAATTTTTGCACTCCATTCAAAGTACTTATTCACCAGGAAGACCAGGGCCAGGACCAGGGTAATTCCAATCAGGATAAGGGTGGTCCTCTTGTCTTTTTTCTGGATGGCGGTTGTGGACATGGCTAAGGTCATGCTGCTGATAAGCAGGATAACCGTATTGATGGTTCCCATGGTCACATCCAGCTCCTGGGCAGCCAGGTGGAAAGCCCCCGAATGGCTGTAACGATACACAGAGTAAGTAATAAAGAGTCCCCCGAAAAGCATCAGCTCTGTAAATATAAATAGCCACATGCCCAGTTTGGAGGCAGTGTCATCCCTGTGTTCGTTAATATGTGCAGAAGTTGCAGACATAAAAAATGGTTTAATCGTATTTATAGGTAGCTTTTTCGATCACCGGGATCTCATCAAAATTCTCCAGTGGAGGAGGAGTCGGAATCTGCCACTCCAGGTTGGTCCCACCCCACGGATTCATTTCGGTTGTTTTTTCTCCATGACGTGCTGCTTTGATCAGGTTGGTCAGAATGATCAAAAGACCGGCAATCATCACAAGGGCTCCCAATGTGGAGACAATATTGGGACCATGAAATTCATCCAGGTAATCGAAATACCGGCGAGGCATCCCTATCATTCCCAGATAGAACATTGGCCCATAAAGGGTTACAAAACCAACAAAAAAAATGATCCATCCGGTTTTTGCCCAGCTTTTGTCGTACATGCGACCGAAAATCTTTGGAAACCAGTAGTGTATGGCCCCAAAAAATGCAAATCCAACCCCTCCGAATACAATGAAATGGAAGTGAGCTACTACGAATGCTGTGTCATGAAGATGCACATCTGTAGCCAGTGCGCCAACCACCAGCCCTGTTAGTCCGCCAATTAAAAACACAAATATAAATGAGGCGGCCCAAAGAAACGGAATATCCGTGCTGATGGATCCCTGGTGCATGGTGGAGATCCAGTTAAACACTTTGATGGCACTGGGGATGGCCACCAGGAAAGTGAGAATTGAGAATGTATATAGGGCGGTGCCGCTCATGCCCGAGGTGAACATATGATGTCCCCAGACGAAATAGCCTACAAATGCAATGGCCAGTGTGGAGAGTACAATGGCCTTGTACCCAAAAATGGTCTTTTTGGAAAAAGTGGGAATGATCTCGGAGATAACTCCCATGGCCGGTAGGATCATAATGTAAACAGCAGGGTGTGAATAGATCCAGAAAAGGTGCTGGTATAGCAAGGGGTCTCCGCCTTTGGCCGGATCAAAGAATCCGATACCCAGAATCCTGTCTCCGGCAACCATAAGCAGTGTGATGCCAATAATGGGGGTGGCCAATAGCTGAATCCAGCCTGTTCCGTATAGGGTCCATGTAAAAAGAGGCATCTTAAACCAGGTCATCCCTGGCGCCCTCATCCTGTGGATGGTCACAATGAAGTTAAGTCCCGTCAGGATGGAGGAAAATCCAAGTACAAATGCACCCAGAGCCGCGGGCAGCATGTTGGTACCGGTCTTAAAGCTATAAGGTGCATAAAAGGTCCATCCAGTGTCGGGTGGGCCGTTACCAAAGAGTGATAAAATCACCAGGATCGATCCCAGCACATAAATGTACCATGATAAAAGATTTAGCCTGGGGAAGGCCACATCTTTGGCCCCGATCTGGATGGGCAGCATAAAATTCCCGAACACTGCAGGTAGTCCGGGAATGACAATCAGGAAGATCATTATCACTCCGTGTACGGTGAATGTGGCATT